>OHVK01000342.1_pt1 | contig 21944 bp, 18 predicted proteins | sample 1579411 | NCBI WGS metagenome assembly OHVK01 (sample SAMEA3882524, study PRJEB24775) | human gut metagenome | biome: human-associated habitat; feature: intestine environment; material: feces | place: Netherlands | collected 2009/2010 | reverse complement strand
GGTCGCTGGCAGATGAGGTACCGTTCGACATCCCCGATTCGTGGGAGTGGGTGCGGCTCATTGATGTCTGTGAGTACATCCAGCGTGGAAAGTCACCGAAGTATTCTCCAATCAAAAAGTACCCCGTTGTCGCCCAAAAGTGCAATCAATGGAGCGGTTTTTCGATTGAAAAGGCACAGTTTATTGAGCCGAATTCTCTGTCCTCCTATGGGCCTGAGCGTCTTTTGCAGGACAACGACCTAATGTGGAACTCTACTGGCCTTGGCACACTTGGACGAATGGCTATTTACAAAACCACAGCTAATCCGTATGAGCTGGCTGTTGCTGATAGCCATGTCACCGTTATACGCCCTCTGAAACAGTTTGTTCTCCCGGAATACTTGTACTACTACTTTGCCAATCCAAGCGTACAAAGCGTTATAGAAGATCAGGCAGACGGTACTACGAAGCAGAAGGAACTTGCCACAGCGACCATCAAAGCGTATCTAACACCAATTCCTCCCCTTGATGAGCAACGCCGTATTTTGGCGAAACTGTCGGAAGTCCTACCAGTAGTGAAGAACTATGGCGTAGTATACGATGAAACCACAGCAATGCAGGAAGCCTTCCCTGAGTCCCTCAAGAAGTCGATTTTACAAGAGGCAGTCCAGGGCAAGCTGGTACCGCAAGACCCATCTGACGAGCCTGCAGAGGCTCTGCTGGAGCGTATCCGGGCGGAGAAGCGGCGGCTCATCAAGGAGGGCAAAATCAAAAAGGACAAGCACGAATCCGTCATTTTCAGACGGGATAATTCTCATTATGAAAAGCGTGGCTCAGAAGAGGTTTGCATCGACGATGAGATACCATTTGAAGTGCCGCCCTCTTGGGCTTTAATAAGGTTGGACGACATAGGCATCTATAGAAAGGGACCCTTCGGCAGCAGCTTAACCAAGAGTATGTTCGTACCAAAGGGTGCTGATACAGTAAAAGTGTATGAGCAAAAGAACGCTATTCAGAAGGACCACACTCTCGGAACATATTATATTACCCGCCAATATTACGAATCAAAAATGAGAAGTTTCACAGTCGAGCCGGGTGATATTCTTGTTAGCTGTGCAGGAACCATCGGGGAAACTTATGTCCTACCAGAGCAGATTGAGCTTGGCATTATAAATCAGGCTCTTATGCGAATGACAATTTTTGCGCCGATAGACTTGGATTACTTTCTCCTGTATTTCGACTATGTCCTAAAACAGACGGCAAAAGAGAGCAGTAAGGGTTCCGCCATAAAGAACATACCGCCATTCGAAATATTCAAGAAACTGATTCTGCCGCTCCCGCCATTAGAGGAGCAAAAACGCATAGTCGAGAAAGTGCGTGAACTCGAAAGTCTCTGCAATTCGCTATGTTCATAAACTCATTATTCTCATTATGAGAAGTTGGACGGTATGGAGCGCTGTATCGACGATGAACTACCCTTTGAGATCCCGGAATCGTGGGCGTGGGTGCGCTGGGGGGCAATCGCAGAATCTATTCAATACGGGTATAATGCACCGGCCAAACAGGAAGGACGCATCAGAATGGTTCGCATAAGCGATATCCATGAAAATACTGTAGCATGGAGTTCTGTCCCATTTTGTGATATTGATGATTCTGACATTCCTACATATCTGCTTCAGGCAAACGACATTCTATTTGCACGAACTGGTGGAACTGTAGGAAAATCATTCCTTGTTAGTGAAGTGCCATGTGAATCCATCTATGCTGGATATCTGATCCGTACTCGCTATAGTTCGCTCCTTTGCCCGCAATACTTGAAGTATTTCATGGAATCGCCGCTATATTGGCAACAGTTAAAAAGCGGGACAACCGCTACTGCACAGCCGAACTGCAATGGACAGACACTAGCAAAGATGCTGCTTCCACTTCCTCCGGCGAATGAGCAATTACGGATTGTTGATAACCTTGCACGCACATTTGCCATAATAGAGAGAATGTAACAACCAGGCATACGCCATAGCCGTGCGTATGCCTGGTTTCCTTTTACCAATCTATGACCTCATCAACGATAGCCCGTTGCTCGGTCGAAGTTTTGCGGAGATAAATGCGGGTGGTTTCGATGCTTTCGTGGCCCATAAGATCAGCGAGGAATGCGATGTCATTGCAACGCTCCAAGAAGCTCTTTGCAAAGCGGTGACGGAAGGAGTGCGGATATACCACCACCGGATCGATGCCATACCGTACTGCCAGCTTTTTTAACTGCCCGGAGATTCCTCTTGTGGTGATCCGATCTCCATATTTGTTCAAAAAAATGAAGCCGCTTTCTTGGTGCTTATCGTTCAGCCAAGAAAGGGCTTCATTCTGCAGAGCTTTGGGTATGTATATTCGCCGGAGTTTTCCACCCTTCGAATACAGATCCAAATGCCCCAGCTTGATGTGTTCCACCTTGATCTGTATGAGCTCGCTGACCCGTGCGCCGGTTGCAGCCAGAAAGCGTATTACAAAATACCAAAACAGCTCGTCATCTCGTTTGAGACAGGTTTTGAAATACTCGTAGTCGGCCTCGCTGATGACATTTTCCAGAAAGGCTTTCTGCTGCACTCGTACAAACGGCATTTTCCAGCTCTCTTTGCCGATACTCTCCAGGTAGCAGTTGATTGCCCTCAGACGCAGATTGACAGTCTTGGGCTTGTAATTTTCAATCAACCACACCTTGTATGCCCGCAGGTTCTTTTTTGTGATACCGTCGTACTGTGAGCTGTATTGCCGAAGGGCAAAAAGGTACGAGGATATCGTGTTTTCTGAGAGGTTTGTGCCTCTCAAGTGTCTTTCAAATTCTTCTATCATAGTGAAAGACCTCCTTTCACTATGATATTATACCGTGTTCCTTTTACAGCCCTTTGACCAGCGGGAGCAGTTCCTCGATTCGCTGGACAATGCGGTGCTGCTCGGCGAGCGGAGGAAGCGGAAATAGCGCATTTGCCACTTTATCGCTGTTCAAGTTTTTTACCACAGCACCACTAACGCTATCGCAGAACTGGTAGTATGCAAACGGCGATGAAAGAATGTAGTAAATGAAATCCACAGAGTAGCAACCAAATCTATTTGACAAAACGAGCCAACCGTCGTGGATACAGCCATCAGTTTTGAGAATATAGGGACGTCCGAAGCTCATTGAATTTGTGAGTAAAAAGTCGCCACTATGGACCATACGACTTTTTGTAACCCCTTCCGGGCGGATTTTTTCCTTCGTTTTGTAAATGTACTTTCCGCCTTTATCCGTATCGCCGATTTTGATCCAGTTTATCCCGTCTGGCTCGGTTGTAAGATATTGCTGAATTGGCCGGGGCGAACCTCCTCGTGCAATTTCCAAAACAGTTCCAAGGCGCACCCATACCCACGAATCAGGTATCTCAAACGGCAGTTCATCATCGATACACCGCTCCACACCGTCCAACTTCTCATAATGAGAATTATCCCTTCTGAAAATGACGGATTCGTGCTTATCCTTTTTGATTTTTCCTTCCTTGATGAGCTGCTGTTTTTTCGCTCGGATACGCTCCAAAAGAGCCTCTGCAGGCTCGTCAGTCGGGTCTTGCGGTACCAGCTTGCCCTGGACTGCCTCTTGCAGTATCGACTTCTTGAGGGCTTCTGGGAAGGTTGAATTTAGAGCCTCGCTTTTTTGGTACGTCACGTCGTATGCAGAAACAGCAGAAGCAACCTCATCAATCTTCTCAACGATACGCCGCTGCTCCTCAAGTGGGGGTATTGGTACTAATAGAGAGGTCATTGTTTCTGTGCCGACTCTGGGCATCTTCACTCCATAGGTGATGCTGTTAATGAGATTATCGACATAAGGGGATTTCAGATAATTGACGATGTAGCTCGGATCGATTCCACCGTATACACGGAATGGTACGATTTCCGGCGTACAAATGCCGTCATCTGGGGCGACAAGAATTTTCAATAGATATGGGCGTAGCTTGCTGTAGAGAATGTCACCCTTTGTAAATACGGTCTTATCACCAACTGCTTTGCGTTCACCGACTGTTTTATACTCTAAAAGTCTGCCGCCCTTTTCGATGTCCTCTAAATCCAGTCCCCAAATCGAAGGATCGGCACTTGTTGCATTTACTTTTTGCTTTGTTTCTGCATAGGACGAAATATTGCCTAACCGCACCCACTCCCACGAATCGGGGATGTCGAACGGCACCTCATCTGCTAGCGACCGCACTTCATCACCGATTTTCTCATAAGGAGTATTATAAGAAACTGGCCATTGCTTGAAGAAAAGCATATTATTTGATATTATAAAGAAAATAGGAGTCTTGTAATAGAAAGGAGCACAGCATGGCAAAGCAGGAACTCTCTCTGAAACAACAATACCAGCGGCTCACGCAGGCCAAGGCGCAGGCAACCCGGAATGGACAACCCACCCCTAAGCTCGATAAGAAGATTGAAAAGATGAAGGCAATGATGGGCAGCACCGTACAGAAAGTGCCGGCTGCAAAACCATCTGCCAACAAGTTCGTGGACTACAAGGGTGTCAACAAGCTGCCCATGCAGGGTGGTGCCTTCACTCCGAAATAAGATTTGCCATAAATTGTTCATCGCACGGAAAGAACAGGATAATCTTTACAAAAGTCGAGGACTAATGGTGAAGTGATGTTGCAATGCTGCAGCACGGCACAGAGCCGCACAGCTTGGGATTGCAGTTATCGATCTGTAGGAGCTGAAGAGTGGTCAGTTGGCGAACAGATTAAAGGTCATCATGATAGCGCAGTAGTAGACGGGTCTCATCCTCCTCGATGACCCAAAACATATCAAATAAAAATGACACGCCCCAAAAGTGAACGCCGATGTTTTGGTGCACTCTTGGGGCGTGTTTTTCATGTTCAGTTCACTCTGTCAAAAGGTATGCCTTTTGACATTACTTTTTCTGGCGTTTAAGCTGCTTTTTGAAAAGATTCTTCATCACTTCTTTGCCTTTATCCGTACCGATTAGAGGAATAAAACATATTTCATTCAAGGAAACGAGGATTGTCTAGTTGATCGGACGGTCTTGCTGGATACATGCCTTCTTCGTTAGATAATCTCTGAATAGGAAATGGAGTACTCAAATAGCCGCATCTGATCGTCAGCCTTGACTTTTTCAATGAGATCTTTTGTCGGATCATTCAAACATATTATGCCAAATACACGCTGTCCTTTGACTGCAACATCTTCCTCAATCCAATCGATATACTCTCGCGTTTGTGCATAAGCGTCATCATAGCCAGAGTCCTTTTTCAACTCGATAACATACAGGTCTCCAGCGGTATCAATCCCAAGGATATCAAGCCTGCCATTCCTCAAAACAAATTGCCTGCCATAGACACCTCGCTTCTGATATATACGGAGCGGCATCCCAAATACAGGAATGCCAATTTCCATCCGCTGCACCAGTTCATCTTCGAGAAGCTTTTCGCTGGAGAATTGCTGTTTTTTTACGCCGATGTCTACGATCGTTTCCGCCTCAACATCAGTAACGGCAGGCTCTGGGACAGCGATTTTTACTTTGCCAACTGGCTTTTCAGCCCTCTTCTTCAAATCCTTTGAGACAAAACGCTCATGCTCTTGGATGACTCTCTGAGCCTCTCCATTCTTGCCTTGGGCGAGAAGGGTTCGCACGAGATTATTTGCGGCATAGCGCACATCTCGATTCTGCCGCAGGCAGTCTTCAAATACGCTTTGGGCTTCTTTGAATTTCCTCTGTTTATGCAGCGAGTACCCTAGATTATTTAGGGTATTTTCGCCGACAGGAAGAGCCTCAAGTGACTTCCGATAGTATTCTTCTTCCTTGAGACAGTCCTTTTTCTTTCCGTAGCACCATGCCATCCAGAAGTAGACGGTGCCCTCAAGGAAAATGCGAGATGTGGGTTTTCCATCTTCAAATTGCTCAAAATATGAGAGTGCATTTCCCAACATCTGCATATTGTAGTAGGTATATCCGAGGAGTTCTTTTGCTAACAGGATCTTCGGATTACACTGTAAGACCTGGGTAAGTGACTCGATGATGCTCTCATTCTTAGAGTCATAATACAGGTGATCCAGAGCAGCACACATTTCAGGGATTCCTGCTTCAACATCGTCTCTATCCAGCATTCTTCCTATGGCGCTCCACATACCGGGAAAGCCCTCTTTCAGTGGAACCACCAGAATGTATGTGAAATCCTCAGCTGTGAATATCCCAGACTCTGTTTTGAGGCTTTTGATTTTTTCATCTAGGTAAGCCGACAAGTACTGAAGAACATTCTCTTTCTTTCCGGATACCAAATCAATAATGGCGTAGTACAGCAAATTGTATGGATCCGATCTATCGAGTCCATATACCATTTTCTTGAATTTTGTATATAGTGGGTCATCGACCAACTGCTTGGTGTCCATCTCGGAATACCTGTAGTAACCCGAAATAAGTGCGTCCAAAAGTAGATCACAGTAAAGGGACTCCAACCCACCTTTGTGTTCAGAGGGAGCTGCGTTCAATATTTGGTCGCAAGAAGAAAAATCTGTTGAATTATCAAGTAGAGTCTTGTCGAATTGCGCGAGAAGATTATCGGCTATTTTTTGAAGGGTGCTATCCGTTGCCATTGCAATACCTCCATGGTGATGATTCTGTGCTCATATTGTACCGTTAATGGCCGGAATTGGCAAGTCAATGCATTTTGACTAATACGTTGTTCCTGTGTATGCACAAATACCTCCTATTTTCGGAAGTACGCCGCCTGCCCCCAGGGGATCCTAACACGGTTATTGGTGAGCAGCCAGAGCACAGGTATGCCGGATGAGGCCTCATATTCCGGGAAATCGCTTTTCCCATCTGTCATGATGACGATTTCTGAAGGAACATTGTCAGACATATGTTCCCGAACATAATCAAAAATGCACTGGAAACTTGTCCCGCCTCCGCTATATGGCTTCAGTTGCAGCAGGTTTTCCGCACTGGTAATGGGAACTACCCGTCGGACTTCCGAATCAAAGAAACCGATGGAGCCGCTAAGCATCCCGCCGAATTGCTCAATAGCTGCGCAGATCTCGGCGGCGGCCATGGCCACTTCCTGATCTTTCAAAGAGGCAGAGATATCAACCATGAACAAAACATTGAGCCTGGGCGTTTCAGACTCGTTGTAATCCGGCAGAAAGAAGTCCAGGTCCTGCAGCCTGCGATCGGGAGGGGTAAAGCTGTAGTCCCTTGTTTCGTCCATGATAAAGTGGTTCAAGAGAGATTGCCAATCGTGAGTCGTGATTTTCGATCGGTGAAGGACGCGCTCACAAAGGGTGCTACTGTCATAGTTTTCTGCATCGCGGTCCTTTGAACCCCGGATTTCCCGAATTGCCTCTTTGAGATTCGCACTCGGGCGTGTTGTATACTCGAAGATGATATACTTCAGGCATCTCCTGCTTGCGGAACCCTTTGCACACTCGCTCGATGATTCCTCGAATGCGCTCAGATGGAATTAGGTCATCGGGATCAGGGTCATCCGGGCTGAGAATCAGGACCCCATCCTCGGTGCGGGCGTTCGGCCTATCCCACCACTCATCTGAATCCAGCAGGAGATTGCGGCGCTGCGCATCACTCAACGTGGAAGGATCCAAAGGTGTCATCTGAAATGCCTCGTAAGGCGTCAACTCGCAGCCTTCAACTTTGGGATAAAAAGTCTCATGGTGGATCTCGCCGATTCCAGGGAGCTTGTCATCCGTGAAGTCATACCGGATAAGCGAGGAGTTGACAACGATATTGCAGGCAAAGTGAAAACGGTCACCTTTATAAAACTGCGGGCGTGAGAGATGCCCTAACCGGATATGCATGAGCTGGTGGCAGAGCGCAAAATCCAAGCTGTTGTCGTCGAGCTTTTCCAACCAGCTCGCGTCAAAGTAGATGCAACTCCCGTTTGTTGACATCCGGCGCACATCCACATTGGTGACAAACAACATCTCTACCAGCGGCGCCGCCAACTCCGGCTCCCGTGTCAGAAGCCGATACCGGGCCTCCTGGAGTTTTCTTTTGAGCTTATTGATTCGCTTATCAGTCATTTCATGCCTGCCTTAACCGCATCCAGGTATATTGCGTTTTCTGCAAGAATGGGGCGGAGCTTAGGGATGAGCTGATAATCATGGAGGAGGTTGGTGCGGAAAGTCCAAGGAAGATCACAAGCGAATACTATAGAGTTGTTGATGAGCTCCTTTCCCGGATGCTGACGCGCATAGGCGACCATCTCAGCCCTAAGGGCCTCCTGCATTTCCGGAGACTTCTCAACAGCAGTCTTTTTCCCGGCGAAGATGTCTTCGATTGAAGGCAGGTTTGAAAACAGAGTGCACCATTTCGCAAAATTGTAAGTTACGCTTGCCCCGATACAGCCGGATATCAAAGGCTGAATTGCGTCCATGTTTTCTGAGATATTGGTAAGGATGTTGCTGACCATCTCCCAGGAACGAGGTGTTGGAAAAGCCAAGGTGGATTCAGGGCTATCGGTGCGCATGAGAGCGGTTGGGTTATACTCCAGAAAACTGGTGACAAAGCGGTGAATGCCTGATTTGACAGCCCAGTCGTGCCAGGAGTCAGGATCGCCCTTCACAGTAATGTGCAAGAGACGGTTGGCTAATGCGCGTGGCATATTATAGGCAACGGATTTATCGGTAACGCGGTTGCCAGCGGCAATGACGATACAGTTCTCCGGCAGCTTATGCTCACCAATAACGCGATCCAGCGTGATCTGATAGGCAGCGGCCTGCACCGACTGCGGTGCGGCGGTGATCTCGTCTAGGAAGAGGATGTTGATCACATCTTCACTTTCATCCATCTGGAAAATCTGAGGCTTCAGCCACACCGATAGGGTTTTATCCGCGTTGGTCGTCGGGATGCCTCTGAGATCTACCGGGTTGAATAGCAACAGGCGTACATCTGTGATGGAAACCTTTTTTCCGGTCTTAGCCTGGATGTTGCACGCTATCTCACGAACACCCTGGGATTTGCCGATACCCGGAGGCCCCCACAGCATCACGGAGGGAAAAGATTTTAGTGGGGTACCGTTTTTGATGAGCTTGATATAGGCCCGGGACAATAGGCTCACAATCTGATTCACATTCAGTAAGGTCAAATTGGTTTCGTTATCAGTCATTTCTCGTGCAGCCTTTCTGACGAATGATGGTTTTTTCTGTGCTTAGGAGAATTATTGGCAGAAGCGCTGTTTCTGAACGGCAATCCGCTTTCTCATCAGCGTGACAAAAGCGCTTGGTTCAATGACTTCCAGCACCGGGCCGAAGGACAGCACCCTAATAAGCAGCTCGGTCTCATCGTCCTTGTCGTAACGGAGCCTGATCTGATAGAGCCGATCGGCCAACTTCTGAGTCTCTTTTTCAAAATGGGAGAAGTGTAGCAGCACACGTTCCAGCCCGTTGCGCTCGTCATGAAGCAGCATTACAAGCTCTTCGGAATTTTCCTGAGGCAGCGTGATGGATTTGGGATCATAGGCATCCAGCAACTCGCATGAACGCACACGAGCCATATTGATCGTGTTGAGCCGTCGCTTGCCGGTTGCCAGTAACCTGAACTTATCGTCCTTGGCGGAATATTCCAGGCGGTAAGGTATACACTCGATCGAATGGCGGGCGCCGGTATGGCCACGGAACCGGATACGCAGTTTTCTCTTCTTTCGAATTGCCTTCAGTGCTGTTTGGAAGCAAGCTATGTAGGCGGGATCCCCATACGGATCTCCGTCCGCGTACTGGTCAAAGAGAATGAAGGTGTCCTGAGCATACAGCGGATCAACATCTTCCAGCCCGGTCGTGTCCGGATCAAACAGAGCGATTCTGGGATCAGACAGCAGCGCTTTGAGCCATCTCTTTTGGAGCATTGTCAAAGGCATGGTTGGCTTGTGGTGAAGTATGGAATGATACTCCTGATCGAGTAAAGGCCAGGTTCCGGATTTCAGCGCTGCCGGAATTGCAAGCGCGCTTTCCGCGAAAGCCTTTTCCCGGACAAGCTCGGTCATTCTTCGATCTGTCAACTTCCCATCGGATGCTTCGGAAAGGACAGCTGCGACGACATTGAAATAGCTTCCGTAGATCTCACTGAATAACATCGTTGCCACCTCCGTACAGAGCGTCCATCCGAGCCAAATCTTCTTGGAACATATCCAAAACATACTGGCTGGAGCATTTGAGATCTACAATGCGGCCGATGAAGGTGCGCAGCCAGGGCAGTATCTCTGAGGCATCATAGACATCGGCTGAAAACCTGCAAGTCTGTGAGTCCAATAGTTCGACTGTACCATGGCGCTTCTCGCGCTCCAGGCGGTGCAGCACGAATTCCTCGCCCGGGTCAAAATGGACCGTCATTTCAATATGATCCAAATTATGGTCGGGACCCGTTGAGACACCCCAAAGGTGCTGGTCAAACTTCTCCTGGTACCCTAAGTACTTGCTGTAGTGTTTCTCGACATTCCCAATCGTGACCTTTTTGATGGCATCCAACCGGAAGAAAGATAAGTGCCGCCCCCGGTAATGGTAGCCGAGCAGATACTGGCGCCCGGACTGGGTGCTGACATAGATCTTCAGAGGACAAACCGTCCTTTGATAGTCGCGGCCACTCCGCAGGCTCCTGACGGTCAGTTCCGCAGCTCTTTTTTCATCGATTGCCGCCAACAGATCACAGAGGACATCACTGTCCAGGGCGTGGAGCATGTAGTGATGTTTGAATCGGAAGCTATCAGAAGGTTTTTCCAATTTATCGATCAAGAAGGAGCCAATCACCCCGAGTGGATCCTCCTCGGAGAAAAAGGATAGGGCGTCTGCCCAGGTATTCAAATCAACGGTGTTATCATCCGTTCTCCGGTAGAGTACCTCACGACCGCATTTCTCGGAGCTTAGCAGACCAAGCGCCTCATATTCCTTGAGCTTTTTCCGCACGGTGGATTCGTCTGGAGAGAAGGCGCCGCTGAAATGAGAGAGATAGTCATCATTGATGCAATCGACAATCTCTCTGGAAGAAAGCGCGCTGCCATCGGCCAGCAGGTCCATCACATAGAAGTGGAGGGTGATGTCCTTATCGGTAAAGCTTTTGGCTTTAAAAGCCTTGTGGAGCGGGTTGTGTGGGATCCGCCTGCTGTCAACCGAGAGGAATACATTCTTGCCGGATGTGTCCTGATGGAAGGACATAAAGTCGCCGATCCAACTCTCAATTCTTCGCCGCTCATTATCGTAGCTGCGGGCACTCTTGATGCTGTACTCTTCCCGACTCTTAAACCCATAGACATAGAATTCGCGCATGTAGCTCCGGATACGCTCAAAACTCTTGACCAACTCACTATATGCCACGAAATCCACCTCCTGCAGTTTATGGCCTCATTTTACCACAGGAGGTGTCCAAATGAAAGAACAGCTCCTTGCCAACTGCGGTCTGGAATGGGTTTGAACCAATTTTTCGCAGACTTTTAGGTAGTTGCTCTTGAGTTCGCAACTTTTTTTCCGTGTTTTTCCTCTGAACAGGCAGTATTCTTAAATCACGAAAAGCGCATACAGCAAACCCATGCATATGACTTTTAATCATAGACGCTGTTCTGGTCTGGCGTAGTAACCTCTCCGGAATAAAGAATGCGCTTTGTAAAAGACGCTAACAGCATTATCTATTAACATTAGCTCAACGAAGGAGCACCTGCTTTCGGGGCAGGCCGACAAAGGGTGAGACCCCCTTTATGATGATAAAGGACAGCGTCTTGTCGAATACATCTCCGGTAGTTCAGATGGTAGAACGGGAGACCCCAATCTCTGTGTCGTGGGTTCGAGCCCCACCCGGATGATGTATTCACTCCTTAGACAAAAAGGCACCAACAGCAAAGATTGAATAGCTAAGATGGTTATAGCAGGCGGTTCATACCCGTCGTTCGTGGGTTCGATTCCCACTTCACATGGTGCCTTGTTTTATCAATAAAGATGCCCACAGCAACACCCAACGGTCTTGAATCCGATCCGATGCAGAGGTCAGGGCGCCGGTCAACTGGCGGCTTAGGACTTGCGATATGTCAGGCATCTTGTGAAAGGCACCAACAGCAATTCTTGGTAACAACTACGACTAGAAATCGTACTTTCGGGTTCAAATCCCTGATGGTGCCTTGTATAACCAATTCATCACGGAGGAGTGATTTCCATGCTGAAGTTTCTAAAGAAAGAAGCAAATATGACCCATACGGAAAATGGCGCAGTTACATATCGTTCCACCCAGTCTGAATGTCTGGATCTGTTCGCTACGATCGGCGCCCTGCGCAGAGAGCGTGACGAGGAGATCACGAATCGCTTCCTCCGCGCCTATGCCGAAGACGCTGATCTGGCCATGAAGACCCTGTTCTTTGCGAGAGATATTCGTGGCGGTATCTTCCGTACCATTCTGAAGTGGCTGGCCAACAACGAGCCGCGATCCCTGGAGAAGAACATCCAGTACATTGCAGAGTATGGACGCTACGATGACCTGCTGGTCCTGATGGGCACCACATGCGAAGGCAAGGTGCTGCATCTGATCAAAAAGCAGCTGGCAGCCGACTGTGCCGCTCTGGAGGCTGGCGAGTCCGTGTCGCTGCTGGCCAAGTGGCTTCCTTCCGTCAATGCCTCCAACGAGGATGCGATCCGGCAGGCAAAACAAATTGCCCGATCACTGGGAATGAACGACGCCCAGTACCGCAAAACGCTGAGCGCCCTGCGCACCAAGATCAGCATCATCGAGAACAACCTGCGCGAAAAAGACTACACCTTCGATTACTCCAAGCAGCCCTCCAAGGCCATGTTCAAGTATCGTAAGGCCTTCATGCGAAATGATGGAGACCGCTATGATGAATTCATGAGCCGTGTCGCCGAGGGTACGGAGCAGCTCCACACTGGCACCCTGATGCCCTATGAGATGATCAAGCCCTTCTTCGGTCGCGGCGATATCTCCGATCAGGAGCGCAAGGCCATTGACGCAACATGGAAGACACAGGAGGATTTCACTGGCGGTGAGAACGCTCTGGTCGTCATTGATGGCTCCGGCTCCATGTACGGTGGTGCTGATCCCATCCCCGCCACTGTGGCGCTGTCTCTTGGTATCTACTATGCCGAGCGCAACACCGGCGCATTCCAAAACCACTTCATCACATTCTCTGAGAATCCCAAGCTGGTGGAGATTAAGGGCAAGGATATCTACGAAAAGGTGCGGTACTGTCACCAGTTCAACGAGGTCGCCAACACCAATATCCAGCGTGTGTTTGAGTTGATCCTCAAGACTGCCGTGAAGAACCGTGTGCCCCAGAAGGATATGCCTGCCAAGATCTTCATTATCTCCGATATGGAGTTCGACTACTGTACTGAAGATTGCTCCTTGACCAACTTCGAGTATGCGCAGCGGCTCTTCGAGGAACATGGCTACCAGCTGCCCGAGGTGATGTTCTGGAATGTGGCAAGCCGTAATCAGCAGCAGCCCGTCAAGATCAACGACCAGGGCGTTGCGCTGGTATCCGGCTGTAATCCCCGAATCTTCTCCATGCTGAAAGCCGGCATTCTTTCCCCCTATGCCTTCATGATGGATGTTCTGGGTTCCGAGCGTTACGCGGCGATCGTGGCATAATAGAGCTGACGCAGGAGGTGATAGCAGGTATGTTATCGCCTCCTGCTTTTTCTTTCCCAACAAAAGTGTTGCTGTTGGCAGAGATGAACCGTAAAATAAAGAGTATGAAGGAAAGGGAGATCGTTATGATTACGATTCAAGGTTTATATAATACTGCGGTCTGTTACACCCCCGAGTTGGAGGAGGCAGCCCGCAAGCAGATCCAGACCGTTTGCGATCAGGCCGAGTTTGCCGGCTGCAAGATCCGGATCATGCCCGATGTCCACGCTGGCAAGGGCTGTACCATCGGTACCACCATGACCATCCAGGACAAGATCGTGCCCGGTATGGTTGGCGTCGATATCGGCTGCGGTATGGAGACTGTTGAGCTTCGTGAGCGGGAGGTCGACTTTGAGAAGCTGGACGCCCTAATCCGCAGGGAGATCCCCTATGGCCGTGAGGTTCGAGACATTCCTCATGCACTGAACGCTGAGATCGATCTGACTCACCTCCGCTGCACAGATCAAGTCAATCTCAACCGGGCCATGCGCAGCATCGGCTCTTTGGGTGGCGGCAACCACTTCATTGAGGTGGATCGCGCGGAGGATGGCCGGTTGTTCCTGGTGGTCCACTCTGGCAGCCGTCATCTGGGCACCGAGGTGGCTGAGCACTACCAGAATGAGGGTCGGCGTGCCCTTTGGGGCGGCGCCCAGTATCAAGTTCAAGCCGCCATTGACCAGCTGAAGGCCGAGGGCCGGTTCCAGGAGATCCAGAAGACCATCAAGGCGCTCAAGAAGGAGCACGAGCTGAATATCCCCAAAGATCTGGCCTATGTGGAGGGTAAGCTGTTCGAGGACTATATCCACGATATGAAGCTGACACAGCAGTTCGCCATGCTCAACCGCAAGGCCATGGTGGATGTTATCATGACTGGCATGGGCTTCACGGCGGTGGAGACCTTCACCACCATCCACAACTATATTGATACGGACGCCATGATCCTGCGTAAGGGCTCTGTCTCCGCCAAGGCCGGCGAGAAGCTGCTGATCCCCATCAACATGCGTGACGGTAGCCTGATCTGCAGCGGCAAGGGCAACGAGGATTGGAATTGCTCCGCACCTCATGGCGCCGGCCGGCTGATGAGCCGCAAGGCGGCCTTCAATGCTCTGTCCATGGAGGAGTTCCAGAAGGAAATGGAGGGTATCTACACCACCTGTGTTGTGCCCGACACGCTGGACGAGTCTCCCATGGCCTATAAGAGCATGGAGGAGATCGTCGCTCAAATCGGCCCTACTGCGGAGATTATTGAGCGGATCCGTCCTGTCTATAACTTTAAGGCAGCAGACTGAAATACAATGATGAAAGGCGGTGTTGACCGTGGAAGCATTGATCAAAGAAAAGCTTCATGAAATCGAGCAGCGGGAGAACTGCCGCATCCTTTTGGCCGTGGAGTCCGGTAGCCGTGCTTGGGGCTTTGCTTCTCCGGACAGCGACTATGATGTGCGCTTCATTTATGTGCGCCCCAGAGAGAGCTATCTCAGGCTCAACCGGGTCCGTGATGTGATCGAGCTGCCCATCAATGGTGTTCTGGACATCAACGGTTGGGATGTGGACAAGACACTGAAGTTGCTCCATAAATCCAACCCCACCGTATTTGAGTGGTTTTCCTCTCCCATCGTGTATCAGACCACTGACTTCACTGAGGCGTTTAAGCCCGTCATGCGGCGCTACTTCTCGTCCAAGAATGGCCTTTGGCACTATCTGCAGATGGCGGAAGGAAACTATCGAGAATACCTGCGCGGCGACATGGTGAAGGCCAAGAAGTACTTCTATGTACTGCGGCCAATCCTTGCTTGCCGGTGGATCCTTGAAAAAGGTACTCCGCCCCCAATGCTCTTTTCTGAACTGGCGGCGAGCCAGCTTCCGGACTACCTGGAGAAAACCGTTGCGAAGCTGCTTGATCTGAAGATGAACTCCCCTGAGGTGAAGATGATCCCGAGAATCGATATCCTCAACGCTTACATGGATCGGAGCATTGCAGAGGTGCGTGCTCTGGTGGAGCAGTATCCGAGAGAAATCACGAAGGACTGGGAGGAACTCAATGCGCTGTTCCTCGCCGCACTGGAGATGTGATCTTATGATGAAATTGCCACCACAAGTGAATACAGCATTTGAGATGCTTGAAGCGGCCGGCTATGAGGCGTACCTTGTTGGTGGCGCAGTGCGTGATTATGTGCGTGACAACAGTCCTGCGAAGGATTGGGACATCACCACCAACGCGCTCCCAGAGCAGGTGGAGGAGATCTTTACAGGCTACCACCTGATTGAGACTGGCTTGAAGCATGGGACTGTAACTGTTGTGATCGACCAAGAGCCTCTAGAAATCACGACCTATCGCGTTGACGGGGACTACTCCGACCATCGGCATCCGGACTCAGTCAGCTTTACCCGCAGCCTGAAGGACGATCTTGAGCGCCGGGACTTCACCATGAACGCTCTGGCCTACAACCCCAGGACAGGTGTTGTTGACTTCGTAGGAGGCAAGGCGGACATTGCCGGCGACCTTGTCCGCTGCGTGGGAGATCCAGATCGGAGATTCCAGGAAGATGGCCTGAGAATGCTCAGAGCCCTTCGCTTCGCCTCCGTGTATGGCATGACGATCGAAGCTGCCACGGCAGCGGCCATCCACAGGAACAAGCACTTGCTCAAAGGTATCGCTGCGGAGCGCATTCTGGTTGAGCTTACCAAAATGCTCTGCGCTCAGGGCGCGGCAGGTGTTCTGCGGGACTTCGCCGATGTGCTGGCCGTCCCGATCCCGGAGCTCACACCCATGTTTGGCTTTCCGCAGCATAATCCACATCATGACAAGGATGTCTGGGACCATACCATCGCGGTCATTGAAAGTATCACCCCTGAACCGGTGCTTCGTTGGGCAGCCCTGCTGCATGACATTGGGAAGCCTTCCTGTTTCTCGCTCGCCGAGGATGGCATTGGCCACTTCTTCGGGCACTCGGATCAGAGTACTTCAATGGCGGAGAGTATCCTCAGTAGACTTCGCTTCGATAACGCCAGCAAAGAACAAATTGTAAGACTCGTTCGCTATCATGACATGCCCATCACGGCCGACAGGAAGCCAATCAAACGGCTTTTGAGCAAGCACGGTGAGGATGCTACCCGGCAACTGATCGAGCTGCACAAGGCAGATACGCTTGGTCAATCGGCCATCTGCAGACACCGGATCGCAATCTTTGAGGAAGTATCGCAAATGATCAATGAGATCCTGCAGGAAGAGAGCTGCTTCACACTCAAGGACTTGGCAGTTAATGGACATGATATGATGACATTGGGCTTTCAGGGACCGACCATTGGCCGTGTGCTGCAGGAATGCCTGGATGCAGTCTTGGATGAGCAGATCCCCAACGAGCATGAGGCGCTGATGGCCTTTGCAAAGGATAGACAGCTGAAGAGTTAATACCAAAACGGCAATACCAAGCAGGTATTGCCGTTTTGGTATGCACAGGAACTTAGGTGGGTTGTAGGGTTTTGTCGATGGTCGTATAATGAGTGATGAAGCAAAGTGACGATCGTGAGGTTGCCTTTGACTTCGATTATGCTACTCACTTGTTCCGGCAACTCTCTAAATCGCATCACAAGGGAACATTTTCCCTATTTTTGCGTCTATATCAATAAGGGATTCATGGCTGATATGAAAAGGAGGCTGCTGATATGAAACAGAAAAAGAAATGGGTTATTCCCCTCTGTGTGATAGGAGTCATACTGCTACTTTGTGCGGGCCTTTGGTATATGATAAATCACTCCATGAGTTTCTCTGTCGGACGCTGCTTAGTAGCGGACAACGGATCGTATATGTTCATCGACGGAAACTCACCCATTATCATGAGCAACCGAAAGGATAAGGAAGGTCTGTTCTCTGGCTTGGGGACCGGCGATAAGATTTTGATCTTCCACGATGGGATTGCGGATACCTATCCAGGCAGGACCGGTGCGTATTGGTGTGTGAAATTGGAAGACGGTACGCAGGCCGATATTCCGGAACAGGTCATAGAAGAGCTTACGGAACTCGGATGGACCATTGTAGGAAATGAAGCTGATCCAGATTCCGTGACGCCTGAACCGGGAGCATACGCTTTTGAGGCGCAGTACATCCGGACCAATGGCGGACCTGAAGATGGCTATCCTTACCACACCGTGATCAGTTCCAGAGCGGAATTGGAAGCCTATTACGAGGCATACAAGGACATTTATAGTCTGGAACGAAGAGAGACAGTCTACTCCGACAGCACAATCGGCTTTTTGGATGCCTGCGACAAATACGATAACGCCTATTTTGAACGGCAGAATCTTGTTCTGATCGTACTGCAGGAAGGCAGCGGATCAATTCGGCATGAGATTACAGATGTGCGTCGTCACCGTATTGAGAACGGTGCATTGGATGGGTGGGACATTACGATTGACCGTAAGGTCCCTGAGGCAGGAACAGAGGATATGGCTCAGTGGCATCTATTCCTTGAAGTGCAGATGGGCGATGTGATCAAGGCCACCGACAAGGTTTGGATCAATGGAAAACAGAGCGAACGCACTCCGGCAATATCCGGTCTTGTTGGTATCAGTCGTACTCCGTCGATAAGCGCCTATCAGGATCCCTGGGGAGTGAAGCTTACTGCAAAGAATATTACCCCGTCTGGATTGACCATTGTTTGTACGCAGCAAGATGGAGAACCAGCCGGTGAGCTGCAGACCGGCAGTTACTACGGACTCGAAATGCTGCAGGATGGCGAGTGGGTTGCGGTCGAGCTGCTTCCTATGGAGTATGAGCTTGCCTGGACGTCAGAAGCATGGATGATCCCTAACAATGCGGAAACAGAATGGGAAGTGAATTGGAGCCGCCTGTACGGAGAGCTTCCCGTAGGTTCCTACCGGATCAGCAAATCGGTTATGGATTTCCGGGGTACCGGTGATTATGACACCAAAACCTATTATGCAGGCTTTGATCTCGTGGACGCCGCTGACACAAGTAATGTTTCCTACGAACACGGCGGATTTGGCGTCAGTGTGCCGCTTCTTTCTGGTTGGGAATACAAGGTTGAGGAATACAGTGCCGATGGCATGAGCTATGGCGTCAGTTTCCGACCCGCTGGTGAAGATGGATGGATCGATTTCCAATATTGGCCTACATTCGGCGTCTGTGGCACCGGATTGTCAATGAAGGAATTTGGAAATGGTTCCATGGGCACCTACGATGGCGGTGCTATCTGGAACTTTATCAGTTACCCTGCCAGCAAAGGCAACTTTGTGGCAACGACCCAGGGTGTAAATAGCTGGTGGTCACGCTACGGCGAGACTGCTATGGAAATCATAACGCAGGTAATCTGCACAGACACCATCGTAGACTAAGGAGGGTACGCAGTATGAAACGAATTGTAGCGCTATGCCTCGCAGCGGCTTGCCTGATTTCTATGGTAGGCTGCGCAGGAGATACCAATATGGACGAAAAGAAACCAAACAACTCCGCATCGGCCTATGCTCTGGCACTGGCTAGCTATCCGGAGATGGCTCCCTACCCAAACGAGATGGAGTATTTTGATGAAAAGACCGGTGAGTTTGACAGCGATGGCTTTGATGTGGTCTATGACGCCTGGCAGTCGGACAGAAAGGCCCAACGCAGTCAGCCGGAAGGCTATGCAGACGGTCTGGAACCGTTCTTCGCCAGTTCAATCCGAGAGTTTCTCAGCAATTCCAACGGGGAGAACAAGGTATACTCTCCTCTGAGTGTTTACATGGCCCTCGCCATGCTGGCAGAGGTGACGGACAGTGAAAGCCGCCAGCAGATCCTTGACCTTCTAGGAAGTGAAAGCATTGAGGCTCTGCGCTCCCAGGCAGCCAGTGTTTGGAACGCCAATTACAGCAATGACGGCGCCGTGACAAGCATTCTGGCAAACTCCCTGTGGCTGAATGAGTCCGTAAATTTCAACCAGTCCACAATGGACAGTCTGGCAAAGAATTACTATGCGTCCTCCTTCCGTGGTGAGATGGGCAGCGAGGAATTTAATCAGGCCTTGCGGGACTGGATCAATGAGCAGACCGGAGGACTGCTGGAAGCGCAGGCCGATGGTCTGTCGATGGACCCCGAGACCGTTATGGCTTTGGCCTCTACCATCTACTACCGAGCCAAGTGGCACAGTGAGTTCAATGAGGCCGGAACGGAAAAGGGCCTGTTCCATCTGTTCAGTGCTGATGGAGAGACCGTGGAGTGCGACTTCATGCACAAGGGCGGCAGCAACACCTATTACTGGGCAGATCAGTTCGGCGCTGTTGCTCTGAGCCTGGAGGGCAGCGGCAAAATGTGGTTCCTCCTGCCTGATGATGGCGTGGCTATGGATGATCTGCTTGCCGATGAGCAAACGATGGAGTTCCTAAACAGCAATGGAAACTGGGAGAACAGCAAGCACCTGATCGTGAATATGTCCGTTCCCAAATTTGATGTTGTCTCTGATCTTGACCTGCGTGATGGCCTGAATGCGCTGGGTATTACCGGTGTATTCGATGCCACGGTGGCCGATTTCAGTCCCATGACTTCGAAAGTTGCAGAGATATTCCTTTCCAAAGCCGACCATGCAGCCCGCGTTGCCATCGATGAAGAGGGGGTTACCGCAGCGGCATATACCGTCATGATGATGGCTGGTGCTGCGGCGCCACCTGAAGAGGAAATGGACTTCGTATTGGATCGACCGTTCTTATTCGCCATTACTGGTGCAGATGGACTTCCACTCTTTGTTGGCGTAGTCAATAGACCGTGAACTGAAAAAAGGCAATAAGAAAACGGCAGTGCCACAATGTGGCATTGCCGTTTTCATGTATATCCGATGCATTGAGTTGTTTACCCCTCATAGGACTGCGGCTGGTAGCCATAGTGCTTGGCAAAAGCTTCATAGTCAACCCATTTCGGGTTGTCAAAGATCCTTGCAGCGTAGAGCTCAAGCGTGTAATGCTCCAGTTCTGCTTTCGTCTTTAACCAATAGGTGTGCTCCTTCTCCCACTCCAGGAGTTTATCGAACAAGTCTTCTTCGTGGCTCCGGACAATGAGCTCACGCACCAAATCGCGCCAGACATCGTTCCTGATGTCTCCAAGATCCGTCTGGATACCATTGCGGTACCCGTACTTCTTATCTCTCCCAGAACCAGAAAGAAGAATCGATTGACCAGTGCTGAAATGTGCGTGTAGATCTTTATGCGTGAGTTGATCTCTGTTAGGAACTGCCGGTAGTGAGTCAATAATCGTGCGCGGATACATAGACATACCTCCATTCTGGTAAGTCTTACGGATTATCGGTCGAAAATGCAACAAATCGATCATAATGAGCAAAAACGGAAAACCGCGCCACACTGTTGTCGCCGTTCTGTGATATAATCGAACTATGTCGAATAATCAATTCCCTTTGGATCAGCCGCATCCGACCATCATCAAGAAACGACCGGATTGACAATGCACATATTATGTAGTATTATTGTAGTGCAAAGGAGGCTTGAACATGGATTCCAACATGACTTTTCGCATTGATTCTGAAGTGAAAGCGCAAATGGCAGCCATCTGTGATGCACTGGGCATGTCAACTTCTACTGCCTTTAATATTTTTGCCAATGCCTTTGTTCGAGCAAAAGGCATGCCTTTTGCTGTCACGATTCAGGAGCCTGTAACAGCTGTGAGCCGCGAAAAAATGCTGGCGGACACCGATCAACTATTGAGCGAGTTCGCTTCTGACTATAAGAGGATGGCAGAATGATTTGGGTTACAGCAGAAGATGTCGTAGCGATTCATAGCCGTATCATTCAAGTTTCTGGTGGCATTGATGGTCTGCGTGATCGTGCTGGATTAGAAGCGGCTATTGCCGCACCCCTTCAATCATTTGGAGGAGAAGATCTTTTTCCAACTGACATAGAGAAAATCGCTCGTATTGGGTTTGGGTTAGCGTCCAATCACGCATTTATCGATGGCAATAAGCGAATTGGCGCCATGGTCACGCAACTGCTACTCAAATGGAATGGATATCAGTTCCAATTGGAGCAGAATGAGCTGGCCGATATGTTCATTGGTATCGCGGATGGCACAAAGGACGAAACGGAGCTTCGGTATTGGATCAACGACCATATTGAATAACGAAAAGGTTGCCTCACGCAATAATGTGAGGCAACCTTTTTGTTAAAGCCGACCTGATTTGACGAAAAAAAGCCGGGCTGTTTTGTCGGATAGCCGGAGTGTTTTGGCTGCATGGCCGAGTTGTTTTGTCATTTTATCGGCTGTTTGATGTGGCGAGCCACATTTCGTCATTTCATAGGC
>OHVK01000340.1_pt1 | contig 22101 bp, 19 predicted proteins | sample 1579411 | NCBI WGS metagenome assembly OHVK01 (sample SAMEA3882524, study PRJEB24775) | human gut metagenome | biome: human-associated habitat; feature: intestine environment; material: feces | place: Netherlands | collected 2009/2010 | reverse complement strand
CCTGCCACATCCCCTCCCCGGCGGCTTGCACCAGCAGCGGAAACAATAATATTGCTAATAAGGCTCTCATTATTTGCCGCCAATCGTCGCCGTCATACGGATATGTCGGTTATCTGATAGTTCCAGATTCGACAGCACCACTAACTGCGGCAAGCTGCGGCGCAGGAAGCGAGACAATAATGGTCGCAGCGCGTGGTTCACCAACAGTACCGGCGGCGCACCCAACATCTCCTGACGGGATAGCGCTTCCTGAGTTTGCGCCAACAAGCGATCCGCCAGCCCTGGCTCCAGTCCCCCCCCGCCCTGCAATGCCTGTAGCAACAAACGTTCCAGCGGTGTATCGAGGCCAATAACATGGACTTCATCTTTGCCAGGAAACCACTGCTGGGTAATCGCCCGTCCCAACGCTACGCGCACGACGGCGGTTAATTCATGCGGATCGCTCTGGATGGGCGCATGTTCCGCCAGCGTTTCGAGAATGGTGCGCATATCGCGAATCGGCACTTTTTCATCGAGCAGATTTTGCAGCACTTTATGCAGTGTGGTAAGCGTGACGACGCCAGGAACGAGATCTTCCGTCAGCTTTGGCATCTCCTGGGCGACGCGATCCAGCAGCTGTTGCGCCTCCTGACGACCAAACAGCTCTGCGGCATGCTGGCTAATGAGGTGGTTAAGATGCGTTGCCACCACCGTGCTGGCCTCAACCACGGTGTACCCCTGAATCTGCGCCTGCTCTTTAAGCGCACTTTCAATCCAGATAGCATTCAGGCCAAATGCCGGATCGACGGTCGCCTCACCAGGTAACGTCCCGGCAGCGGTTCCAGGGTTAATCGCCAACCAACGCCCCGGATAAGCATCACCACTGCCTATCTCCACGCCTTTCATCAAAATGCGATAGCGGGCAGGTTGCAGATCCATATTGTCGCGAATGTGCACCACTGGCGGCAGAAACCCCATCTCCTGAGCAAATTTCTTGCGAATACTGCGTATACGGCCCAACAACTCACCATCCTGCTGGAAATCGACCATCGGGATCAGTCGATAACCCACTTCCATTCCCAGAGAATCTTCCAGTTGTACATCGTTCCACGTCGCTTCGACAACGGTATTATTCTCTGCCATTTTTACCGGTTTTGGTTCAGCAGGCGCTTTTTGTTCACGTCCGCGGATCCACCAGGCCAGCCCCAGCAATCCGGCAGTGAACAGCAAAAATACCAGGTTCGGCATTCCAGGCACCAGGCCGAGTAAACCGAGCACGGCGGCGCTTAACAACATAACGCTCGGGTTACTGAAAAGCTGATTCACCATCTGCTCGCCAACATCCTGATCGGTGCTGACACGCGTAACGATGACCCCCGCGGCGGTAGAAATCACCAGCGCCGGGATTTGTGCCACCAGACCGTCGCCAATGGTCAATAGCGTATAACTTTCCGCCGCGTGTCCCATGCTCATGCCATGTTGCAGCACACCGACCAGCAACCCGCCGACAACGTTTATGACCATGATAAGGATCCCGGCGATGGCATCGCCGCGAACAAACTTACTTGCCCCGTCCATTGAGCCGTAAAAATCGGCTTCCTGAGTCACTTCGGAGCGGCGTTTTTTCGCCTCATCTTCACCAATCAATCCGGCGTTAAGGTCGGCGTCAATCGCCATCTGCTTACCCGGCATACCATCGAGAACAAAGCGCGCACCCACTTCTGCGATACGCCCGGCACCTTTGGTGATAACCATAAAGTTGATGATCACGAGAATGACAAACACCACGATACCGATAGCGAAATTGCCACCAACGAGGAAGTGACCGAACGCTTCGACCACCTTTCCAGCCGCCGCCGCGCCGGTATGCCCTTCCATCAAAATGATACGGGTTGAAGCCACGTTAAGTGCGAGACGCAACAGCGTGGTAAACAACAGGATGGTCGGAAACGCAGCAAACTCAAGCGTGCGCTGGGTAAACATCGCCACCAGCAACACCATGATCGACAAGGCAATATTGAAGGTAAACAACAGGTCGAGTATGAATGCGGGCAGTGGCAGCACCATCATCGACAAGATCAACAGGATCAAAATCGGTCCGGCAAGGATCTGCCATTGTGTCGATTTCAGGTTTGCGGGCAGGCGCAGCATCGCGGCCAGATTACTCATGGGTCGGTTTCTCGTTAATAAAATCCAGGGCTTCCGGCACCGGAAGATGAGTAGGTTGTACAGGGCGCTGTCCACCAGCCAGACGCCAGCGTTTCAGTTGCCAGACCCAGGCCAGCACTTCCGCCACTGCGGCGTACAGTTGACCCGGGATTTGTTGACCGATCTCCGCATGTCGATACAGCGCTCGCGCCAGCGGCGGCGCTTCAAGCGTCGGGACGTTATTTTCAGCGCCAATTTCACGAATGCGCAGCGCGACCAGCCCTGCACCTTTAGCGACCACTTTCGGTGCGCTCATTTTGTTTTCGTCATACTGCAACGCTACCGAATAGTGGGTCGGGTTATTGACAATGACATCCGCTTTCGGCACATCGGCCATCATCCGACGCCGTGCGGCCGCTCGCTGCATCTGACGGATCCGCCCTTTAACATGGGGGTCGCCTTCGCTTTGTTTGAACTCATCACGAATATCCTGCCGTGACATTCGCAGCTTTTTCAGGTGGCTGAAGATTTGGAAAAAGACGTCAAATCCCACCATTGGAATGACACCAAGCACCACCAGCAGCGCGCATAGCCCTACCAGATCCATCGCATTACCCATGGCGGTAATCGGAGACTCGGCCATTAAGCGCATCATCTGCGGCCAGTGATGCCAGAGAAAAAACCCCGTCACGCTGCCAACCAGGATGGTTTTCAAAATTGCCTTAAGCAACTCCGCGCCAGTCTGTGCCGAGAACATCCGTTTAATGCCCGGTAGCGGGTTGAGTTTGGAAAACTTCGGCTGCAAGGATTTTCCGCTAAATACCAGCCCCCCCAGCATAACCGGAGAAATAATCGCCACCAGCACCACGCCGCTAATCAGCGGTAGCAGCGCCAGCATGGCTTCTCTGATCAGCAGAATAATCTGCCCGAGGATCAGATTCGGGTCATTGATAATACTGTGATCAAAATGCAGCCCTGCGGAGAGCATGCCCGACAATCGACGGGCCAGCGACACACCGCCAAACCAGATAACACTAACGCCCACCAGCAAAATCAGCAGTGAAGTCAGTTCACGGGAACGCGGGATTTGCCCCTCTTCCCGCGCTTTTTCTAGTCGGTGAGGTGTGGGGGCTTCTGTTTTGTCGTCGCTCTCGTCAGACACGTCGCCAATCCTGGAAAGAGTATTAAGCGTAAATGATGCCAGAGCGCAAAGCGTTCAATGGTTTGAGTAAGGGGCAAAACAGGCGGGATTTAGGGCTTTTGCCACAGCACATCAGGCATGGTGACATGTTTGTCGGGTACGGCGTAAACGCCTTATCCAACCTTGAAGATCTGATGTGACGCGGCCACGTCACATCAGGCAATACAAATCAAAATCCAAGACTATCCAACAAATCGTCCACCTGATCCTGACTGGCTACCACACCGGCTTTGCTGGTATCGACCTGAGGTCCATTAAGCAAACTCTGGTTTTCACGTTTTGGACGCGACTCCTGTTCCGGGATGTTTTCCAACAGCACCATCAGCAACTGACGTTCGATCTCCTGAATGACGTCCATCATCCGCTTAATGACCTGTCCGGTGAGATCCTGAAAATCCTGCGCCATCATGATTTCCAGCAGTTGCGCGTTAGTAAAGCTGGTATGTGCGGGGACATCTGCCAGAAATTGCCGCGTGTCTGTTACCAGTTCACGGGCGTCGGCAAGGTCAATCGGATCGGCAAACCAGTCATCCCAACGTTGGGTTAACGCTTTTGCTGATTTCTCCATTTGATCCTGATGCGGTTGTGACGCCTCAACACTGTTCAGCGCCCGCTCCGCAGCCTGGGCGGTCATCTGCACAACATAGTACAAACGATCGCGCGCATCGGGGATAGCTTCCGCTGCTTCGGCAATGGCCTGATCCAGCCCCAGTTCCCGCAAACTGTCGCGCAGCATACGCGTCAGGCTGCCGATGCGCGCAATGATATCGCCAGCTGAATGCTCGTCAGCAGGTTTGATTGATGGTTGCATCATAGTCGCATCCTCACATGCCCAGTTTCTCAAAGATTTTGTTGAGTTTTTCCTCCAGCGTCGCGGCGGTAAATGGTTTCACCACATAGCCACTGGCCCCCGCTTGCGCCGCAGCAATGATGTTCTCTTTCTTCGCTTCTGCAGTCACCATTAACACTGGCAATGCCGACATCGCGCCATCCGCACGAATCGTTTTCAGCAACTCCAGGCCATCCATATTGGGCATGTTCCAGTCGGAGATAACAAATCCATAACCGCCTGCCTGCAACTTATTGAGAGCGTCGAGGCCATCTTCCGCTTCCTCAACATTATTGAATCCCAGCTCTTTCAGCAGGTTACGCACTATGCGTCGCATGGTGGAAAAGTCATCCACAACCAAAAATTTAAGTTCTTTATCCGCCATTTCACACTCCTGATTTAAATACGTATCGCCTGTCCGGCACTAATTTTTGCCAGCATTTGCTGACTTACCTGGCTAAGATCGACCACTTCGCAGACACCACCCATATTGATGGCCTCGCGCGGCATGCCGAACACCACGCAACTTGCTTCGTTTTGCGCAAGGGTCCATGCCCCCGCCTGACGCATCGCCAACATTCCCGCCGCGCCGTCGTTGCCCATGCCCGTCAGGATCACCCCAACCGCATTACGCCCCGCCTGTTTGGCGACAGAATGGAACAACACATCTACCGATGGCCGATGGCGATTAACCGCCGGGCCATCGTGAATTTTGATTTGATAATTCGCGCCGCTACGCGCCAGCTCCATATGCCGATCGCCCGGCGCGATATAGGCATGTCCCGGCAAGACGCGCTCTCCGTCTTCGGCTTCTTTAACCCCGATCTGGCAAAGCTTATTAAGTCTGTCGGCAAAAGAGCGGGTGAAACCGGGCGGCATATGCTGGGTAATTAACAGTGCCGGACTGGAAAGCGGCAACGGTTGCAGTACGTGACGAATTGCCTCAGTTCCACCCGTTGAAGCACCAATCGCAATCAGTTTTTCAGAACTCAACAACGGCCCCGCCTTCAGCGTTGTCGGTGCCGACAATGGCTTATGTGCTGCAAGGCTCGCCTTTGCTGCCGTACGCACCTTTTCAGCAATCATTTCGCTATACGCCAGCATTCCTTCGCGAATACCCAGTTGCGGTTTGGTGACAAAATCTATCGCCCCCAACTCCAGCGCGCGCAGCGTGACTTCTGACCCTTTGCCGGTCAGGGAAGAAACCATCACAACGGGCATTGGACGCAAACGCATTAATTTTTCGAGGAAATCCAGTCCGTCCATCCGCGGCATTTCAACATCCAGCGTCAATACATCGGGATTGAATTTCTTAATCAAATCACGCGCAACCAGCGGATCAGGGGCGGTCGCCACCATTTCCATGTCGCTATGGCTGTTGATGATTTCTGTCATGATCTGGCGCATCAGTGCCGAATCATCGACAGATAACACCCTGATTTTGCTCATCGTTAATCCTTACTTAGCGCATACACCGTCTGACCACGCAGCGTGAAGCGGCGCTCAAGGTGGCTAAAGTTTTCAGAGTGACCCGCAAACAGCAATCCGTCGGGTTTAAGGAGCGGAACAAAGCGGCGCAAAATCTCCTACTGGGTAGTTTGATCGAAGTAGATCATGACGTTACGACAGAAGATCGCATCAAACGGCCCCGGCACGGTGTACTGTTTCGCCAGTAAATTCAGCGGGGCAAAATCAACATAGTTCGCCAGCTCCTGACGCACGCGTACCAGCCCTTCATGCGGTCCCGTCCCTCGCATGAAATACCGTTGCAGTTGCTGCGGCGTCAGGTTTTTCAACTCTTCATGGCGATAAATACCGCTTCTGGCTTTTTCCAGCACTTCGGTGTCGATATCGCTGGCAAACACTTTCCAGCGTCCGGGCGCGGTGCCCAATGTATCAGCCAGCGTCATCGCTATGCTGTACGGCTCTTCGCCGGTTGAAGCCGCCGCGCTCCATACGCGATACTCGCCAGAACGGCGACGTGCGTGATCCGCGAGCAGAGGAAAATGGTGTGCCTCACGGAAAAATGCCGTCAGATTCGTGGTCAGCGAATTGATAAACGCCTGCCACTCACCGCTGTGCTGATTAGATTCCAGCAAGTTCAGGTAATGACCGAAATCCGCCAGTCCCAGCGCACGCAAACGACGAACCAGTCGGTTGTAAACCATGTCGCGTTTATGGTCAGCCAGAACGATCCCGGCGCGTTGATAGATCAATTGACTTATCCGCCGAAAATGCGCGTCGGAAAGCGCCAGGCGCTCGGTCATCTGTAACAATAAAGACGTTTGCCCACAGGGCAGAGATGAAGTCATAGCGCCTTCTCAATCACTTCAGGATACCACTGGCGCAATTTGTAACTGCGCCGACTCATGTCGTGCTACTTCATGTTCTTCAAGGGTAAATACCGCCACACGCGACGAAAGATGGTCGGCCTGATTCAGTCGTTGCAAATCGTCGCGAAATGCCCAAAAGACATGCCGTTACTGCCAATCTGCAAGATCCCGCAGAGAATCAAAATTAAAAACAGCGTGGTCGAAATTCGAATACGATTAAACATCAACGCTCCCCATCAGGCGGCAATGACCGCTTTAGTAAATACTCGTCAAAATGTTTCCCAGTTTGGATCTTGTTCAGCAATTCGCAGTCGTGGCTGTGCCGGTGGTTGCTCACTGGCAGGACGGGATGGTGTTTGCGGTTTATTGGTGAGTGGGCTGGCTGCCAGACGGAACGCGGAAACCGCTTGCGTTAAACGACTCGCCTGTTCTTCCAGCGCAGCTGCGGCGGCAGCTGATTCCTGCACCAGCGATGCGTTCTGTTGCGTGACGCGATCCATTTCCGAAACCGCCAATGCGACTTGATCGATGCCACGGCTCTGTTCATCCGATGCTGATGCAATCTCGCCCATAATGTCAGTCACGCGAGTGACAGCATTGACGATATTGTTCATTGTTTCCCCAGCGCTTTCGACCAGCACCGAACCGGTATCAACGCGCGAGACGGAGTCTTCAATGAGGGCTTTGATCTCTTTTGCCGCCTGTGCACTGCGACTGGCAAGATTACGCACTTCACCCGCCACTACGGCAAAACCACGGCCCTGTTCACCCGCTCGCGCGGCTTCAACAGCGGCATTCAGCGCGAGGATATTAGTCTGGAAGGCAATACCATCAATAACGCTGATAATGTCGGCAATTTTCTTCGAACTATCGGCGATCTCATGCATCGTTTTCACTACGCCATCCACCACTTTGCCGCCGTGCTGGGCGGTGTCGGAGGCACTTTGCGCCAGTTGCGAGGCCTGGCGGGCGTTATCGGCGTTTTGCTTCACTGTCGCGGTGAGCTGCTCCATGCTGGCGGCAGTTTCTTCCAGCGCGGATGCCTGCTGTTCAGTACGGGAGGAAAGATCGGTGTTGCCCGCCGCAATTTCACGGGTACCGGCATAGATGGCATCTGAACCTTCGCGCACATGAGTGACGGTGTCAGTCAAAGAGCGTTGCATATGTGAAACGCTCTGCGCCAGGTCGCCCATTTCACTGCGCCCGTCAATGGTCAGGGTATTCGCCAGGTTACCACCGGCAATTTCGCGAATATGCGCAATAATTTTTGCCAGCGGTGTAAGCAACATACGGCGAATACCGTACCACGCCACCAGCAGAATCAATACCACCACCAGCGCGATAACCGCCAGTTGCCACTGGGCAAATCGGTAATCATCTACGTTGTCAGTGACGATATCGCGATACAGTTTTTCACTGCTGAGGGCGTACTGAGCAAACGCTTCGCCCATTGCATTTTGCATTCCCTGGGTTGGCTGAGCGAAATAAGCTCCAGTATTGCCATAATCAAGATAATCAATCAGTTCAGTTAACGCTGTGTGATAGTTTTTATATTTTTCATCAATATTACGACTGGTAGCGACCATTTCAGGTAACGGTGCCATGCTTTTGAATTTTTTATAATGAGTCGCGGCCTGGGCCAATGTTTTCCTGGCGCTATCGAGCAATTCAACTTTGGCATTACTTTGCTGATTGGATGAATCCATCATCATCCGCACCGCTGAACGACTCAGGTTAATGCGCGTTTGCAGCATTAAATCCCATGTTGACGTCAGCTCGCCCTGCTGTTCCCGTAATTGATTGGAAACCACAAAGCTCTTCTGGCTATGGTGAAGGGAAGAAAAAAACAGACTGCCGGAAATAAGCTGTAACAGTGCGAATACCCCCAGCACCATTACCAACAGCGTGACTACGCGGATACGGTTAATCATAAGGCACCTTCCTGAAAACATGTTGATCTCGTTATCGGCAAGGAGGGGGGAAACTTTATTGCTGATGCCACCCGCCGCGCAATTGAAATAAAAAACCCGATGCGCAGATCATCGGGTTCATTTCAATTGAGGAAATCGGGAGAATTACGCCACTTCTGACGCCGCGCTATCTAACAGCGCCATCTCTTCGCTGTTCAGCAGTTTTTCGATGTTCACCAGAATCAACATGCGGTCGCCCAGTGCGCCCAGTCCTGTGAGATATTCGGTTGAAAGCGTCACGGCAAATTCCGGTGCCGGACGAATTTGCTCCGCCGTCAATGAAAGCACGTCTGAGACGCCGTCAACCACGATGCCGACCACCCGCTGTCCGAGATTCAGGACGATAACTACCGTGTTGTCGTTATAGTCCACATCCACCTGGCTGAACTTAATTCGTAAGTCAACAATCGGCACAATAACGCCGCGCAGATTCGTGACGCCTTTGATAAACGCTGGCGTGTTCGCAATCCGTGTCACCTGATCGTAGCCACGGATCTCCTGCACTTTCAGAATATCAATACCGTACTCTTCATCACCAAGGGTAAATACCAGAAATTCCTGGCCTGACGGCTCGCTGGCCAGCTTTGTTACATTCGTCATACCGGTCATATTGTTACCTTTTTACTCATTCAGGCGGCGGTGTTCGCCATACGTTGTTCGCGGTTTATCGCCTGCAAGGCGGAGACATCAACAATCAGTGCCACGCTGCCGTCGCCAAGAATGGTCGCAGCAGAAATGCCGGGGACTTTGCGATAGTTACTTTCAAGGTTTTTAACCACAACCTGGTGTTGACCAATTAATTGATCCACCAGCAAGGCGTAGCGGCGACCGCCACTTTGCAAGATCACCACAATTCCCTGGGTGGCTTCGGTTTTCGCGCCCGCGACGTTGAACACTTTCCACAGTTCGACGATGGGCAGATATTCACCCCGCACTTCCAGCACCCGCTCGCCGCCAGCCAGTGGATGCAGATCGGCTTCACGGGGTTGCAGTGATTCCATGACAGCATTCAGCGGCAGAATGAAAACTTCATCCGCAACGCGTACGGACATGCCGTCAAGAATTGCCAGCGTCAGCGGCAGTAAAATGCGGATCGTCGTGCCAGTACCCTGCTTCGACTGGATCTCGACATGACCGCCCATCTCCTGGATATTACGTTTAACGACGTCCATGCCGACGCCACGCCCGGAGACGTCGGTGACCTGCTCCGCCGTGGAGAAGCCAGGTGCAAATATCAGCATTGCAACTTCGTCGTCGCTCATGTTTTCGCTGACGGTCAGACCTTGCGAGGCCGCTTTTGCCAGAATTCGTTCACGGTTTAGCCCCGCCCCATCGTCGGTCACTTCAATGCAAATGTTGCCGCCCTGATGTTCGGCAGACAGAATTAAATTTCCGACGCTGTTTTTACCTGCAGCGAGCCGTTTTTCTGGCAGTTCAATACCGTGATCGAGGCTATTGCGTACCAGGTGGGTCAGCGGGTCGATAATGCGTTCTATCAGGCTCTTGTCGAGTTCAGTGGAACTGCCCACCAGCGTCAGTTCTACCTGCTTGCCGAGTTTTCCCGCCAGATCACGCACCAGCCGGGGATAGCGACTAAAGACATATTCCATCGGCATCATGCGAATCGACATCACTGATTCCTGCAAATCACGAGCGTTACGTTGTAACTGCCCCATGCTGGTAATCAAATCACCATGATTAACCGGGTCCAGTTCGCTGGAACGCTGGGCAAGCATGGACTGGGTGATGACCAGCTCACCGACGAGGTTAATTAATTGATCAACCTTTTCTACCGCTACACGGATGCTGGTGGATTCACTGCTGCGCGTCGTTTTTTCCCGCTCCACGCGACCGGTTGGCGCTTGTTCGGCTGCCAGTTTAAGCATTGGTGGGGTGGATATTTTTGGCGAGACGTCTACTGTTTCAAAGGTAATCTGATCGGCTTCAATCACAAAACAGAGTACCGCAGTGATGTCATCTTCGGCGATGTCGTCCGGTAATATTGCCGAGAGGGAATCAGCCCCTTTCACCACGTCAGTTAACGTTGTCAGATGCCCCAACTCTTCTTCCAGCAGGTCGACTTCGCCGGCCTTCAGGCGCGAAAGGATAATTCGTCGCGGTGACTGACTACGACTCTGCTCATCTTGCGGTTCACTTTTGGCAACCACACTTAATCGGGTCACTGCAGATGGCGTTTCGCCTTTCGCTTCTAATGCCAGTTGACGTAAGGCCTGGCAGATATAATTGAAGCTGGCGGCATCCGGCTCTTGCGACTGTTTATAAGCGTCGAGCTGTTCTTGCATGATGTCCTTCGTTTCCAAAAACAGATTGATAATGTCGGTGTTGAGTTGCATCTCACCTCGTCTGGCTTCATCGAGCAGGTTTTCCATCAGATGCGTGGTTTCCTGCAAAACGCTGAAGCCAAAGGTTCCTGCCCCTCCTTTGATCGAGTGGGCAGCCCGAAAGATGGCATTCAATTGTTCGGCATCTGGCGCTTCCGGCTGCAAAACCAGCAAATGCTGCTCCATATCAGCCAACAGTTCGTCCGCTTCATCAAAAAATGTCTGATAAAAATCGCTTATATCCATGCTCACGCTGTCACCTCGGTTCGGCTGATGGCATTGTGGGAACACTGACCTGTGGTGCAACCTCAGGTTTTTCCAGGGCGCTTACTGGCTCATTCTGGCTTTCGGCGTTTTCATTCAAAATGGCCTGTTCGGCGTGTTTGTTCAGTACCAGCAGGCTGATGCGACGGTTGACGGCATCATCAGGTCCGCGATCGCTTAAGCGCATCGTTGCCGCCATGCCGACGACACGTAACACTTTGCCGCCATTCAACCCACCAACCATCAGTTCGCGGCGGGATGCATTGGCACGATCGGCAGAAAGCTCCCAGTTGCTGTAACCTTTCTCACCGCTGGCGTAGGGAAAATCATCGGTATGACCCGAGAGGCTAATTCGGTTGGGAATACCGTTCAGTACGGGCGCGATGGCGCGCAGAATGTCGCGCATATAGGGTTCGACGTCGGCACTGCCGGTTCTAAACATCGGGCGATTCTGGCTATCGATGATCTGAATACGTAGACCTTCCTGGACCAGATCGATTTTGAGATGTGGACGTAACGCCCGCAGTTTCGGATCGGACTCAATCAACTGGTCGAGATCGCCACGCAATTTCCGCAATCGACTTTGCTCCATGCGTTTTTTCAGCTCTTCGATGTTCGGCTGCTTATTCACTTCCCCCTGGCTTTGGGTGTAATCATCACCCCCACCGGGAATTGGGCTTTCACTATTAGAAATGCGATCGCCGCCCGTAACCGCAGTCGCCAGTGGAGTCCGGAAGTACTCCGCAATCTGAATCAGCTCTTTTGGACTGGAGATAGAGATCAGCCACATCACCAGAAAAAAGGCCATCATTGCGGTCATAAAGTCGGCATAAGCAATCTTCCACGATCCATGTGCTGCCCCGTGGCTTTTGGCTTTGCGTCGTTTGACGACAATAATCGGATGCGCTTGATTCTTCATGCTTCCTCGGTTGTCGTCTGTTGTTGCGGATTTTTCACCGCACGCACATGCTCTTCCAGTTCAATAAACGACGGACGTTCGCTGGAATAGAGCGTTTTGCGACCAAACTCAACGGCGATAGGCGGTGCGTAACCGTTCAGATTAGATAGCAGTGTGACTTTGACGCACTGCATCATTTTGCTGGTTTCGGCGCTTTTCTGACGTAAAACACTCGCTAATGGGGAAATAAATCCGTAAGCCAATAAAATGCCGAGGAAAGTCCCCACCATCGCATGAGCGATAAGCGCCCCCAGCTCGGCGGCAGGACGATCGGCTGAACCTAACGCGTGAACTACCCCCATTACAGCCGCAACAATACCAAACGCCGGAAGTGAGTCCCCGACCAGCGCCAGACTGTTCGCCGGGACTTCTGCCTCGCTTTCGTGCGTCTCAATCTCTTCATCCATCAGAGCTTCGATTTCGAAGGTGTTCATGTGACCGCTGATAATCAGGCGCAGATAATCGACGATAAATTCAAGCATGACGCTATCCGCAAGGATGCGTGGGTAGCTGGCGAAGATCTCGCTCTCACGGGGATTTTCAATATCGCGTTCCAGCGAAAACATCCCCATCTGCCGCGATTTCGCCATCAACCGATAAAGCAGAGCCAGCAGATCCATATACATTGCTTTGGTGTATTTGGAGCGACGAAACAGCAACGGCAGCGCCTTCAGCGTGCCTTTAATCGCTTTGCCATTATTGCCGACGATAAACGACCCAATCCCTGCACCGGCAATAATCACCAGTTCAGCGGGTTGATAGAGTGCTCCAAGGTTTCCACCGGTCATCAAATAACCGCCGAAAACTGTACCGAGAACAACCAGGTAACCTAATAAGATAAGCACGACATCATCCTTCCACTGTTGACCATGACAGGATGTTCAGTCGTCAGGCGTTAACACGCGATAGGGGCAAAAAAAGCAGCGGTACATCGTTACCGCTGCTGGAATGTTTCGCCACACCGTATCAGTTAAACAGCCTGTACTCTCTGTTCATCCAGCAGTTGTGGGATAATATCGGCAGGATTCTGGGAAAGTTTACGTCTTTTTACTGCCCGGTGAGCATGGGTAATAAAATTTCCGCCGCAGCAGTTGCAGCTGGAAAGTTGCAGTAATCCACTTTCAACAAACCGCACCAATGTCCAGGCACGGGTTAATGCCAGCAGCGGTCCTTCTTCTGCTTGCGGGCACTGTTCAAGGTATAAACGGTAGGCTTTGATCACCGCATCGACGCCATTACACAAGCCAGTTTTCAGTAAAAACTGCCATGCATTACAGAACATCGAAGCATGAACGTTTTGTTCCCAGGTCATAAACCAGTCGGTTGAGAATGGCAGCATGCCTTTCGGCGGTGGGCTTCCGCGCAGTTCTTTATAGAGTTTTATCAGACGTCCGCGACTTAACTGTGTTTCGCTTTCCAGCATCTGCAAACGAGCGCCCAGGGTGATCAATTCCATTGCCAGCTGAATATCCCGCGCTTCCTGAACAATGCTTTTTTCACTCATGATCAGGCCCTTTTCTTGCGCAGCGCTTCTTCAGGCTGATTAACATCATTCAGCAAGCGAGTTGAGAGCATGATGCCGGTATGAATTTGCTGGAGATCGTCAACGCGGGAATCTTGCGTCAACTGAGTAATCGTCTGGTGGCTGTCAAAACGGAAGTGACAAACCAGTTGATTGGTTTCTGCCAGCTTAACCATTTGCGGAAGAGTCAGTGCCGCTAACGTTGTCGCCATTTCTTCATTTATGCCGAGACGAAACATAGCGGACGCTTTGTCCTGAACAATCAGACGCTGTGCAAGTAGTAAATATGACAAGTTGATGTCATAAATGTGTTTCAGCAACTCGGAGGTATGCATTATTCCCACCCAGAATAACCAACTTTATTTTTATGCGGTCTCACCGCACCCCGTGATGTCGCCGGGAAGCCCCGGTAAAAAATAATTAGCATTAGAATAGTTGCGATAAGCTGCAATAAGCAGACCCACCTTTTTGGTTTAATAAGTCCTTACAAATAGAAGGGGGTCTTTACACTTATCTAAGATTTTTCCTAAATCGACGCAACTGTACTCGTCACTCCACGCACATACAACGGAGGGGGGCTGCGATTTTCAATAATGTGTGATGCAGATCACATAAAACGCTCAATTACTTAACATAAATGTATAAGTCATACTTTTGTTTTGGGTGTATTTCAATCTGTTAAAAAATTTTTCGCTACACTGGCAAGCAAAAATGAAACAGGAATAATCGAAATGGGATGTTGCGCACAGTTAAAATAACTCACCGTAAATAATCATCTGCTATAAATAATCGCTTTAATGCAATACCAGATAAGCCATTTTTAAACAAACACTTACCGCACAACAAACTAATTAACTACAAAGAAAGGCAACAATCAACCTAATGTTAATAAAATGTTTTACATATATTAACCACTTGTTCAATATGGGAAATCAGTACATTATTTTCTTATAAATACAGTTGAAATCATATGATAACCAAGAGCAATTGATTAATTGTATTTACTAATGACCAGACTAATATTTACCTGTTTAACTGAGTTGGGATTGCGTCGTTTCTCCATTAGGAGTAAAGCTTTAATGTCACCTGAAGTTCACAGAATAAGGAACAGGTTATGAGCTATAGCAATATTCTTGTCGCCGTTGCGGTTACACCGGAAAGTCAGCAACTGCTGGCAAAAGCGGTATCTATCGCCAGGCCAGTAAAGGGACACATCAGTTTAATTACTCTCGCTTCCGACCCGGAAATGTACAATCAATTAGCTGCGCCGATGCTTGAAGATTTACGCAATGTGATGCAGGAAGAAACGCAAAGCTTTCTTGATAAGTTAATTCAGGATGCGGGGTATCCCGTTGACAAGACGTTTATTGCCTACGGTGAGTTAAGCGAACATATTCTGGAAGTTTGTCGCAAACATCATTTCGATTTGGTGATTTGCGGTAATCACAATCACAGTTTCTTTTCGCGAGCATCCTGCTCGGCGAAAAGAGTGATTACCTCAAGTGAGGTCGATGTGCTGTTAGTTCCACTTACGGGAGATTAACCGCACCTACGCAAGCTTAGGAAAGGTAGCAACTTTATCGCGCTGCTGGCTTTCCGCGCTTCGCGGAACTATCTGCTTTAGGTCGCTAATGAAGCACTCCTGCCAGTGGTTAATATCGTTTTTCACGATAACGTCCAGCATTTCTGCATGACGGGAAATACGTTCCGCCAGCGACATAGTCAATGCACGATCCAGCGCAGCTGCAACTTCGTCACGATCGTAGGGATTAACAATTAACGCCGACGTTAACTCGTTTGCCGCTCCCGCAAATTGCGAAAGAACAAGAACGCCCGGGTTGGCTGGGTCCTGAGCGGCAACATACTCTTTTGCCACCAGGTTCATTCCGTCACGCAGTGGCGTCACTAAGCCCACGTCAGAGTAGCGGAATATTTTCATCAGTAATTTACGGTCAAAATGCTGATTCAAATAATAAAGCGGCGTCCAGCCTAATTGCCCATATTTACCATTAATTCGTCCGGCTTCATTTTCGAGCTGATGACGAATATCCTGATAGGCTTGCACATCACCACGAGACGTTGGCGCGATCTGGGTATAACGAATTTTACCGTGATGTTGCGGATATTTTTCCAGTAACGCTTCATAGGCGAGAAAACGCTCCGGCAAACCTTTGGAATAATCCAGTCGTTCGACAGAAAAGATATTTTGTACGTTTTTCAGTTCTGCTTTGAGTTGCGCCAGTTTTGGCGGCAGTGGACCGGCAGCCTGTTTCGCTATTTCTTTCGGCTCAATGCCGATCGGGTAAACTTCCGTTCGAAACGCTTTGCCGCAGGCCGTATGGCTTTTTGCGCTACGTGTCGTGACGCGGGTCAGGTTAGAAAGGCAATCCAGGAACGCCAGACGATCGTTCTCCGTCTGGAAACCCAGCAAATCATAATCACAAAGCTGTTCAAGCAAGGTGTCATATGTCGGCAGCGCGTTGAAGATTTCCGGTGTCGGGAAAGGAATATGCAGAAAGAAACCAATGCGATTATTCACGCCCCGTTTGCGTAATTCATGCGCAAAGGGCAACAGGTGATAATCGTGGATCCAGATAATGTCATCGTCTTGCAACAGCGGCAGTAATTTATCTGCCAGCAACGCATTTACGCGTAGATAGCCATCCCAGGCAGGACGCTGAAATTGCACCAGATCGAGCCGATAATGAAAAGCGGGCCAGAGAACGGCATTGGAGAATTTGTTGTAGTATTCGTCAAGGTCCTGTTCGCTGAGGTTAAAAGAGGCCCACGTAATGTTACCCTTTTTCACCTTTTTTAGCGGCTGATCCTCATTCCCTGTTTCACCGCTCCAGCCAAACCACAGTCCACCTGCGGCTTTCAGTGCCCCCAGTATGCCAACGGCAAGGCCACCGGCACTGGCGGCGTGCTCGTCTGGTGGTGCAATCCGGTTAGATACTACGACTAAACGACTCATAGTCATCACTCCTGTTATTTTCTCTTTTTTGTTGTAATGCGGTGGTTATCATTTCAAGCCAGCTCCAGACATCCGGCACGCCCGCCAGTCGCCATGATGCCTGAGTTGCACCTGTGCCAATTTTTACTGACATTCCGCCCAGCCGGTTAACGACTGCGAAGCCAGATTCATCGGTCAGATCATCGCCCAGAAATACGGGCGTTCGCCCGATAAAGGGAGCTTCCTGCATAAAGGCAGCAATCGCCTCACCTTTACTGGTACCTTTCGGTTTGATCTCGACAACACACTTTCCCTGCTGTAACGCCATTTGTGGCCAGATCTGAGTAATACGTTGCGCTAATGTCATTAATGCGTCTTCATGCTGCGGAGCCTGACGATAATGCAGCGCAAAAGCCATCCCTTTAGCCTCCAGCTCCGCGCCGGGATACTGGGCGATGACCGTATGCAGTTGCACGCTAATATCACGCGCAATCGCATCCGGCAGATGAACGATATGCGTTTTACCATTGATGTCACGGCGCTCCGCCCCATGCACGCCCGCTAATGGGAAGCGATAAGGTTTTGCCAGTGCATCAAGCTCCACCATTGAGCGCCCTGATATCAATGCCAATGCACCATCACTTGCGGTTGCCAGTAGCTGAAGTCCTTGCAGAATAGTGTCAGGTACGACGACCTGATCGGGATGCGGTTTGATTTCCGCCAGCGTTCCATCGAGATCAAAAAACCAGGCATATTTCGCGGATAGTTCAGGGGTTTCGGTTAACGGTTCTGTCACCCGGTTCTCCTCCTTCTCTTTTCTTATTGTGTTGCGCAGAACGCGCTTTACAGACATGTAAGTATAGACAGTGTGACGGGGGTCGCCATTTGCAACGAAGAACAGCCAACCGTTGTGGCGGCTGGCTGTGGTGGGAAAAAACGCTAAATTGTTGTGGAAAAAAGCATCAGACAGTGCGTTTCGCTTTTTGCTTGTAACGGTCGAAAATCACCGCTGCCAGCAGGATTAAGCCGCGAACTACGTACTGTGCGAAAGGAGAAATATTAAGCAGGTTCATGGCGTTTTCCACGGTGCCTAAAATTAAGATACCCGCCACCACATATGAGATTTTTCCGATGCCGCCTTTCAGAGAAACGCCACCTAAAACGCAGGCGGAGATCACAATCAGCTCATAGCCAATCGACGTCATTGGCTGCCCACTGGTCATACGTGAAGCCAGAATAATTCCGGCTATCGCTGATACCAGGCCAGAGAGAACAAAGATAATAATTTTGGTGCGAACAACCGGTACACCCGCCAGACGCGCAGCCTCTTCGTTCCCGCCAATCGCCAGGGTATTACGACCAAAGGTGGTTTTATTCAGCAGCAAGCCAAAGATGATCAGACACGCGACGGTGAGCCAGATTGGCGCAGGCAGACCGAACCAGTTGGCGTAACCAAGGGCAAAGAAGCTTTCATCTTCGATACCGACCGCTTTACCGTCTGAAATGATGTACGCCAGACCTCGAACAATCTGCATCGTTGCCAGTGTCGTGATCAGGGCATTTATTTTGAGTTTGGCGATAACAAAGCCATTGACCAGACCACAGAGAATGCCCAGCAGCAACCCCGCTGCCACGCCAATCCACAGGCTTTCAGTCAGATTAATAACCACCGCCGTGGTGACACCCGCACAGGCAATTACGGAGGCGACAGAAAGGTCAAAGTCACCGGAAGCAAGGCAGAACAACATGCCACAAGCCACCATCCCCGACATGGAAATTGCCAGGCCCAACCCTTTCATATTAATGAAGGTGGCAAAATTTGGGACAAAAATGGCACAGGCGATAAAAAGCACCGCAAACACCACCAGCATGCCGTACTGATCCCAGATACGCCCGAAGCTGAATGACGACTTAGGTGCGCCAGAACCCGATGTAGAAACAGAAGACATCATACTCTCCTTACTCAGGCAACTGCCTGGCTGACTTTAGGCATCGCAAGGCTCAGTGCCTGACGCTCATCTGCCTGCTCGTGTAACAATTCACCGGCGATTTCACCTTCGCGCATCACCACAATCCGGTCGGCAACGCCGAGGACTTCAGGTAAGTCGCTGGAGGCAAACAGCACCGCCACCCCCTGCGCCGCCAGCGCATAAATCACGTTATATATTTCGTGCTTAGCACCAACATCAATGCCGCGCGTAGGTTCATCCAGCAAAATGACCTTCATCTCTTCCGATAACCAGCGGCCCAGAATGGCTTTTTGCTGATTTCCACCTGAGAGATTCATAATCAGTTGCTCAGCGCCCGGCGTTTTGATGTTGAGCGAACGAATGTGGTGATCGGCATTGTTTTCTTCCCAACCGTTGTTGATTACACAACCTCCAAGCACATGTTTACGTCTGGCACTGATGTTGATATTGTCGCGAACGGAGTGCACGGGAATAATGCCTTCCGCTTTGCGATCTTCCGGGCAGAGCATCATGCCTGCGGCAATGGCGTGGCTCGGTTTACGAATATCGATCGGCTGTTGGTCGATATAAACCTGACCGGCGGTGATTTGCGTCCCGCCAAACATGCCTTTCATTAATTCGCTACGCCCTGCCCCGACCAGACCAAACAGACCGACAATTTCTCCACTGCGAACCGCCAGACTTATTGGCGTACGCACGCCTGGTGCTTTCACAGCATCAAGACGCAGCCGCTCCTCGCCATAACTACGCGGTTGCCAGCCGTAGATATCGCCAATGTCTCGCCCGACCATCGCCTGCACCAGTGCGTCGTGGTCAACCTGCTGCATATCGGTAAAGGTTTTGACATAACGCCCATCTTTAAAGACGGTGATGGCATCGCTGAGGGCAAATATTTCTTCCATACGGTGAGAAACGTATAAGATCACCCGCCCCTCTTTTCGCAGTTCACGAATAACGCGGAAAAGATTGTCGATTTCGCGGGCAGAGAGGGAGCTGGTTGGCTCATCAAAGGCGATAATTTTGGCGTTACGCGCCAGCGCTTTGGCGATTTCAACCATCTGCCACTGACCAATGGAGAGATATTTCAGCGGCGTGTCCGGGTCAATATCCATACCAAGATGTTTAAGTTGTAAACCTGCCTCATAATTCAGCAATGAACGATTCACAATGCCGCCTTTATGCGGCAGCTGGCCGAGATAGATGTTTTCCGCGACGGTCATTTCCGGCACGAGATGCAGTTCCTGGTAAATAATCGCCACCCCCGCGTTAAGTGCTGCGGTCGTGTCGGAAAAGGACATTTCCTGCCCATTAATCACTACAGAACCCGTGGTTGGCGCATAGTTTCCGCTGAGGATTTTTAAGAGAGTTGATTTTCCTGCGCCATTTTCACCCATCAACGCATGAACCTGACCGGCATAGCAGTCAAAACTAATATCCGTCAGCGCCTTAACGCCGGGAAACGTTTTACCGATGCCGCGAAATGAGAGATACGGGGTAGACTGTTGCATAACGTCTCCGTGAATCACTGGTCGTTCACACCCCCTCTGCATCATGCAGAGGGGAATTTTTCCGGCAAATTACTTACCACCTAAACCTTTTTTCTCCAGTTCTTCTTTAAAGTTGTCACGCGTGATCAGCACCACGTCGGTAACTTCGGTGAATTTGGTCGGTTCAACACCTTTTGCAACCCAGTTGTAAAGCATTTCGCTGGACTTATAACCATGTACGTCCGGGCTTGGCAGCAGGGAACCGTAGAAGCCGGTTGCCTGTGCCTTAGACAGTTCACTCACCGCATCCACACCGTTAATACCGATACCGATGATATTGCTCGCTTTAAAGCCCTGACCTTCCGTCGCGCGTACGCCGCCCAGCACGGTGCTGTCGTTCATACCGACAATCAGCCAATGTTTAACTTCCGGATGTTGAACCAGCATTGAGTTGGCAGCGTCAAATGCCCCCGGGATGTCGTTAGATTTGGTAGGTACCTGATAAATTTGTTTTTCCGGGAATCCTGCAGCTTTCAGCGCATCCATAGACCCCGTAGTACGGCGACGAGCCGTATCCAGTTCGTTGGAGGTAATCGCCATCACCGCGCTTTCTTTGACATCCCAGCCACGTTTCTGCATCTCTTTATACAGTTCCTGGCCCTGACGTTCGCCAATTTTGGTCGCAGCCATCATCACCAGCGGAACGGTATCCATTGGCTTACCTTTGGCGTTAACAAACTGGTCATCCACGGCAATGACTTTCATATCGTAGCCACGCGCTTTCGCCACGATGGCAGAGCCGAGTTTCGGGTCCGGAGTACAAATAACGAAACCTTTCGCGCCACTGGCAGCCAGGCTGTCGATAGCGTTCAATGTTTTTTCGCCATCCGGCACGGCAATCTTAATAACTTCAAACCCTAAATCCTTCCCGGCTTTATCGGCAAACTTCCATTCGGTCTGGAACCACGGCTCTTCCGGTTGCTTTACCAGGAAACCGAGCTTCAGGTTCTCCGCCATAGCGGATTGTGACATAACGGCTGCCAGACCAATGGCTGCCAGGGCTTTAGTAAATTTGTGCATGGTTCTCTCCAGCTTTAGTGTCGTTTTGTGTAGGGCAAAAACGAATGACATTCGTTAAATTAATCGGAAAACAAAGCATTACCTTTTAACTAAAAGATAAGTGACTGTGTTGACATAGTTTTAGCGAGAAATTAATTCTCCATAGGAGAGCAATATCACATCGCAGAATTACAGTGAGAACGTGCATAAATTTAGCGGGAAAAGACATAAGGAAAAGCGAATTTGTCAGACAAATTATCGAGTGCACAGCAGAATAATCCATAAGATTAGCCTGGAAGTCCTTGTTGTCTTTGGTACCCATGCGGGATGTTTTCTTTTTAACCAGTCAATAGGCCTCATTACCTGGCGTTGAGTTTTTGCAATGGTGTAATAACCGCAACTTAAAGATGTGGAAAATGCGCGTCATTCATTTCGCCATTAATTATCACTGTACTCATTAATTAACAGAACACGTATAATGAGAGCCATATCGCAAAAATGAAAAAACGTTTTATAAAATCATTGCTTCATCATGAATTCAAATTCATCGATTAATATCAACAAGATACAAAAAGCACCATCATTAAAATTCATTACAGTTACATTGATTTCATCAATGAAATGTAAAAATATATAAACTTGATGATTTAAGCATTTTCTTATACCCGTTCAGACGTTATTCTTATTTCAGATCATCGTCAGAATTGACTCCACGATCACATTTCGGACCGGCAGAAAGGAATTATTCTGCAAACAGTAATTATGGTGTTTTGATTTATCTTGCACCTCTCCACTTCTGGATATAAGGATATTAGGTATGGCAACCGCTGGAATGCTTCTCAAACTCAACTCTCAAATGAACCGCGAGTTTGGTAATGACTCCAACTTACTGATAGTGTTTTATGTTCAGATAATGCCCGATGACCTTGTCATGCAGCTCCACCGATTTTGAGAACGACAGTGACTTCCGTCCCAGCCTTGCCAGATGTTGTCTCAGATTCAGGTTATGCCGCTCAATTCGCTGAGTGTAACGCTTGCTGATTACGTGCAGCTTTCCCTTCAGGCGGGATTCATACAGCGGCCAGC
>OHVK01000327.1_pt1 | contig 22419 bp, 20 predicted proteins | sample 1579411 | NCBI WGS metagenome assembly OHVK01 (sample SAMEA3882524, study PRJEB24775) | human gut metagenome | biome: human-associated habitat; feature: intestine environment; material: feces | place: Netherlands | collected 2009/2010 | reverse complement strand
GATTCCATTTGGGAAACGGATTTGTTTCCCAAGCCCTTCCGCTGTCTCAAAACTACTTTGTCTACAGTCTGAAGCGTACTTCTTTACGAGGTACGCTTATTTTTTGTCCAAAAGCTGTAGGACGGCAAGAAGGATTAAAATGCCGCCGGACAGGAGCGACCAGAGGCTTTCCTTCGGAGCAGGGGAGAGGATGAGCCTTGCGCCGCATTTTTCGCCCAACGCGAGGAAAAATGTCTGAAAGAGGGCAGAAAAGAGGGGCAGGAGCGTTACATTTATCCCTCCTGCGGCAGCACTCAGCCCGATGGCAAAGGAATCCACAGAAAGCAGAAGCCCAAGGAGAAGGGCTTCCTGCGGCTCGATGAGGGAGGAGGCGTTTTTATCGCAGAGGGAGGGGGAATGCAGGGGCGAAGTCTCCTTCCGCTTTCCTTGCCCCATGCCTTGCAGACAAAGCCACACGCCGAAGAAAAGAAGAAGCATGGGAGAAAACCGCTCCGCCAGATGCGCGGGGAAGACTGCTGCAAGCCGCCGCCCTGCAAAAAGAAACAGCTCCATCATGAGAAAGGCTTCTATCGTGAGCAGAAGAAGGGCGGACGGGCGAAAACGGATGCTGCGCAGACCATAGGAAAGACCGATGCCCAGCGCATCCAGACTGAGGGAAAACGCCAGCAAGAGAGAAAAAAGCATGGATAACACCTCCTGCTAACCATCCTATGCGGATGGTCTTTTTTTGCGCTTGTCCGCATAAACTGGGAAAAAAGACAAGCAGAAAAACAAAAGACGGAGCGTGAGAATATGGAATGGTGGAGCATGACACCGACAGAGGTGCTGAAAAAATTGCGGACGGAGGAACGGACGGGATTAAGCGAAAACGAGGCAAAAAAGCGGCTGGAAACGGACGGAAGGAACAGAACGGAACAGAGAGAGGGCAAAAAGGGCTTTTGGCGGCGGTTTCTGGCGCAGTTTAATGATTTTATGATACTTCTGCTGATTGGGGCGGCAGTGGCTTCGGTTGCGATTTCCTATTGGAACGGTGAGAAGGATTTTCTGGATGCGGCAATCATTCTGGCGATTGTGGCACTGAATGCATTTCTGGGCGTTTTGCAGGAGAGCAGAGCGGAAAAGGCATTGGAGGCATTGAAGGCACTTTCTGCGCCAAAGGCAAGCGTGCTGCGAAACGGCGAGGAGAAGGAAATTCCTGCGGAGGAGGTAGTGCAGGGGGATATCCTTTTGCTTGCGGCAGGGGATTATATTTGCGCGGACGGGCGGATTCTGGAAAACCAAGGGCTGAAAACGGAGGAAAGCGCGATTACGGGGGAAGCACTTGCGATTGAGAAGGAGGAGGGTGTTCTGGCAGAGAAAGCACTGCCGGGCGACCGCAAAAACATGGTGCTTGCAGGAAGCTACGTTCTGGCGGGGAGAGGCACGGTTGCGGTGACGGCAACGGGCATGGCGACCGAAATTGGACAGATTGCAGCCCTTTTGGCGGAGCAGGAGGAGCGCGAAACGCCCTTGCAGAAAAAACTGGGGGAGACAGGAAAGCTGCTTGGCATGGGGGCGCTGATTATCTGCGGCATTATCTTCGGGATGGGGCTTTTGCGAAGGCAGCCGCCGTTTCCGATGTTTATGACCTCTGTGAGCCTTGCGGTGGCGGCAATTCCCGAAGGACTGCCTGCGATTGTGACGATTGTGCTTGCGATTGGGATGCAGCGGATGGCAAGGAAAAATACGATTATTCGCAGACTGCCTGCGGTGGAAACCTTGGGGAGCGCAGAGGTCATCTGCTCGGATAAGACGGGGACGCTGACGCAAAACCGCATGAAGGTGACACGGCTTGCGGCAATCGGGAAGGGCTTGGAGCAGGACGAGGAAAAGCGAAGGTTCATTCTGACGCTGTTTACGCTTTGCAATGATGTGAAGCGGCAGGGGACAAAAATCATTGGGGAGCCGACGGAAAAGGCACTTGCGGAGGCGGCAGAGGAAGGCGGGGTATCGCTCAAGGGGCTTTGGGAGGAAATGCCCAGAATCGGCGAGGTACCGTTTTCCTCGGAGCGAAAGCTGATGACAACGGTGCATCCCAGTGGGGGGAAATGGATTTCTGTGACGAAGGGGGCACCCGATATTCTTTTTGAGAAATGCGCATACTGCCTGGATGGCGGCAGACAGGCTGTATTTGATGGCAGAAGAAAAAGCGAGGCAAGGCTGAAAAACGGCGAGATGGCGGCAAATGCCCTGCGCGTGGTGGCGGTGGCGTTTCGGGAATGGGACGAGGAGCCGCTCTTTTTTACGGCGGAGGAGCTGGAAAGGGAACTGGTATTTGCAGGGATGGCAGGGATGATGGACCCACCGAGACCGGAGGCGCAGACAGCAGTGGAGATTTGCCAAAAGGCAGGGATTCGTCCTGTGATGATTACGGGAGATCATGCGCTGACAGCACAGGCGATTGCCGCAGAGCTTGGGATTTACCGTGCAGGGGATACCGTGCTGACGGGGCAGGAGCTGGAACAGATGTCGGATGAGGCACTGGAGCGGGCGGCAGAGGATTGTACGGTTTTTGCGCGCGTTTCGCCGGCACATAAGGTGCGGATTGTGAAGGCATTTCAGAAGGAGGGGCGCGTGGTTGCCATGACGGGGGACGGCGTGAATGATGCGCCTGCGCTCAAGGCGGCGGATATCGGCTGTGCGATGGGGAAAAACGGCACAGAGGTTGCCAAGGGTGCGGCAGATATGATTCTGATGGATGATAACTTTGCGACAATCGTGGAGGCGGTGCGCGAGGGACGCGGCATTTATGAAAACATCCGCAAGGCGGTGCATTTTCTGCTTTCGAGCAACATTGGCGAGATTATGACGATTTTCGTGGCGATGTGCTTTGGCTGGGCAACGCCGCTTTTGCCGATTCAGCTGTTATGGGTGAACCTTGTGACGGATTCTCTGCCTGCGATTGCACTGGGGGTTGACCCTGCGGACGCGGACAGCATGGAGCAGCCGCCGCGGAAGGGAAATTCCCTCTTTTCGGACGGCATGGTGAGCAGGATTGCCTTAGAGGGGGCGATGATTGGGATGCTGGCACTGCTTGCCTTTGGGATCGGGCATATTTATTTTGACGAGGAAAGGGCATATATTACAGGGCGGACGATGGCGTTTGCGGTGCTTTCGCTTTCACAGCTGATACACGCCTTTAATATGCGGTCGGAGCATTCGCTGTTTCGGATTTCGCCCTTGGGGAACCCGATGCTGCTGCTGGCGTTTTTTATCGGGTGTCTGATGCAGATTGGGGTGATTATGGTGCTGCCGCTGGCGGAGATTTTCAAGGTATGTCCGCTGAATGGGACGGAATGGCTGATTGTAGGGGCACTTGCACTGACTCCTTTGCCTGTGGTGGAACTGGAAAAGCTGTGCGACAGGCGGCGGAGAAAAAAATGAAAAAAATTGTTATCATTTTTACTTATCGCGCTTGCGTTGGCTCTTTGAATTCTGTATAATAGAAGAAACCAAAGAAAAGGGAGGTTCCCCTCATGAAAGTTGATGTTTCTTTAGATTTATATCGCATTTTTTGTGCAGTTGTCCGCACGGGCAATATGTCTGCCGCGGCAAGAGAGCTCTTTATTTCGCAGCCTGCGGTAAGTATGTCCATTCGTCAGCTGGAGGACCGCATGGGCAGTCCGCTTCTGGTGCGTACGGCGAAGGGGGTTTATCCCACCGCGGAGGGCAAGCTGTTATATACCTATCTGGAGCAGGCGTTGGGACTGATTCAAGCGGCGGAGGAAAAATATTATCAGATGGTACACATGGAGATGGGGGAGCTCAAGATTGGCGCGAGTGATACGGTCATTGCCAATTTCCTGCTGCCTTATCTGGAAAAGTATCATAAGCTGTATCCCGATATCAATATTAAGGTGACGAATAAGACAACCTACGAATCGCTCAGGCTGCTGAGAAACGGCAGTGTAGATGTCTGCTTTATCAATTTGCCGATTGCGGAGGATGAGGATTTAGAGGTAACGCCCTGCATTGAAATTCATGATGTTCTAGTGGGGGGCGAGCGGTATCGGATGCTTGCGGAGATGGGCATGGAGTTGAAGGATTTGCCGAAATATCCCCTGCTTTTATTGGAGGATCTGAGCAATTCGCGCCGCTATATTGACCGCTATGCAGAGGAAAACGGCGTAGTGCTGAACCCGATTCTGGAGCTGGGGAGCAGTGATTTACTGGTAAGCTTTGCGGAAATCAACCTTGGACTGACGTATGTAATCGAGGAGTTTACGCAGAGGGAGCTGCAGAACAAGCACCTGTTTGAGATTCCCGTGGAACCGCCCGTACCGAAGCGGAGCATTGGGATGGTGCGGCTGAAAAATGTGGCAATGCCGCATGCGTTAAAGGGATTTATCGATCTGATTGAGTTTCCGAAGGAAAAGAATTAAATCGAAATCGGGATTTCGATTTGTTGAAACAGAAGAACAAACAGATAAGTTCCGGCGGTGACAAGCACCTTGAAACTTCCTGTTTTCCTCGCCGAAAATGAATTTCGGCTGCGGATTCCACATGGGAAACGCTTCGTTTCCCATACCCTTCCGCGATGATAAAAATTTATCAATAAAGGAATTGACAAAGTAAAAGCGATACGTTAATATATGAGCAGATATTCATATAAGAAAAGGAGCGGGCCATGAAGGAGACACCGATGCAGGAAGAATTTGATATGGAAAAGGAACTGCAGCAGGAGTTTATTCAGGAGCTGGCAGAATTTTTCAAGATTTTCGGGGATGCGACCCGTATCCGCATTTTGCAGACCCTGCTGGAGGGGGAGCGAAATGTGGGGGATTTGGCAGACGTACTGGAAATGAGCCAATCCGCTGTGTCGCATCAGCTGCGCGTACTGCGGCAGAATGATCTTGTAAAATACCGCAAGGAGGGCAAAACCGTGTTCTATTCTCTGGACGATGAGCATATTCGGATGGTTCTGGAGCAGGGCATGACGCATCTGCGGCATAAGCGTGGATATCACGAATAAAAAAGGAACAGGCTGTAATGATATAGGTGTAAGGATATCTGAAAATTACAGCCTAAATTTTCAAATGTTATATGAACAGTTATTCAAACGAACAAATGAAAAAGCAAACAGCGAAAAAAGAGGTGTGACTATGGCTGAAATGAAGGTAGCATTAAAAGGGTTGACCTGCGCGAACTGTGCGGGAAAGATTGAGGATACGCTTTCTAAGCTTTCTGAAACGCAGGAGGTTTCCATCAATCTGCTGCGGCAGGAAATGACAGTAAAGCTTGCGCCAAATGCTTCGGCAGAGGAAATGCAGGAAACGGTGGAACGGGTGGTGCATAAATTTGAGCCGGAGGTAGAGGTTGCCTTTTTGCAGGGGCAGAAGGCAGAGCATCATCATGCGCATCATGAGCATGAGCATCATCATGAGCATTGCGGCTGCGGCTGTGAGGAGGATGACGATGATGACGATTGCTGTGCCTGTGGCTGTGGCTGTGGACATGACCATGCGCATGGGGATGAGAATGTGTTCGGCAGAAAATTTTTCCTGCGGTTTGGCATAGGGCTTGCGTTCTTCCTTGCGGCTGTTTTCCTGCATGAGGGAATGATCTGCACGATTCTTTATATCTGCGCATATCTGATTTTCGGGTATGATGTTCTGCTGCGTGCGGTGAAGCATATTGGACAGGGGAAGGTTTTTGATGAAAACTTCCTGATGTCCTTCTCTACGATTGGCGCGTTGTATCTGGGGGAAATGGCAGAGGCTGTTTTCGTTATGCTGTTCTATCAGGTGGGCGAGGCATTTCAGGAATATGCGGTGGCACGCTCCAGAAAATCCATTACGGCACTGCTGGATATCCGTCCCGATTTTGCACATTTAATCGTGGATGGCGAGGAAAGGAAGGTAGACCCTTCTCTGGTGCAGGTGGGGGATATGATTCTGGTAAAGGCAGGAGAAAGAATCCCTCTGGACGGGGTAATCACGGAAGGACATGCAATGCTGGATACTGCGGCACTGACAGGCGAATCCCTGCCCCGTTCTGTGGGGGCAGGAGATCAGGTGCTCAGCGGCTGCATCAATATGGACGGCAGTCTGAAGGTTCGCGTAGAAAAGGGCTTTGGCGAATCTACGGTGATGAAGATTCTGGAAATGGTGGAAAACGCATCTGCAAAGAAATCCAAGACGGAGAAATTCATCACACGCTTTGCAAGAGTTTATACACCCATTGTGGTTCTGCTGGCGGTTCTAGTTGCGGTTCTGCCGCCGTTGGCAGGGCTTGGGAAATTCTCCCTGTGGTTTGGCAGAGCATTGGTATTCTTAGTTGTTTCCTGTCCCTGTGCATTGGTATTGTCTGTGCCGCTGACGTATTTTGCGGGGATTGGCGCGGCATCCAAGTGTGGGATTCTGGTAAAGGGCGGCGGCGATCTGGATACGCTGAGCCGACTGAAAACGGTTGTTTTTGATAAAACAGGGACGCTGACAAAGGGCAGATTTTCTGTAACGGAGGTAAAGGGCGATGTGCTGAAGCCGGCGGCAATCGGGGAGGCAATGAGCAATCACCCCATTGCACAGGCAATCGTACAGGCATACAAAGGCGAGCTTCCTGCGGCACAGAGCTATCAGGAGCTGGGCGGCTACGGGATTTCCTATGAGCTGGACGGCGAAACGGTTCTCTTGGGGAACAGCCGTCTGATGGAGCATGAAAAAATTGCGTATGAAAAGGCAAACGGCATTGGTACGGTGGTTTATGTTGCAAAGGGCGGCAAATTCTTAGGGTACATTCTGGTTGCGGATATGGTAACGCAATATCCAAATCCCTCCTTTTTACAAAAAGGTATCATAAAAAAGCAGGGTTTGCAAGCAGGGGATTCGGAAGATGGTAATGCTGACGGGCGACAGAAGGGAAACAGCGGCGGCTGTGGCAGAGGAGCTGCAGCTGGATGAATTCCACAGCGAGCTGCTGCCCGAAAACAAAGTGGAATGGATGGAAAAGCAGAAGGGCGCAGAAGGCGACAAGACGGCGTTTGTGGGGGACGGCATCAATGATGCACCCGTACTGGCGGCGGCTGATTTGGGGATTGCCATGGGGGCGATTGGCTCCGATGCGGCAATTGAGGCGGCGGATGTTGTGCTGATGGATGATGATATCGGTAAGCTAGCAGTCGGCATGAAGGTTGCAAGAAGCACAAGAAGGATTGTAAACCAGAACGTGACCTTTGCACTGGGCTTTAAGATTCTGGTGCTGCTGCTTTCCATTCCCGGCATTGCGACGATGTGGATGGCGGTATTTGCGGATGTCGGCGTTTGCGTACTGGCAATTCTGAATGCAATGCGGAAAAAGGATTAAGCCGAAGCTGAGAGGGTTCGACAGGAAAAAACAGGGTATCTCAAGATTGAGATACCCTGTTTTTATTGCTCTTTTGGGATGATTTTTTTTACGTTTTTCTCGAATTTTGCTCTGGGCAGCATGACCATGTGTCCGCAGCCGCAGCATTTGATGCGAAAATCAATGCCGGTTCTGAGGATTTCCCACTGGGCAGAGCCGCAGGGGTGACTTTTTTTCATCTGCACAATATCTCCGACAGAAAAATCCATACGTTACGCCTCCTTCATCAAATGGACAACCTGCTGAGGGAAGGGGATTTCGATACCTTCTGCATCAAAGCGGTTTTTGATGCGGCGGCGCAGCTCCGCCTCCACAGCATAATTCATTTTTATCTCGCATTTTGCAACAATTTTAATGGTAACGGCGGAATCATCCAGACCGATGACACCTGCAACGGTGGGGGGTTCCAGTACAGCCTCCATATCTGCGGTTTTCTGCATCTCATCCTGCAGAACGGCAATGGCGCGGTCGATGCTTTCGCCATAGGCAATGCCGACGGTGACAACGGCGTTGATAAATTCACGGCAGTTATTGGTGACCGTACCGATAGAGCCATTCGGGATGATATGCACAGCGCCGCCGAAATCGCGCAGCTTTGTGGAACGCAGGGTGACGCTTTCGACCGTACCCGTAATGCCCTGAATGGTGACGATATCCCCGACGGCGTAATGGTCCTCAAAGAGGATGAAGAAGCCCTCCATCATATCCCCTGCGATGCTCTGCGCGCCCAAGCCGATGGCAACCGAGCCTGCGGAGGCAATGACAACGAGGGATTCTGAGGAAACACCCAGCTGCTTTAAAATAGACATCAGCCCGATGAAATAAATCACATATTTTAGGATGCTGCCTGTGACGGTGCTGAGAGTTTTTGCTTTTCTTTCGGACATGGAAAGCTTTTCGCGCTGTACCTGTGTCCGCAGGAATTTATTGACCAGCTTACTGGAAATGCGAATCATGAGCCAGCAAAGAAAGAGCGTGAACAGAATTTCCAGAAGCTTGATGCCCAAATTGACGGCACCATTGATGGCTGTGGATTTGGCAAGGAAGCCAAGCCCTAAATCCTTCGCAAGCTCCGTGCTGTTTAAATCAGAGGAAAGAGACGAGGTTAGATCATTGATAACATCCATGCTTCTTACCTCCTTGCCTGTTGATATTCTGCCGCCGCCTTCAAGAAGGCAGAGAACAGCAGCCCCATTTCCTCTGTTTTCATTGCCTCGGGATGCCACTGCACGCCGACGGCGAAGCGGTTATCCTTATGCTCAATGGCTTCAATCAGACCATCCGCACTGCGGGCAGAGACAATAAAGCCCTCCCCAAGCGTGGAGCAGGACTGATGATGCAGGGAATTGACAACGGTGCGTTTATTTTCCCAGAGGTCGGTTAAAAGGGTGTTGTCCTCGACAAAAATGCTGTGTGTGCCATAGGAACGGGGTGCCTGCTGGATATGCTTGAGGGTTGTGCCTGCCTGTACGCCGATATCCTGATAGATGCCGCCGCCCTTGACGATATTCATGACCTGCATGCCGCGGCAGATGCCGAGCATGGGCAAATCCTTTTCCAGTGCAGCCTCGCAGATGCGCATTTCACAGGCATCACGGAGGGGGTTAATCTCGCCGCTCTGGCAAAGGGGCTCTTCTCCGAACAGGAGCGGATCGATATCACCGCCGCCGGTCAGCAGAAGTCCGTCCAGAAAGGGGGGCAATGCCTGATGGGGCAGGAGCACGATGGGACAGCCGCCTGCCTTTTCGATGGCAAGGACATAATCCTCACTGAGGGTATATTCCTTTTTTTCGTAAGAATAATTCGGCGCAATGCCGATAATCGGTTTTGTGTTCATTGGTTACACCTCTTACTTTCTTTTTCTCTCCTCAGTATACAGAAGATGCTCTTTTTTTGCAACGGAAGGATGGTAAAATCGGCTTCGACTTGCAGAGTGTATACAGTTTGTGGTATAATTCGTATGCGAGATAAAAATCAAACGGCTGAAGTATGCGGACAGATATCCGCGAGACAACAGAAACGGAGATGACAACGAAATGAAAACCATTGGCATCATTGGTGCAATGTCGGAGGAAATCACATATTTAAAAGAGAAAATCGAGATTGTGACGACAAAAAATATCATCGGGCTGGATTTCCATGTGGGGAAATATTGCGGCAACAGCATTGTGCTGGTCATCAGCGGCATCGGCAAGGTGAATGCGGCTGTCTGCACACAGGTGCTGATTGACCATTTCGGTGTGGATTATATCATCAATACGGGCTGTGCGGGGGCAATTCACCCCGAACTGGGCATTGGGGATATCCTCATTTCCACGGATGCGGTACAGCATGACATGGATGTTTCTGCGCTGGGCGACCCTATTGGGACTATTCCCCGTTTGGCGGAAAGCTATTTCAAGGCGGATGAGATGCTGGTGAAGCTGGCGCAGGAGGCTGCGGCGGAAACGGCGGAAAACTATCATGTGATTCTCGGCAGAGTTGCCAGTGGGGATAAATTCATCGGCACAAAGGAAGGCAAGGAGCATATCAAAAGGTATGTGCAGGGGGATTGTGCGGAAATGGAGGGTGCGGCGATTGCCCATGCCTGCTGGCTGAACCGAATTCCCTTTGTTATCATTCGTGCCATCAGCGACAGCGCGGATGAACAGGCGAATATGTCCTATGAGCAGTTTGTGCTTCTGGCGGCAAAGCGCAGCAGTGAGCTGGTGGAAAAAATACTGGAAAAGCTGGCGTAAAACTGCCTAAAAAAGAGGCGGAAAATTTGGCTTTCCATGGAAGGTATTGCTCTTGTAAAGGGGATTTTCTTCCTGTATAATGCAATCAGAATCAAAAACAATTTGTACGCAAAATATTGATGCGGAAATGATGAAAGTAGGAAAAAAGGAGGCCTTTCAAATGACGGCAAAAACGCATGGGTACATTACAAAAGAGATTGAACTGGAGCAGATTTATCAGTTTATTTTGAAATTTTTTGACCCCGAGGCAAAGGTAAACCGTTACGAGAATCGTTTTGGTGAAAGCAATGAAATGGCTGTATATTTTACCTATAAGGGAGAGGAAAGACGTTTGTTTACAATGGTTTACAAGAGCCGTAAATTCTCCAAAAACGGCGAGAAGAACAGACTGGTTTTCCTGGATTTGGATTATTGGGGGCACAGCGTGGAAATTATGCGTTCCATTCTGTCCTATTTCAGCGGCTGGTTGGATGAAAACGACTGCGATAAGGAGGAAGCATACTTTATCGAGGAGCAGCCGGACGGCGTGACACCCAATATCATTAAGATTACAAGAAAAGAGCTGAACAGAAGACTGGGCGGCATGGTTGTAATCATTGAGGATGACGAAGAAGAAAAATAAGCGGAAAAATAAGAGAGCCGTATTACCTATAGGGGATGCGGCTTTTTTGTTGCTTGTCGAAAAAAGAAAAATGTGGTATGGTATAAGCGAGGATTATCGCTCGGCGGTTCAGTCACTTCCTGTAAAGGGGGTGATGTTTATGGTTACATACGCTGAATTGTTTCAATATAGCTTAGTAATCATTGGAATTATCACCTTATGCTTTTTGCATAAGAAATGATAAGAAAAAGACCGCCTAACAGAAGTTAGACGGTCATTCACAACTATTACGGACTGACCGCCCTTCCACAAGCGGTAATCCTTTCTTACTGCTATGATAGCATAAAGGAAGGGAAAAATCAATCGGAATCGGGCGTTCTTTTGCAGTGTTTTTGCGATTTTTGCGAAAAAACGGTTTTAACGGGGCGGGCTTCTTGCCAGAGCCCCTGTTTTTATGCTATACTAAAAGATAATTTAAATGCAGAAGGGGCGGTGGAGGATATGCCGGAGGAAAAGGATATACGAACCATGATTGACGAGGATATTGACCGCGTGGAACGTGTTTGGGAGGCATCCTCCTATGACAGCGATGCCTTGGAGGAGCTGTTTCGCCTGCTTCTGGAGCATTATGCCGAAAGAATCGAGGGCTTCACGAAGAGGCTGAAGGTCATTCAGCCGTATGAGGATATCGCGGATATGGCGGAGAATTATCGGGAGAACGTGCAGACATTACTGGAGCGGATGAAGCTGTTTCGGGAAAATGGATACAGCAACGAAGGCTTAATCGAATATTCCATTGCCAAGGAGCGAGAGGAGCTGAATTTTAATGCGGATTTTACAACGGTGCGGCTGGAAATCGGCATGATGCAGGGGCTTTCCCTTGCGGAGCGGGAGGATATCATGGTGCATTTGGATGCCATGGAGACCATCTGCGCGCAGGTTACGCCCAAAAAGGAACGCTGGGAAATGCTCAGAGAGCATCTGGTCTGGCTTTCCGGGAAGGATGTAACGGTAGCAATGAAGATATTACCGTTGTTTTTCAGAATAAATTGATGAATAATAGAGAGCGGCAGAGCAAAAGGAAATTTTTCTGCCGCGAAGGAGCGTTTTAATATGAAGAAAGCAGCAAGTTTTGCATTGGGCTGCAAGGTAAATCAGTATGAAAGCGAAGCCATTGCGGAGTTGTTCGCAGAAAAGGGCTATGAAATTGTGGGGATTGATGAAGAAGCGGATGTGTATGTCATCAATACCTGTACGGTAACGAATTTTGGGGACAAGAAATCCCGTCAGCTGATTCGTAAGGTAAAGCGGCAGAATGAAAATGCCATTGTGGCGGTTGTCGGCTGCTATGCGCAGACTGCGCCCAAAGAGCTGATGGAGATTGCAGGCGTGAACCTGGTCATCGGAACGAAGGACAGAGCGCAGATTGTGGAAATGGTGGAGCAGTATGACAGGGCAAACGGCGTGGAAAACCACGTTTCCGATATTATGAAGGAGCGGGTATTTGAGCCGCTTTCCATTCAAAAGCTGGCAAACAGAACAAGAGCCTATCTGAAAATTCAGGATGGGTGCAGCCAGTATTGCTCCTACTGCATCATTCCCTATGCGAGAGGCCCGATCCGCAGCAGAGAGCCGCAGGAGGTTGTGGCTGAGGTAAAGCGTCTGGCGGAGAACGGCTTTAAAGAGGTTGTGCTGACGGGCATCCATGTGGCAAGCTACGGCAAGGACAGAAGGGATACCTCTCTGCTGGATATTCTCAAGCAGGTGCATGAGGTGGAAGGAATTGAGCGGATTCGCTTCAGCTCCATTGAGCCGAATGTGGTGACGGAGGAATTTGCACAGACCATGGCGGCACTGCCAAAGGTCTGCGACCATTTCCATCTTTCCCTGCAGAGTGGCTGCGATAAAACCCTAAAGGAAATGAACCGCAAATATGATACGGAGAAATATCGGCAGGCGGCAGCAATGCTCAGGAAATATCTGCCGAAGGTTGCGCTGACAACGGATATCATTGTCGGCTTCCCCGGAGAAACCGAGGAGGATTTCAGGGAAAGCTATGCCTTTGCGGAGGAAATCGGCTTTGCGAAGATTCATGTATTCCCTTATTCGCCCAAGCGCGGCACACCTGCGGCGGCAAGGAAGGATCAGCTGCTGAATGCGGTGAAATCCGAGAGAAGCCATACGCTCATTCAGCTGAGCGACAGGATGGCGGCAGACTTTCTGGCGGATGCCGTTGGGACGGATGCGGAGGTGCTGTATGAAAGAGCCGTCGGAGAGGGCATCTATGAAGGGCATACCACGAACTACATGAAGGTGCATGGCAGAAGTGAAGCCGACCTGACAAACCGCATTGCGAAAACCCACATCACAAGGGCGGAGGGCGAAATGCTTTTCGGGGATGTTGAGGCATAAGAAAAGGAATTTGTAATAATTATGTAAAGAGAATATGGTTGCAATCGAATTACATTTCGGGTATCATAAAGATAACTGATTTTACAGATAACAGGAAATTTTCCTGTGAATATATTTGGGATATAAGGGGGGCGGCAATGCCGCAGAATGGAGAGTGAAAAATATGGCAAATTTACATGAAACACAATATTTCGGCAGATTGGAAAAAGAACCCGAAAACGAAGCAAAGCGAATCCTGATGGCAGTGAGCAATGCCTTGCGGGAAAAGGGCTATAATCCTGTCAACCAGATTGTAGGCTATATCCTTTCCGGTGACCCGACTTATATCACAAGCTATCAGAATGCCCGTGTGCTGATTCGCAAGCTGGAACGGGATGAGCTTCTGGAGGAGCTGGTAAAGGATTATTTAGACCGTAACGAGTAATCGTCGGGAAAAGAAAGAGGAACCGAATTGCGTATTTTAGGTTTGGATTTTGGTGACAAAACCATTGGTGTGGCGGTCAGCGACCCCTTTGGCTGGACGGCACAGGGCGTGGAGATTATCCGCAGGGAAAACTCCATGGAATTTAAGAAATGTATGCGTAGACTGGCAGAACTGGTGGAACAATACCAGGCAGAGACAATCGTTCTGGGCTATCCGAAAAATCTGGACGGCTCCGAAGGGGACAGATGTGTCAAAACAAAGGATTTCTGCGAACGCGTGAAAAGAAGATTTCCCAAGGCAGAGGTTCTGCTCTGGGACGAAAGATTCAGCACCATTGCGGCGGAGCGTTCTCTGCGCGAGGTGGGGCTGAACCATAATCAGAGAAAAAGCGTCATTGACAAGATGGCGGCGGTGCATATTTTGCAGGGCTATCTTGACAGCAAGGCGAAAGGATAAGAATAGAGGAGAATTTTATGGCGGATATTTATGACGAAATCAATGATCTGGAATTTGAAGTGGTTACTATGACAGATGAAAATGGTGATGCAGTGGAGTTTTCCATCATTGATAATGTTGCCTGCGGCGGCGAACGCTACCTTTTGGTAGTGGAAACAGAATTGATGGATGATGATGAAACAGATGCCATCATTCTGAAGGAGGTTTCCATCAATACGGATGATGTGACGTATGAATTGGTGGAGGATGACGCGGAATTTGATCGCGTGGCAGATTTGTTTGCCCAGAAGGCAGAGGATTATACCGTAGAAACGGATGACTGATTAACGAATGTATTAGGGTGATTTTTTGCGGTCTGCAAAGGTCCCTTTTTATACAAAAATGAGCGGAAAAAGAAACAGCAGAATACGGAAGGAAAAACAGCAGCACTCATCGGATTGGAAAAACGGAGCGGAAATGTTTTTGCAATCGTTGAGTATCGACTGCTCTTTTTCTGTTTGCCCTTTTTTGGAAAAGGGACGCTGATTCTGCCGTTTAAAGAGAACTTTTTTACGCCATACTATAAAGAAAATGACAGAGAAAACAAAAAAGGAGGTGTGTTTTTTGGCAGAGAAAAAATCCGCGAAGGAGACAAACGGAAAGGATTCCACGAAGGAAACCAAAACGAGAACAGCAAAGACAAAGGCGGACAGCAGGGCAAAGACAGAGCCGAAGGCGAAAAAGGAGCCGACTGCGAAGATGACGGCGAAACCGGCGGCAAAGCCGAAGCAGCGCACAAAGAGCCGCGCAAAGGCAAAGCCTAAGATGAACCTGAAGGTGATCGCGCTGGGCGGTCTGGATGAAATCGGTAAAAATATGACGGTTCTGGAATATGGCGATGATATTATCATTATCGACTGCGGTCTGGCATTCCCTGAGGATGATATGCTGGGGATCGATCTGGTTATCCCTGACGTGACTTATTTGACAAAAAACATCGACAAAATCAAAGGGATTGTATTAACGCACGGACACGAGGATCATATCGGCGCATTGCCCTATATTCTCAAGCAGATTAACGTACCCGTATTCGGGACACTGCTGACACTGGGGCTTCTGGAAAATAAGCTGAGAGAGCATAAAATGCTGGATTCCACAACAAGACATACGGTTGTACCCGGCGAAAAGGTAAAGCTGGGACAGATGGTTGTGGAATTTATCCATACGAACCACTCTATCGCAGACGCGGTTGCACTGGCAATCCATACACCTGTGGGCGTTGTGGTGCATACGGGCGACTTTAAGGTGGACTATACGCCCATTGACGGTGATGTGATTGATCTACAGCGGTTTGCTGCACTGGGCAAGGAGGGCGTTCTCCTGCTGATGAGCGACAGCACCAATGCAGAGAGAAGGGGCTTCACGATGTCCGAAAAGAACGTGGGGAAGGTGTTCGAGAAGATTTTTGAGGAAACACCGAAGAACCGTATCATGGTTGCGACCTTCTCCTCAAACATCCATCGTATTCAGCAGGTTATCAATGCGGCATATATGTACGGCAGAAAGGTTGCCATTATCGGTCGCAGTATGGTCAATGCGGTGAAAACGGCATCCGAGCTGGATTATCTCTGGATTCCGCCCAGAACGCTGATTGATATTAATGAAACAAGAAATTATCGGGACGATCAGCTGGTTATCATTACGACAGGCAGCCAAGGGGAGACAATGTCCGCCCTGTCCCGTATCGCATCCGGCGAGCATAAGCAGATTAACGTAAAGCCCGATGATAAAATTATCATCAGTGCATCTGCCATTCCGGGGAATGAAAAAAGCATTTCTCGTGTGGTGAATGAGCTGCTGAAAAAGGGCGCAAACGTGGTTTATGGAGATATTGAGGATATCCACGTTTCCGGTCACGCCCGTCAGGAGGAGCTGAAGCTGATGCTGGCGCTGACAAAGCCGAAGTTCTTCATGCCTGTCCATGGGGAATTCATGCACCTTTCCTGTCATAAGAATTTGGCGATTTCCATGGGGATGGATAAAAATGACATCTTCGTGATGAAGCTGGGTGAGGTGCTGGAGGTCAACAAAAACGAGGCGAAGGTTACCGGAACTGTGCCTGTGGGACAGATTATGGTAGACGGCTTGGGCGTTGGCGATGTCGGCAATATCGTTCTGCGTGACAGAAAGCATTTGTCACAGGATGGCCTGATGGTGGTTGTGGTTTCCATGGACCGAGAAATGGGGACGATTGTTTCCGGCCCCGATATTATTTCCAGAGGGTTTGTATATGTCCGCGAGGCGGAAAATCTGATGGATGAGGCGCGCGCCTGTGTGTTGGATGCGCTGCTGAAGTGCGAGGAAAAGAATGTTACAAGCTGGAATTATATCAAGGGTGTCATTAAGGATACGCTGAAAAATTATATCTGGCAGAAAACAAAGAGAAGTCCGATGATTCTGCCGATTATTATGGAAGTATAAAAGAAAAAGAGCCGATTTCATGTGCACAGTGAAATCAGGCTCTTTTTTTGCTTGCAACGGAAGCCTAGCGGGATTCCTCGCCGAAGCGTCCTCCATTATCTAGAAATCATTCCGTTGACTCTGCCTGCAGAATAGCGTATTTCCGAGATGCCGCAAATACTTCGGCTATGCCCGAAGGGCAGGAAGGCATATTCTGCGTCAATCCTTATTCCCAATCCTATTTCCGCAAGGTTTCCCTTGGCACCGGGGTACAATTCCCCGAGCCGTTCCGCCAAGCGGTATCCGTTCAAGAAGGACGATTAAGTGCCGATATGCAAAGCCCACCGGCCTACGCCCGAAACGCTGCTTAAGTTTATCCTTCTTCATTCTACTATACCGCAGCAGGCAGAGAAAAGCAATACGGCTGATGGAAAAAGAAGAAAAAATCAAGAAAGATTCTATCTTGATTTTTTGCGGCATTTCGGATAGAGTGAAGAGAAAGAATGTTGAAGGATGGGAAAAAGGAGCAGTTATGGATATCAAAAATCTGGTTACTTTCATACATGTAGCGGAGCTGCGCAGCTTCACGAAGGCGGGGGATAAGCTAGGCTATTCCCAATCAACGGTTTCCTTTCAGATTCGCCAGCTGGAAAATGAATTGGGTGTGCCCTTATTCGAGAGAATCAACCGCACGGTTACACTGACGGAGCACGGGATTCGTCTGCTGCGCTCTGCTTACAAAATCAATGAGCTTTTGGAAAGCTTTCAGGAGGAAACGAAAGCGGAAACGAAGGTGCATGGGCGTGTGCGTCTGGCGATTGCGGATTCCTTGAGCAGTGAGGTGATTCGGCGCATTTTCCCGGAGCTGCACCGCAAATATCCCGATATTACCCTTGAGTGCATTTCAGCCGGCACGCAGGAGATGTTTCGCCTTTTAAACCAGAATGAAGCGGATATTGTATATACGCTGGATAACCATATTTACGATACGAATTATGTGATACAGCAGGAGAGCCGCATCGGGGTGCATTTTGTCTGCGCGTCGGAAAATGTGCTTGCCGCGCGGGATGCCATTGCTTTGACAGAATTGGTGAAGCAGCCGTTTCTGCTGACGGAAAAGGGTATGAGCTACCGCCGGATGCTGGATGAGAAGCTTGCGGAACATTCCCTGGAGATTCAGCCTGTTTTTGTCAGCGGGAATGCAGGGCTGATTGCGTCCTTGGTGGAGCAGAATGCAGGGCTTGCGCTTCTGCCTGATTATATCACGAAGCCGTATATCGAAAAGGGGGCACTGTGCTATCTGAATGTGCCTGAAATGGAAATTGAAATCTGGACACAGTTGCTGCACCATCGGGAAAAATGGGTTTCCGAGCCGATGCGGATTGTGATTGACCATCTGCGGCGGTGTATGCTGTGATGCGGTATCCATTTCGATACTTATATGGTATACTGTAAGCAGTTTTCAAAGCAAACGGAGGGATAACAATGAGATATCAGAAGCTTGGCAATACGGATATTGATGTTTCCGTGATTGCATTAGGCACATGGGGACTTGGCGGCGGCAGTGTCTGGACGGACAGAGATTCTACGGTAGAGGATACCGGAAATCTGCTGGACATCTGTCGGGAATATGGCGTAAATTATATTGATACCGCGCCGGTTTACGGCACAGGTGCAAGCGAGGAGCTGCTCGGCAGGGCATTGAAGGGCAGAAGACAGGACTTTATCCTGCAAAGCAAATGCTCCCTGAACTGGAGAAATGAGGGCGGTAATTTCCATTATGAACGCGATGGGTACACCGTCAACAATGACACCCGTGCGGCGGCAGTGAAAAAGGACGTGGAGGATTCTCTGCGCAGGATGCAGACGGATTATCTGGATTCCGTGATTGTGCATTATGTCTGCGGCAGCTTTCCTGTAGAGGAAACGGTCGGCGCGCTGGAGGATCTGGTCAGAGAAGGGAAAATCCGTACCTATGGGCTTTCCAACAGCCAGCCTGCGGATTTGGCGGCATATCGGAGGGTTGGCGGAAAGGTGTCCGTTGTGCAGGAATTTTTCAGTATTCTTTCGCCCTTCCATGGCAGGGAATACTTTGAAATGTGCAGAAAAAACAATACCGTATTCCAGACTTACGGTGTATTGGAGGAGGGCTTTCTGACCTCTCCTGCGTTTCTGGATAAGGAATTTGCGAAAACGGACATCCGTTCCAGACTGCCATGGGTGGCACCCGAAAAGAAGGAAGGACTGCGCCGTGCATTTGCACTCTGGGCACCGATGTGCGAGGAATATCATTGCAGCTATGCGGCATTGGTGGAGGCTTGGGCGCTGTCTCAGTATGACAGAATGAGCCTTCTGGTTGGCATGCGCCGTGCATCGAGCGTAGAGGATACTGCGAAGTGTCTGGATATCAGGCTGAAGGCGGAGGATATCAAGCGCATGGAGGAGGCTGTAAAGGCAATTCAGGTTGCAGTTCTGGATAAATAGGTTTTGAAAAAGCATAACCACCGGTTTACCGGTGGTTAATTGATTTTTCGGCAGAAATTTTATTCTTGCAATTTTCTACAAAAATGCTATGATATAAAAAATATACGAAAGAAAAACCGAAGGAGGCGCATGCGATGGATTTGAAATATTTGACGAAGGAAGGCTCATGGGAGAAAAATCCCCCTGATTTACAGGCGGAGGTTTTGCAGGGAAAGCGTGGCAGGCTTCTGGTGACAATTTACCGCGCAGGCGGCGCAGGGCTGCATCCGACGGTTTTGCTGAGTCATGGCTTCCCCGGCATTGAAAAGAATTTTGATTTAGCGCAGGCGCTGCGGCGCATCGGCTTTCATGTGGTGCTGTATCATTACAGCGGCAGCTGGGGCAGTGATGGGGCGTATGCCTATGCGCATAATCTGGAGGATGCAGATACCCTTCTGGAATTTATCGAAACGAATACGACCTACGGCTTTGATCGGGAGCGGCTGTTTGTGGCAGGGCATAGTGTAGGCGGTTTTGTGACGGCACAGCTTCTGGCGGCGCATCCGGAGTTAAAAGCGGCGGTTTTGCTTGCTCCCTGCGATTTAGGCGGCGTGATGGGCTTTGCGGATGACACGGAGCCGAAGCGGCTGTTGCTGGATATTTTTGAGGGCGGCCCGATTTGGCTGAACGGAACCTCTCCTGCGGCATTATATGAGGAGGTTTTCGCCAATCAGGCAAGCTATCGCATTGGGGCATTGCTGAAACGCTTTGGGAAACGTCCGGTTTATTGCTTAGGTGCGGTGCAGGATGAGTGCTGTCCGCCTGCGGCGCATTGCCTGCCTTGGGTAGAGGAGCTGAAGAAAATGGGTGGAAATGTGGTTTATGAAGCATTGGACACCGACCATTCCTTCAGTGACACCAGATTGCAGATGATTGAGAAAACGGCAAAATTTCTGGCAGAACAGGCGCAGAAAGCAGAATAATGTTTATAAAAATAAACCCCCTTCATACACAGCGTACGGAGGGGGTTCGTTGTTTCATAAGCAAATTTTAGTGTGTGATAATTTCTACGCCGTCCTCGGTTACGGCAACGGTATATTCCCACTGGGCGGAAAGAGAGCCGTCCTCGGTATAAACCGTCCATTCGTTTTCTTCATCTACGAAGAAATCCTCTTTGCCTTCGTTTACCATGGGTTCAATCGTAAAGACCATGCCGGGCACCAGAAGCATCCCCGTTCCTCTCTTGCCGATATGGCAAACGTAAGGATCCTCATGGAAGTCGTTGCCGACCCCATGACCGCCGATATCACGCAGAACAGTATAGCCATGCTGATGGACATATTCGCTGATGACTGCGCCGATATCGCCCAGTCTGCCCCAAGGCTTTACTTCCTTCAGGGCTAAATCAACAGATTCCTTTGTCACCTCAACCAGCTTTCTCGCTTCGTCGCAGACATTGCCAATCAGGAACATACGGGAGGCATCGGCATAATAGCCATCCAGAATGGTGGTAACGTCAACATTGATGATATCGCCATCCTGCAGGATTTGATTGGGATCGGGGATACCATGACAAATGGCATCGTTTACAGAGGTGCAGACGCTCTTGGGGAAGCCCTGATAGCCCAGAGGCGCAGGGATACCGCCATGCTCTACGGTGTAGTTATGCACCAGTGTATTGATATCGTCTGTGGACATGCCTGCCTTGATATTTTCCGCAACCATATCCAGAATTGCCGTATTCAGCTTGCCTGCCTTGCGGATGCCTTCCAGCTGCTCGGGAGTTTTAATCAGCTTATGACTGGGAACGGGAATATGTTTTAATTGATACGCCGCCAGCTTATCATCAAAAGCCGCATGGCAGGATTTGTATTTTTTGCCGCTGCCGCACCAGCAGGGGTCATTTCTACCGATTTTCATAGTATTTCTCCTTTTTTCTGTATAGACTACTTACCAAAACAATGGTAGCACAAAAAAGAAGATGGTACAATAGAAGAAAATGAGAAAAAACGATTGACAAATAGAAAAAACAGGTGTATCCTCTTAAATCATAGTTAATCGATATGAAATAGGGAGTGATGTTATGCTTTTAAAAAGTACAATTTTTGGCTGTTGTTGCTGTCAGGCTTGCAAATTTATGTTACACTAATGAAATGCGGAAAACAGATTTTTTGAACGGAGGATAACAACTATGGCTAAGATTTATAAAAGTGTAGAAGAACTGATTGGCAACACACCCTTACTGGAGCTGACAAAGATTGAAAAGGAAACGGGCGCAACTTTGCTGGCAAAGGTAGAAGCGCTGAACCCCGGCGGCAGTGCGAAGGATCGTATCGCAAAGCGCATGGTGGAGGATGCGGAAAAGGCAGGCATCCTGAAGGAGGGCGCAACCATCATTGAGCCCACAAGCGGCAACACAGGCATTGGTCTGGCACTGATGGCGGCGGCAAGAGGCTATCGTGCAATCATCGTTATGCCTGACAGCATGAGCATGGAACGCAGACTGCTGATGACAGCCTTTGGTGCGGAGCTGGTGCTGACAGAGGGCAAGCAGGGCATGAAGGGTGCAGTGGAAAAGGCGGAGGAGCTGGCAAAGGAAATCCCCAATTCCTTCATTGCAGGGCAGTTTGTGAACCCCTCCAATCCGGCGGCGCATTATGAAACCACAGGCCCCGAAATCTGGGCAGATACCGATGGTAAGGTGGATATTTTCGTTGCGGGCATCGGCACAGGCGGCACAATCACAGGCGTAGGCAAATATCTGAAGGAAAAGAACCCTGCGGTGCAGATTGTTGCAGTAGAGCCGGCAGCCTCCCCCCTGCTGTCCAAGGGTGTTGCAGGCCCTCATGGGATTCAGGGGATCGGCGCAAACTTCGTACCCGATGTTCTGAATACAGATATTTATGATGAAATTGTTACTGTAACGAATGAAGATGCGTATGCGGCAGGCAGAAGCCTTGCGAGAGAGGAAGGTCTGCTGTCCGGTATTTCCGCAGGTGCGGCGGTACATGCGGCGAAGGAGATTGCAAAGCGCCCCGAAAATGCAGGCAAAAACATTGTGGTATTCCTGCCGGATACGGGCGACAGATATCTCTCCACTCCTATGTTCCAGGAATAATGGGAAGGGAACAGCGGCAATTCATACAGTTTATTGCGGCACTGACCATGCTGATTGACCACATCGGCATGGTTTTTTTTCCGAGTGCCATTGGCTTTCGTGCCATCGGGCGGCTTTCGTTTCCGTTGTTTGCCTTCGGCATTGCCGAGGGGGTGCGCTATACGCATTGCTTTTGGCGGTATTTCGGGCGAATTCTTCTGACAGCAGTCCTTTCTCAGCCGATTTATATGCTTCTGTTCGGCATCACACAGGGCAATCCCTTATTCATGCTGGCATGGGGTGCGGCGGCGCTGTATTTCTTTCGGCAGGGGAAAAAGGCGGTTGCGGCGGTACTGCTTATCGGCTCTTATTTTGCTGACATGAGCTATGGCTGGTATGGTGTCTGGAC
>OHVK01000326.1_pt1 | contig 22434 bp, 20 predicted proteins | sample 1579411 | NCBI WGS metagenome assembly OHVK01 (sample SAMEA3882524, study PRJEB24775) | human gut metagenome | biome: human-associated habitat; feature: intestine environment; material: feces | place: Netherlands | collected 2009/2010 | reverse complement strand
TGGTCGAGTATGAAAGAACCACAAAAAAGCTCCCGACAATGAAGCCTCTGGACGCTGATAAGAAGGCATCCAAGACTTCCGAAGCAGCACCTGCAGCAAAGGTCGCTGAGAGGGTTGATTTCTCCAATGTGAAGATTGAGCCTATTTTTGAAGAAATGGTAGATTTCGATACATTTGCAAAATCCGATTTCCGTGCGGTTAAGATTCTGGCATGTGAGGCAGTTGCAAAATCCAAAAAGCTGCTGAAGTTTGTACTGGATGACGGTGAACGTAAGGATCGTGTGATTTTAAGCGGTATTCACGACTATTATGAGCCGGAAGAACTGGTTGGTAAGACAGCAATCGCTATCGTGAACCTGCCGCCGAGAAAGATGATGGGCATTGATTCCGAGGGTATGCTGATTTCGGCAGTACACGAGGAAGACGGTCACGAAGGACTGAACCTTCTGATGGTAGATGACCACATTCCGGCAGGTGCTAAGCTGTACTAATTTTATAGAGAGAAAAAAATGAGGACTTCTCGTAGGGGAAGTCCTGTTTTTATGTGGTTATCGGCAGAAGGCTTGCTGAGAGACAGTGAAGATGATATTATGCTTTAAAAGCCTATTTGATATGAGGGAGTTAAAGTATGAGAAAAACCTTGTTATATTATGAACAAAATGCAGAAAATTTTATCCGTGAAACAAGAGAGGTCGATTTTAGTGAGGTACAAGAGCTTTTTTTGAGTAAGCTGGAAAAGGGTGCTTTGATTTTAGATTTTGGCTGTGGTTCGGGGCGTGACACAAAATATTTTCTAAATAGAGGTTATTTTGTGGAGGCGGTAGATGGTTCTGCTGAAATGTGCCATGCGGCAAGTCGATATACGGGTATTGAAGTGAAGCAAATGTTATTTCAGGAATTGAAGGAATATGAAAAGTATGATGGGATTTGGGCGTGTGCGTCCATTCTTCATTTAACCCATAATGAATTAAAAGAGGTGCTGAAAAAAATATTGCTTGCACTCAAGAAAGAGGGGATTGCCTATCTTTCATTTAAATATGGGGCTTTTGAGGGAGAGCGAAGGGGAAGATATTTTCTTGATATGACAGAGGAAGCATTTGCGAAGATATTGGCAGAAATAGGCGGCTTTGACATAGAGGAGAAATGGATTACCGGCGATGTTCGACCGGAAAGAGGAGACGAACGGTGGCTGAATCTGATTCTGAGAAAACGAAATGAAGTGTGATTGCAATGATAGTAAATTCGTGGACAAGAAGTGAGTATTATCGAATAAAGGCAGCCTTGCACGGAAAAGTTCCGACAAGAATGGAGCTTTTCAGAATGATGAAGGAGCCGCAATATTTATCCTGCATAGAAAAATCTAAAGAGAATATTTTCAGACAGTACCTTGTTGCACTGGAGGAAATGGGCGAGTTGAGTGCAGAAGATGAAGAATTGAAAATGAGTAGGTTACAAAGGACTTCCCGCAGGGGAAGTCCTGTTTTTATGCTAAAGCTCTTGCAGGCACAGCCTTTTTATCCATGCTTTTCTTCGGATGGCATTTACCCATTCCTGCGGCATGGCTTCATAGTGATAATACAGCCCTGCCAGACCGCCTGCGATTGCGGCAGTGGTATCGGTATCATCGCCGAGATTGACTGCGCGGAGCAGGCAGTCCCGAAAACGATTGGTATGAAGCAGACACCAGATTGCCGCCTCCAAAGCATGCAGAACATAGCCGTCGCTCTCGATTTCATCTTCGGGCAGGGAGAAAAATTCATTTAAGTTGCGCAATCTATGGAAGTGCATCAGCTCCGCAAGGCTTTCGGGCGTGTGATAAAACGCAAAGCCCTGTTCCAGGCCGCATTGGATACAGGTTTTCAACTCGGCTTTTTCAGGTGCCATTGCGACGATAGCCTTTGCCATAAAATAATACAATCCGCTTGCGATATGGCACCGCAGATGATTATGCGTAAGCCCTGTTGCCAGGTGGATTTGCCGAAGGGCATCCGCATCCGAAATACCTTCCTTCTGAATGAAATACAGGCAGACAGGGAGAATCCGCATCAAGGCACCGTTGCCGTTGGAATATTCGCCCGTTTCGCCGCAGGTTGCGAGGTCGTGGCTGTCACGATACTTATAGATGGCGTTGCTGCAGGTATTCCCCTCATCAAACGCCTCGCCGAAGGGGGTATATGCGCCATGAAATTCCCAATCGAGAAAGCGTTCCATGATATCGCGCAGGTCGATGCCGTTCCTTTCGTTGATGCTCGCGAGGGTTGCAAGCGCCATACTGCTGTCATCCGTCCATGTGCCGGGGGGCATGTTATAGGTGCCGTAGCCCTCCATTTCGGTGACGGCTCCACGCTCCCGAAGCTCCTCTCTGTCGAGAAACTGAACGGGACACCCCAATGCGTCCCCGACCACCAGTCCCATCATGCCATCTAAGACCATCTTTCTGTCATTCATGTGCATACTCCCTTTCTGCATACCGTTCTTACCAATCCTCCCAGTAATCCTCTGCATCACTGCCATCCGGCATATAGCCATCCCAGTCATCCATGAAATCCTCATAGCTTTCATAATCGCCGCAATCGGGCAGTTCGGGCTTCTTCTGTGATTTGGGGGAGGTATATACGGGGGTGGGAGTTGTTTCAGCAGGCTTACTCTGCTCGGAAGATTTACTCTGCTCGGAGGGTTTATTCTGCGCAGCAGGCTGATTCTGTCCGGAAACAGGCTTGCGCTTCGCACTTCTGTCGGAGGAGGCAAGTTGTTCTTCCCGACGAAAGACATGCTTATGCTGATCAAACAGAGAGCCATTAAGCGAAACAAACAGCGTTTCCTTTTGTGCCGTGGTGTCCAGTGTAAGCGTCAGCGCACCGCGCTGCGGATGCCATTTCGTAATGGTATATGAAAATACTGTGCCGTTTTCATAGGTTTGTATTGCGGTATCCCCATGGATGCTCCATGCCTGTCGTTCCCCTCTCGCGGTGTAATACACAAAGGTATCCTGCAGGGCGGACTGCATTTCCTCCTGTGAGGAATAAAGCGTTCTTTCTGCAAGATTGTTGCGGTCGGTAATCAAGCATGTGACAATGAGAATAAAAATGACCGCGGCCCAGATAAGAAGGGTACTCCTTTTTTGTGACATTATCTGATCCCCTCCAATCATTCCGTTTATTTTCCGAGCCTCTGCTTGGCGAGCATTTTTCTCTGATAAGCAGGGAAGTCCCTCTGCGCCAGTTCATACTCTGCCAGTTTTTCATCATATCTCTTTTTGGCATTTGAGGTTGCCATGATGATAAAGGAAACACCGACAACAAGCCCGACAAGAAAATAAAAAGCGTCCATCAGAAAGAGACCGAAAGCGGCATCAAACAGACCAATGATGCCGATACCCATAAAAACCTTTTCGCCGGATCCCATTTTGTTTACCGGCTTTTCGGGCATCCGGATGCGGCTGAGAAGAAGCGCTTCTGTAGCAGGGTCGGGCTTTCTTCTGATAGTAGGGATGGTATCCTGCCATCCGGTATCTTCGGCAGAACAATCCCGTTCCGCTTCCTTTTTCGCTTCCATAAAGGCAACGAATGACATAAATTTCAGAAAATCCTTATCCATAGAAAGTTCCTCCTTTGCGAGAAAATGGCTGATTTAAGCTTATCATAGGGGATTTTTGCGAGAAAAGCAAGTTGGTTGCAGTCAGTCCGCGGTTTTATGGATTTCTGACGGGATCGGGGGAGAAGATGCAGATTTCCGCATCGGAGCATCTTAGAAAAATCTGCCGACAGCATGCAGATGCGATTGATGACGAAAATCTTGAATTTATGCGGATGTTCGCATATACTGGAGATAGTATTTCAGACAGAGGACATCCTTTTGCGGCGCAATGCCTTTCTGTGCTGAGAGGATGCGATGGAAAGGAAGTGAACGGCATGGCGATGGATGAAGAGCTTTACAGGCAATATCTTTGCGGCGATGAAGCGGGGCTTGTGGCATTGATGAAAAAATACGGCAATCCGCTGACCTTATATATCAACGGCTATCTGCATGACGTTCACGAAGCGGAGGATTTGATGATCGAAGTCTTTTCCTATTTATTTACGAAAAAGCCACGTATTCGAGACGGCGGCTTAAAGGCCTATCTGTATAAAGCGGCACGGCACATGGCTTTGCGCGGCAGAAGCAGACGGCGGCTTTTCTTCAGCCTGGATAATCTGACCGAGGAGCCGGACGGACAGACGCTGGTGGAGGAGGTTGTCCGCACAAAGGAGCGGGATCGGATTCTGCATTTCTGCATGGCTGCGTTAAATCCGGATTACCGAGAGGCGCTTTATCTGGTCTACTTTGAGGGCATGAGCTATTTGCAGGCTGCTGAGGTTATGGGGAAAAGCGAGAAGCAGATTACCAATATGGTGTATCGGGGCAAGGGCCGTCTGCGCGGATTACTGGAACGGGAGGGAATCACAAATGCGGAGTCATGAGGAACGAATTGCAGAGGTAAAGCGGCGGATTGCGGAAAAGGAGCGTCGGAGAAGGCAGCAGCAGGAACGGATCGCCGCCGTTTTCGGCGTGGCGGCGTGCCTTGCGGTAATCGTTGGGGTTTCCCTTTTTATGCCCGATATGGTCAATCGAATGGAGCCGAGTATATCCTCCGGCTTTGGAACAGCGGCAACAATGCTGGGCGGCAGTGCTGCGCTTGGATATATCGTGACCGGACTGCTCGCCTTTGTCCTTGGTGTGTGTGTGACAATCGCGTGCTTCCGTATCTGCCTGCTGCATAAGGACGAACAGTCGGAGGAGCAAAAGGGGGACAATGCGAATGGAACTTGTCGATAACTTTGTGCAATTCTCTGTTACCCTGCTGGGCTTTTGCCTGAGCGGGATGCGATATCTGAAGGGCAGAAAGCAGGCGTATTTTCTGCTGACCTGCTTTTATGGCTGCTTTGCGCTCGGCTCCCTGTACTGGACGCTGCATCTGTTTTTGTTCTCAAAAACGCCGCAGGTTTTTTATGTATCGGAGTTTGGCTGGGTGGCAAGCGTTATTTTTCTTTCTATTTTGCAATACTCCCTTTCCTCTGCGGAGGAAAGAGGCTTTGTGTGCCGAAGGGCGCGGATTGCCTTCCTGATAGGCGTTCCCTTATGTATATTTTACTGCACCTTTGGGGATATTCTTTCGAATCTGCTTTGGTGCGGCATGATGATTGCTGTTTCCTATCATGCGATACGGGGGCTTGCTTATGCGCGAACGCAGACGGGAGCGGCGCGGCAGCTGCGATATTTCCATATCGGGGTGCTGTGCTATGTGGCGGCGGAATATATCCTTTGGACTTCCGGCTGCTTCCGACAGGGGGATTCGGCTTCCTTCCTCTATTACGGGTTTGATGTTCTGCTGACGGGCTGCATATTCGCTCTGCTGCCTGCCACAGGAAGGGCGGTGCAGGCATGACATATATGGAAAATATTTTTATCTGCATGGCATCGCCTTTGCTGATTGCCGCCCTGTGCATGGGAAAACGGCATACAGGGGCTTTTCTGTTCTGCTTTGCGGGAATGGGCATGTGCCTGCTTTCTGCATATCTCAATACCTTTCTCGCGGCGCTGTATGGGGCGGATGCCTTTGCCGCCACTGTGGAGATTGCGCCTGTGGTGGAGGAAGGGATGAAGCTGCTGCCGCTGCTCTTTTATCTTTTGGTATTTGAGCCGCAGGCGCGGCAGATTGGGATTGCCGCAGTGATTACTGCGCTTTCCTTTGCGACCTTTGAAAATATCTGCTATCTGATTCAAAACGGAGCCGCGCATTTCTCCTTTATTTTCTTCCGTGGCATCGGAACGGGAGCAATGCATGTCATTTGCGGAGCCATCGTCGGCGGCGGGCTTGCGTATGTGTGGCGGCGGACGTGGCTGAAAATTGCCGGAACCTGCGGACTGCTTGGGGCGGCGATTACCTTTCACGCAATTTATAACCTGCTGATTGCCTACGGCGGCACAGCGCAGTATATCGCGTATCTTTTGCCTGTGGGGATTCTGGCGGCAGGCAAGCTGATTGCCCGTTATCTGAAGGCGGCAGAAGGCTGATTTTGAAAGCCGCTTTTGTGCGGATCTCTATTTTTTTATTTTTTTAAAAAAATTTGATTTTTAGGTGAGAGTTTTTCTGTTTTTTTGTACCTATATAAGTGAAAGGCTCTTTCTGCGGTGTCTGCATGACACAGAAAAAAGGAGGGAGCGGGATACGGAAAAGGAAACAACATGACAGCAATGGAGGGAGGAAAAACGAATGAAAAAACAAAGAAAACGGATTTACACGGCACTGCTTTGCACCTGCTTCCTGTTTTCTACGGCTTCTGTGCCGGTATCGGCGGCAGAAACGGAGCAGGAGGAAATGACTGCCCTATCAAATACAAAGGGAGTCATTACCGTGGAAAGCGTACAGGCTATGATTGACGCTTTGCCGGATGCGAAAGATATCAATGACGATACTATCGAGGAAGTGAGGACGCAGTTTCAAGCCGTTGTAGATGCAATGCAGCAGCTTACCGCCGAGGAACAGAAGGAACTTGATACATCACGTTATAGGAAAGTTGCTGCTGTGCTATATGGGCCGTTTTTGGGTGTCCCTATACCTATCCCCGGAACAGATGTTGAATGGATGATCAGCCAATACGAGGACGGGGTGCTTACGGACTGGACGCTTACCATATCAGGTGAGGGTGAAATGCCTGATTTTGAAGGTACTGGCGATCCGGTTTGCCCGTGGGAGAACGAAAAGCAAAAGATTAAAAAGGTAATCATAGAGAAAGGCGTGACCAATATTGGCAGTAGCGCATTTAAGGGATGCTTAAATCTTGCCGAGGTACATATTTCCAAAACAGTCAAGAAGATAGGGTATTCTGCTTTTCGAGGCTGTACTGCCCTTACGAAAATTGATATTCCTAATAGCGTCCTTTTTGTGGGATCGTCCGCATTTGCTGGATGCAGGAAACTTCAGGAGGTTCATACCCATTGGAAGAATTCGGATGAAATCATCTTTGGACACCTCGTATTTTATGAGCTTGGGTCTTCCTGGCCAGGGAATCGAGTGATATATGTTCCTGACGGGTATAAGGACAGGTTTGTAAGCGGCGCATGGGGGGATTGGAAGGTAGAGGGCGAAGATTATACCGTCTCTTTTAACGGTGGTAACGCATCTGGCTCCATGGAATCGGTTCAGACATCCGGGGATTATACTCTTCCGAAGTCCGGCTTTACGTATGATACGGCTGATTTTGAATATTGGACACTGGAGAGATCTGATGGAGAGAGAGCGGGCTCCCCTGGAGAGGTTTTTCCTGTTACGGAGGATGTGACACTTTACGCCAACTGGAGACTGCACATAGTGATACCGGACCCCGAGCCTCCGACAGTATGTATCCACGAATGGAGCGAATGGACTTCCAACGGCAATGGGACGCATACCCGCACCTGCTCGAACAACAGCAGTCACACCGAAACGGGCAACTGTTCCGGCGGTACGGCTACCTGTACGGAGAAGGCTGTCTGCAAAATCTGCAATACAGCCTACGGCGAATTAAACGCAAGCAATCATACGGGCGGCACTGAGGTGCGCGGCAGAGTTGAGGCCACCACCAGTGCGGACGGCTATACGGGTGACACCTACTGTAAGGGGTGCAATACCAAGATTGCGACAGGTGAGAGTATTCCGAAAAAAGACAGCGGCGACAGTCCAAGCGGCGGGAGTTCGAGCGGCGGCAGTTCAAGCAGTAGCGGTGGTGGTGGTGGCACGACCTACTACACGCTGACCTTTGAAACCAACGGCGGCGGCAGCATGCAGGCAATCCGCGCCGCTCGCGGCAAAACGCTTGACCTTTCCGCCTATACCCCGATGCGCGACGGCTATGACTTCGGCGGCTGGTATGCCGATTCGGCATTGACGCAGAGGATTACGGAAATCAAGCTGAGCGGCAGCAAAACGGTTTATGCAGACTGGAAAAAGAGAGAGCCGGATGCAGTGAAGAATCCCTTTGCGGATGTCAATGCAGGCGATTGGTTTTATCGGGATGTTTTGTTTAGCTACGAAAAGGGACTGATGTCCGGCATGGATGCGGCAGCCTTTGCGCCTTATGCGAACACCACCCGTGCGCAGATTGCGGTAATTTTCTACCGCATGGAGGGCAGCCCTGCTGTCGAGGGAGAAAACAGCTTTACCGATGTTGTGCGTGGCTCCGGTACGGCATGGTTTTATGATGCGGTGACATGGGCACAGCAAAACGGCATTATGGGCGGCTACGGCAACAGCAGCTTTGCCCCGAATGATCCGATTACCCGTGAACAGCTTGCGGCGATTTTCTATCGCTACGCGCAGTATAAGGGCTATGATACCACACAGGGCGGCATGGCAATTCGGGAGTTCGACGATTACGAGAGCATTTCCGATTATGCAATGGGCGCTATGGCGTGGGCGGTGAATACCGGTCTTGTAAAGGGCGACAGCAATCTCCTTTATCCGAAGGGCACTGCTACGCGTGCCGAGATTGCGGCGCTGTTCCACCGCTTCGCTGAAAACGGAATGAAATAAGCAAACAAAAAGCAGAAGCTCCTGCGAAAAAGGAGTTTCTGCTTTTTTATTGGCGTTATACCTTCAAAACGAAATGGTTTTTATGAAAATCCAGCAGACCCTCATCCCGCATTTTCCCAAGCTCCAGAGAAAGTCCGCTGCGCTCCACCGCGAGGTAATCCGCAAGCTGCTGTCTGGAAAAGGGAATATCAAATTCATATTTTCCGAGCCGCTGTGCCTCTGCGGAAAAATAGGACATCAGCTTTGCGCGCGTTGTGCGCTGCCCCATGTGGGTCAGCTTTTCGCTGAAGCGGAGGTTTTTCTCTGCAAGCTCGCCAAGCAGATTTCGGATGATATGGCTATGATGCGCACAGGCGGAGGAGCACACATGCAGCACACGCTTTATGTTCAAATACAGCACCGTAACAGCCGTTTCTGCCACAACGCTTACATTCAGCACAGAGCCGGGCGCGCAGGCATAGGCGGCGGCAAAGGTCTGCCCCACCCCTGCCTTGGAAATGATGTTGCGGTTGCCCCAGATATCCTCCTGTATGATTAGAATACTGCCCGACAGCACAAGACCGATGGCATCTGCCGTATCCCCGATGCGCAGCAGCAGGGCATCCTTGGGAAAGCTTTCCTTTCTTGTTTCCAGACAGGAAAGCATTGCGGTCAGCTCCTCCTCGGAAACGCCCGAAAAAAGCTGAGAGGAACGGATGATGGGAAAAAATTCTTTCATAAAAACCCTCTTTTCGTTGAAAATTCAACCGACTTGTTGAATTTAGCATACTATAATGAAAACAAAAAAGCAAGGAGGTTTTTATTGTGAAAAGAAGAATCATTGAAATTGATCAAAATAAATGCAATGGCTGCGGTGCTTGTGCCGCCGCTTGTCACGAAGGCGCAATCGCTATGGTAAACGGGAAGGCGCAGCTGATGCGCGATGACTACTGCGATGGTCTGGGCGATTGCCTGCCTACCTGCCCCACTGCCGCGATTACCTTTGTGGAGCGCGAAGCGGCAGCGTATGATGAAAAGGCAGTGGAGGAAAATAAGCGCAGAAGGCTACAGGAAAAAATGCAGACAGAAGGGATGACACTCCCCTGCGGATGTCCGGGAAGTCAGTCCAGAACAATCGCACACGAAGAATCCGCCGCGGCTTGCAATACAGAGGCGGTCAGCCGCCTGTCCCAGTGGCCTGTGCAGATTAAGCTGGTTCCCACACGCGCACCGTATTTTGACGGCGCAAAGCTGCTGATTGCCGCAGACTGCACTGCGTATGCCTACGCCGCCTTCCACGAAAAATTCATCAAGGGACATATCACCCTTGTGGGCTGTCCGAAGCTGGACAGTGTGGATTATTCCGAGAAGCTGACCGAAATCATTCGTGAGAATGATATCAAAAGCGTCACCATTGTCCGCATGGAGGTTCCCTGCTGCGGCGGTCTGGAATTTGCGGCAAAAACGGCATTACAGCAGAGTGGGAAATTTATTCCATGGCAGGTTGTGACCATCTCCACAGACGGCAGAATTCTGGATTAAAAAGAGGACAAAGAAGAAAGCGAGGGTTTCAAATGGGCAACAAAATGTTTTGTTTTCAGTGTGAGCAGACGGCGGGATGTACCGGCTGTAAGGGAAATGCAGGCGTTTGCGGCAAAACTGCTGATGTGGCACAGCTGCAGGATGAGCTGACAGGGGCGCTGATTGGGCTTGCGCGCGCAACGGACAATGCCCCCGATGTGAATGACGGCACATGGCGGCTGATGATTGAGGGATTATTTACCACCGTTACAAATGTAAGCTTCAACGAAAAGACACTGCGCGAGCTGATTGACCGCGTACATGCGGAAAAGGCAAGGCTTGTGCCCGACTGTTCGGACTGTGCTGCTCCGTGCGGTCGCGCTGCCGATTACGATATGGCAAGGCTCTGGAATGCGCAGGAGGATATCCGCAGCCTGAAATCCCTGATTCTGTTCGGGGTGCGCGGCATGGCGGCCTATGCGCATCATGCGCTGGTGCTGGGCTATACCGATGATGCGGTGAACGATTTCTTCGCAAAGGCGCTTTTTGCTGTCGGCGAGGATTGGGGCATGGAGGAGCTGCTGCCCATCGTGATGGAGGTCGGTGAGAAAAACCTCAAGTGCATGGCGCTTCTGGATCAGGCAAATACCGAAAGCTATGGCACACCCACACCTGTTACCGTTCCGCTGACTGTGGAAAAGGGGCCGTTTATTGTGATTTCCGGTCACGATCTGCATGATCTCAAGCTACTGCTGGAGCAGACCGAGGGCAGGGGTATCAATATTTATACCCATGGCGAAATGCTGCCTGCACATGGTTATCCCGAATTGAAAAAATATGCGCATCTCAAGGGCAACTTCGGCACAGCATGGCAGAATCAGCAGAAGGAATTTGCAGAGCTGCCTGCGCCGGTGCTGTTTACCACCAACTGCCTGATGCCGCCGAAGGCAAGCTATGCCGACCGCGTATTCACCACAGAGGTGGTATCCTATCCCGAAATGACGCATATCGGCGCGGATAAGGACTTCACCCCTGTGATCGAAAAGGCACTGGAGCTGGGCGGTTATGCCGAGGATAGGATGCTTACAGGCATCAATGGCGGCAATACAGTGATGACAGGCTTTGCTCGCGGCACGGTGCTTGGGGTGGCGGATAAAGTCATCGAGGCTGTGAAGGCCGGCGCAATCAGACATTTCTTCCTTGTTGCAGGCTGCGACGGGGCGCGTCCCGGACGCAATTACTATACGGAGTTCGTAAAGCAGACCCCTGCGGATACGGTTGTGCTGACGCTTGCCTGTGGCAAATACCGCTTCAATGACCTTGACCTTGGCACCATTGGCGGTCTGCCCCGTCTGATGGATATCGGGCAGTGCAATGATGCTTACAGTGCGATTCAGATTGCCGTTGCGCTTGCCGATGCGTTCGGCTGCGGCGTGAATGATTTGCCGCTGTCCATGGTGCTTTCCTGGTATGAGCAGAAGGCGGTGTGTATCCTGCTGACCCTGCTGTATTTGGGCATCAAGAACATTCGCCTTGGCCCGACTCTGCCGGCATTTGTTTCGCCCAATGTGCTGCAGTACCTTGTGGAGAATTTCGGGATTGCACCAATCACGACTCCGGAGGCGGATTTGAAGCAGCTGCTGCAGGAGGCTTAAATAAATAAGATATCTTTTATGAGAAGGCAGTCCCCTTGGATTGCCTTCTTTTTTATTGTAGTGCCTTTAAACGAAACAAAACCATCCTCTTGTGAAAAAAATATTACAAATTAGGATATTTTTTATAAATTAAGGTTGTAATGAAAATTCATTTTTGCTATAATTCAAATTGCATGAAATAATAAATTCCGAAGAAAACAAGCATAATTCGGCAAAGTAGGCGAAAGCCTATGACGCAAAGCTACAGGGCCTTTCAACTGGTAGCCAGCTGCAAAAAAACGAGCATTGCCGGATATGGGCGGTGCTTTTTTCTGTTTGTGAAGAAAAAAGGAATTTATTCGCATTGGGTATAAAGAAAGTACAGATAAAAGTGAGGGAAAAATATGAAGAAAATTATTATGCGAAGGCGCTTGCGCTGACCGTAGCGGCAAGCATGGTTTCTGTGCCGGCATTCGCGGCGGAGGGGACGGATGCCCCTCAGGCACAGGAGGAAACGGTGAAGCAGGATGAGCAGAAAGGGGAAAAATCTGCGGAGGAAGAGCAGGGGAAGACCGAACAGCTCGTAAAGGAAGAAAAGATAGAAGATGGAATTTCCGCAGCTTCTGATGATGACCAAGAAACTGCCGTTGCAGAAGGGGAAGTTTTTGCAAAAGGGGACTGCGGTGCAACGGAAGAAGATGAGGTTTCGTGGAAACTGGTAAAGAATGACGATACATTATACCGCAAGGCGGAAGAAAACGGATATTCCTACGCAACAACAGATGAAGACGGATACGAAAAGGTAGATGGCTATACCTTGACCATTTCGGGCGAAGGCAACATTGCAGATTACTACGGGGAAAATATTACGATTGATAGCTTTGAGGGGGATATTGCTCCTTGGAGAAGAGCCTTACTCAGCGATGTCGAGGCTGACAGAACAACACAGGAGGTTGTTCCAATCACAAAGGTTATTGTAGAAGATGGCATTACAGGAATCGGTACAGATGCATTTTCTTATTTGGCGCTGAATGGGACAATTACATTTAATGAAAACGTAACCTATTACGGCAGCGGTGTTTATTCGTACTGCCCTTTGATTACGACGGTTGATTTTACAAATTTCAAGCCTAAAAATGTTTCGGATTATTGGATACCGGGTCATGAAATGCTGACAGGCAGTGCCGTTCCTTACGGATTTTTTGACAGAGATAAAAGCCTGAATACCTGTATAGTAGACGGAAAAACCTACACCGGTGAGCTTGCCCTGCCGGAACGGATTGACACCATCTGTACGGCGGCATTCCGCGGAACAGGATTTGACACTATCAATTTTGACAATGGCTTGCAGGATATAAAAGAAGTAGACCCCTATGGCATGAGTAATCTGGCAAATATTGATACATTTACCTATCCGGGGAATGTGGACTTTTATAGCGGCGAGAATCCCAACGGCAACAAAACGTCCAGTGTTGTATTAACTGGAAGCAGCATTAAAAAACTGATTATTCAGAAGGATGTAAAGGAATTGCCTGACGCTTTTGCTTATCAGCTGAAAGCGTTAGAGGAAGTTATCTTTGAGGGAGAAATAGAAAGTATTGGCTCGAATGCCTTCGGCGGATGCGAAAAGCTGGAATCCGTAGAGCTTGGTAAAGTGAAATCGATGGGGAAGGGTGTATTTATCAACTGTCCTTCTCTGAAGTCCCTTAAAATCGAAGGGGATGAGAACTTGGTTCTTTCTTCTGATACCGTAGCGAGCTGGGGAACAAACTGGCCCGGTGCCGCACCCTTGGAAACCTTTGAACTGGGTGCAGGAACAATCAATTTCAACCTGAACGGGAAAAAGGATACTCTTAAAGAGGTAAAGCTTGGTGACGGGGTTAAGGATATTCCCAATTATTTTTTAAGTGGATGTACCAAATTGGAAACTCTTGAAATCGGAAACGGTATTACAAAAATCGAGAACCATGCTTTTGAACATACAAATATCACAAGTATTACGATTCCGGACAGCGTAACAGCTATCGGGGAACAGGCATTTAACGGATGCACTTCTCTTACGGAGGTAAATATTTCAAAGAATTCTAAACTTGAAACAATTGGAGACGGTGCATTTTATGATACAAGGGTGCTGAAAATGTATCTTCCCGGCGGAGTAAAAACGCTTGGCGGCAGTGCTTTCCAGAAAACACCTGTAGAAATTTATGATTTGAGTGATGTCTATTCTTCAGATTTTACCATCGGGGATTGGTGTATCAATAACTACTATAAAGCTGGTGAAGAGACACCTGCATGGGCAAATAATCATAAAGATATTTATGTTAATAACAGTGGTATTCTGGCAAAATTCCTTGAACCGAATAAATCTCAGTCTGTACAGAAAAGCTGCTATGTGACAAATGGCGGAACGGTTGATATGATGAAAAATGGTTTTGAGGCTGTTTCTCGTCCGGGCTACACTGTGGAATGGCACAAAAACGCAGATTTTTCCGATACGGCATATACAGGTGTGCCTAAGGACGGCGGAAATTATTATGCAGAATGGACTTTGTCTGCAAATGCGATTGAAGTTACTTACGACGCGAATATCAGCGGTGTAACGGCAAAAACGTATGCCGTATTTACAGGCGGTAAACATGAAGCAGAAGAAAGCAGCTTTAGACGTGCCGGCTATACATTCACCGGATGGAACACAGCGAAAAATGGCACAGGCACAGCCTATGCGGTTGGTGATATTATTCCCACGACCGCGGATATTACCGTTTATGCACAGTGGAAGCTGAATGCGCCTACAGTTTCCGTAACAGGCAATGCGACAAAGCAGTATGACGGCGCGGATGTTACCCTCACAGCGACAACGCCTGTTTCCGGTGTTACATATCAGTGGCAGAAGGACGGCGTAGCTATTGAAGGCGCAACAGAAGCTACATATACCGTGAAAAATGTTGCGGACAGCGGAAGCTATACCGTTAAGATTACGGATACAGAAGGTAAAACAGCCGTAAGCAGTGCGACAGCAATTTCCATTACAAAGAAAGAAGTGGCAGTGCCTACGGTGAAAAGCAAGACCTATAACGGCACAGTATTGACAGCAGATGTAACCGCAACAGCTGATTACGAGGTTACAAAGAATGTAGGCGGAAAGAATGCCGGTGCGTATGACGTTATTTTAACCTTGAAGGATGCAGAAAATTATAAGTGGGCTGACAGCGAAGAAGCTGCAAAAACGATTCCTTTTACAGTTGCACCCAAGAAGGTAGAATTAACTGTAGATAATAGCACATTGAAAGGTGCAGGCAGTGTTACATTTACGGTTGACGGCGTTTGCAACGGAGATACAGCAAAGGTTGTATGCGACGTTGACAGCATTAAGGTAGAGGGCTTAAAGGCTTCTTTGCCGAATGCAACTATGGAGTATACATTTACAACAGACATGGGCGGCAATTATGAACCTGCAAGCTGTGTTGTTTCCGTAACACGCAGAAAATCCGGTTCTTCTTCCTCTGACACCTCCGCCCCGACCTACGGCGTAAGCACAGGTAAGACGGAAAACGGCGAAATCTCCGTTACCCCCGCGAAGGCAGAAGCCGGCGAAACAGTGACCATCAAGGCAACCCCCGACAGCGGCTATCAGCTGGACAAGATGACGGTAAAGGACAAAAACAACAGCGCCGTGAAGCTGAAAAAGGTGGACGAGAACGAATACACATTTACCATGCCTGTCGGCAAGGTTTCCGTGGATGCGACATTCGTGCAGAAGGATGCGGCGGATGATAGCAACGCGGCTGAAGCAGGCAAGACCATTAAGCTGCAAATCGGCAGCCGTATCGTTAACGTGGATAACGAAGCAGTGATTTACGATGCTGCACCCGTCATCCGCAATGACAGAACTCTGGTGCCTATCAGAATTATCACCGAGGCTCTGGGCGGCAAGGTGGATTGGAACGGCGCGACCAAAGAGGTTACGCTCTCCATCAACGATAAGGAAATCAAGATGACTATCGGCAAGACGCTTGAAAAATATGGTGTTGCACCTGTTATCATCGACGGACGTACCTTCGTACCCGTGCGCTTCGTGGCAGATGAGCTTGGCGCAAACGTCGCTTGGGACGATGCAACCAAAACAGTGACAATCAAAACCGCTCGATAAGGCAATTCGGCGTTCATCAGAAATGGTGAACGCCATTTTTTTGTCCCGTTTGCGAAAAAGTATTTGACAACAGGGGGCGTTTTTGGTATACTAACTATTGCAGTAGGCGTTTTGTGGAGATGTACTCAAGAGGCTGAAGAGGTGCCCCTGCTAAGGGTATAGGTCATTAACGTGGCGCGAGGGTTCAAATCCCTCCATCTCCGTAATGGAAAAGGCTATCAAAAATGGTAGCCTTTTTTCTTTTGTGAAAAAAGAACCCCTTTTTTGTGGCGCAATGCAAATCATATTAATAGGAAGCTTTTTGGCGTTTCGATTCCCCGAAACGTCTTTTTTTATACCTTGAGACTCCCTGAGACTTGGCATCTGCTATTCTCCATGACAGAAAGGAGGAGAGCAAAATGTATGTTACAGGGGACACGATTATCCGCTTTGCGACCGTTCTGGGAGCATTAGGCACGCTTGGAGCCCTGCTTTACCGCAGTTTTCGCTGGATGGAGCAGCAGAAGGCGCAGCAGGCGGAAATCGAGAATATCAAAAAGGAGCAGTGCGTTATATGCTACGGGCTTTTGGCAACACTGGACGGGCTCAAGCAGCTTGGCGCAAACGGCAATGTCAGTGATGCCTATCAGAGACTGGAAAAGCATCTGAATCAATCGGCGCACGAATGAAAGGGGGAAATGGAATGAAGGAAATTTGGAAAGAAGCCGTCGGAAATCTGCTGACGGTGAAAAGTATTGTAACATTGGTGCTGACGCTGGTATTTTCCGTTCTGGCAGTCACAAGCCGTATTGACGGCGGGCAATTTCTGAATATTTTTTCGATTGTGATTGCATTTTATTTCGGCACACAGCACAGGAAAAGCATGACGCAGGAAGTGGCACAGGAAAAGGGGGATGCGGAATGACGGGGAATGAATTGGTTGCATTTGCGAGAGGAAAGATTGGCACGCCTTATGTTTATGGCATGAAGGGCAAGGTGCTGACGCAAAAGACGTATGACCGGCTGAGAATCCTTTTTGGGCCGCTGGTCTGGGAGAGCGACGCGGCGAAAATCGGGCAGGTTTGTGTAGATTGCAGCGGTCTGATTTCGTGGGGGACAGGCATCCTCCGCAATTCGCAGGGCTATCATGACACAGCGGATGCGGTATTTCCCATCGCGACCATCGGGCAGGCACCCATTGGGGCGGCGGTCTGGCGCAAGGGGCATATCGGCATTTACATCGGCGGCGGAAAATACATCGCGGCGGACGGCAGTGCCTACGGTGTGCGAATCGGCGCTGTTGCGGGCAGCGGCTTTATGCATTGGTTCCGCTTGAAGGATATTGCCTATGAAAGAAAGGAGGACGAAATGGTTACAAAGGAAACGATTTTTTATAATGATAAGGCATACACCGTCAGCCTCATCCGCAAGGACGGCGTAACATACCTGAAGACCAGAGATATTGCGGAAATTTTAGGCTTAGCGGTCGGCAGCAGGGGAAAGGCACCGGTCTTAGCAGACAAGCCTACTGCATAAATAAAACAATTTCATATCAGAATTTTATCCCTTTCGGACGAAAGGGATTTTTTGTTTAATTGAATAAAAATATAACAGTACGATTTTTTATTTTTCCTGTGCGAAGGAAACAAAGAGCAGGAAAATTTTTCATCTGATATTGTTCAGTTTTCATTTTTGCCAATAAAAGCGTATTTTACTTTACCCAAAAAAGAGAAAATGAACTATTTTTCAGTCTGTTTTCCTCTTTTTCACAGGATGCGGTTGGACATTTTTTCACATCGTTCAAAAAAATGTACGAAAAACTATACAAAAATACCTGAGTTTGTAGAAAATTTCACAGTACCCCTTGCCTTTCTCAGGAAAAGTGGTATACTGATACTGTATTCGGGTAGGGATTTTCAGGAATTCATTGTGCGATTAGATACACGCTGAACTTTTTTTCAGGATGTGGTTTGCGCGTATCGGCAGAATGAGCCGAAGATCCTCCGAGAAGAGTACGCAGTTCTTCAAATACAAAATATCTATATCAAAAGGAGAAGTGAAAAACATGAGAATTTCCGACAGAGTGCAGGCAATGCAGAACTCCCCTATTAGAAAATTTAACCCTATGGCTGACGCAGCTGAAGCAGCAGGCGTTAAGATTTATCACCTGAACATCGGTCAGCCCGATATCGAAACACCTTCCGTATTCTGGGAAGCAGTTAAAGGCTTTGACCAGAAGGTACTGGCTTACGCTGGTTCTTGGGGTCTGCCCGAGCTGCAGGACGCTATCGTTGATTACTTCAAGAGATTCGACATGAATCTGGAAAGAAACGACGTTCTGATTACAGCAGGTGGTTCCGAAGCGCTGACACTGACATTCCTGTCCATCATCAACCCCGGTGATGAAGTTATCGTAGCTGAACCCTACTACACAAACTACCTGACATTCATTCAGGCTGCTGACGGTGTTGTAAAACCCGTTACAACATACGCTGAAGAAGGCTACAAATATGCAATCAAGGAAAGACTGGAAGCAGTTGTTACAGATAAGACAAAAATGATTTCCATCGTTAACCCCGGTAACCCTACAGGCTGCATCCTGTCCAGAGAAGACATGAGAGTGATCGCTGACTTCGCTAAAGAACATGATCTGTGGATTCTGGCTGACGAAGTTTACAGAGAATTCGCTTATGACGGCAGAGAAATGACATCCTTCGGTCAGTTGGCTGACATCGAAGACAGAGTTATCATCATCGACTCCGTTTCCAAGAGATTCTCCGCTTGCGGCGCTCGTATCGGCTGCATGGTTTGCAAAAACAAAGAATTCATGGCACAGGTATTCAAGATTGCTATGGGCCGTCTGTGTGTTCCTACACTGGACATGGTTGGCGCAACAGCAATGTACAAACTGCCTGCTGACTTCTTCAATAGCGTAAGAGCAGAATATGAACACAGAAGAGACGTTGCTTATGATGCACTGATGAAGATCCCCGGCGTTGTTTGCCAGAAACCCGGCGGCGCTTTCTACATCACATGCAAACTGCCTGTTGAAAATACAGAAGATCTGCTGCTGTTCCTGCTGAACGAATTCAGAGAAAACAATGAAACAGTTATGTACGCTCCCGCTGAAGGCTTCTACGCAACACCCGGTCTGGGCAGAGACGAACTGCGTATCGCTTACATCCTGAAAGCTGAAGATATGGCTAGAGGTATTGAACTGCTGGGCAAAGGTATCGAAGCATACAAAGCAAAAGGCGGCAAATAATTCAAGCTACATATTGATAAGCATTGCTTTGCACGTTAGGACGCTCCAATTGGGGCGTCCTTTCTCTATGCCGAAAAGCAACGAAACAAATCTGTTATATCCGTTACAAATGCTTAACAGATTTACAACAGATTTATGACAAATTGCACGATTTCTTTCTTTTTTTCGGTGCTTGTGGTATGATGAAAAAAATGAGTTATGGGGTTTTTTAGGAATTTTAAGGAGGTTTTGCAAATGGAGGAAAATAGAGAATTGACAAGAGCGGAGCTTGTGGAGCAGGATGCAAAGGAATGCTTCAAGCAGGGTCTGAACTGTTCGGAATGTGTGATGACGGCATTTCTGAATCATTTTGAAACAGGGCTGCCCAAGGAGGTTGTAAAGCTTGCAACCGGCTTCGGCGGCGGCATGGGGCATACAAAAAACACCTGCGGTGCGATTACGGGCGCGGTTATGGCGCTGAGTGCCATTGTGGGCAGAGAAAATCCTGCGGCAAAGGAAACGGTAGGCGAGAGAATTACCGAATTGCAGCAGGGCATTTATCCCATTGTCGGCAAAATGGTAAATGAAATCAAGGATGAATACGGCACACTGATCTGCTCTGAGCTTTCTAATCCCTTCGGTGATTTCGCATGCAAGGAAAGAAAGAAAAACTGCATGACTATGATTATGCACTGCGCAAATCTGGCGGCGAAATATGCAGAAGAAGCGCAGAAATAAAAAGCAATTATAACGTAATATAAAAGGAATATTGTAATAACGAACATAAGATTTGGTGATTGAGATGAAAAAAGTATTTTTGGGGCTTCTGGCAGCACTGATGCTTACCGTGCCTGCCTTTGCCCATCCGTTGATTACGGTTTATGTAGATGGAGAACAGTTAAGCTTCGACCAGCCGCCCATCATTCAGGATGACCGCACACTGGTACCCATGCGGAAAATCTTCGAGGCACTGGATGCACAGGTAATCTGGGATGAAGCAGACCAGACGGTTATGGCAATGCACAATGAGGATATCATTATGCTGCAGATTGGCGAAGCAGGTCTGTATAAAAACGGCGAATTGGTTTATACCATGTCTGTCCCTGCGCAGATTATCAATGACCGCACACTGGTGCCTCTGCGCGCCGTTGCGGAAAGCCTTGGCGCATCCGTTGCGTGGGATGGCGTGAAATATGTCATTGATATCCATTCGGACGGCACCTCCAAAAAGCCTACGGGCAGTGAGCAGCAAGCACCGCAGGTTGGCGGCTATACGTCCTCTGTCCTTGCGGCGGACGGCACAGAGGTGTTGCATGTGGAGCTGAAATGTGACGAGGTTGCGGGGCAGGCGGCAGTCAATACTGCCATGGCACAGGCTACCTTCAACGAAGGCAAAGCCTTTTTGCAGACCTATAAGGCGCAGGCGTTGCAGGCATACGCCAATGATCCCAACGGCTTCCAGCCCTATTACTGCGTGGGTGCGTATAACGTGACACGCAGCACAAACGGCTATGCTTCCTTCTTGGGAACGGTTTCCTCCTACGCAGGCGGCACAGAGCAGGCGCAGTATACCTCTCATACCTATGCCATGAGCAGTGGCAGGGAGTGCGCCCTGAGTGAACTGGTTTCCGATAGTCAGGCGGATTTGCAGGCACTCTGGAAGGCATCCTTTACAGCGCTGATTGAAGCGGACGAGGATGCGTTCTACAGCGATGCGGAAAGCAGATTGGCAAGAAGTCTGAATCAGGTGCAGTTCTACCTGACAGATAGCGGCATTGTTTTCTATCTCTCCCCCGGCATCATTGCCCCTGCGGCAACGGGTGTGGTGTCCTTTGAAATTGCATATCAGATTTAAGAAGAAGGCATATTTAAAGAGAAGGCATAAAATAGGCTTTTTTACGAAAAATAGAGAAACAAAAGAGAAAAGGAGGGAGTGCGGATGTGTACCGCAGTGAGCTATCATACCAAAGACCATTATTTCGGCAGAAATCTGGATTTTGAGTGTTCCTATGGGGAGAGCGTGACAATTACCCCCAGACGCTTTTTGTTCTGCCTTCCCGAAGGGGCGGAATTTCGGACAAAGTATGCCATGATTGGCATGGCGCACGTTGCCGAGGGAACGCCGTTATATTATGATGTGGTCAACGAAAAGGGGCTTGCCATGGCAGGCCTGCTGTTCGCGGGCAATGCAGTCTATCAGAAGCGGCAGGAGGGGAAGGACAACATTCCCTCGTGGGCGCTGCTGCCTTGGATTTTGGGGCAATGCGAAACCGTAGCAGAGGCAAGGGAGCTTTTGGAGCGGATTGCAGTGACAGATGAGCCGTTCAGCGAGGCCTTACAGCCCAGCCCGATGCACTGGATGCTTGCGGATGCGGCGCAATGCCTTGTGATAGAACAAATGGCAGACGGACTGCATCTTTATGATAACCCGATTGGCGTTTTGGCGAATAATCCGCCCTTTCCCTTTCACAGAGAAAATATCAGGCAATATCTGAATGTTACCGCAGAGCCGGCGCAGGATCGCTTCAGCGGACAGGAGTTGCTTTCCCCTTTCAGCCGTGGCATGGGTGGGTTTGGACTGCCGGGCGACCTTAGTTCTGCCTCTCGGTTTGTGCGGGCTGCCTTTGTGAAATTAAACTCTCGTTCCGCAGAGGGAGAAAAAGAGAGTGTCAGCCAGTTTTTCCATATTCTCGGCGCAGTGGAGCAGCAGAGAGGATGCTGCTATCTGGGCGAGGGAAAATATGAGATTACCATATACAGCTCCTGCTGCAATCTGGAGAAGGGGATTTACTATTATAAGACCTATGACAATCACAGCATTACGGCAGTGGAGCTGCACAAGGAAAATCTGGACGGAGAGGAATTGATTTGTTATCCTTTGGCTTAAGCCGTTTCTCTCCTTTACGATACAATGCAAAAAGGAGGATATTATGGAACTGATATTGGCTTCGGCCTCACCGCGCAGGAAGGAATTACTGGAAAAAATCGGGCTGCCCTTTACGGTACAGCCTGCCAAAGGCGAGGAACGCATCACGCAGAAAAGCCCTGCGGCGGTTGTTATGGAATTATCCCGACAGAAGGCAGAGGAAATCGCAGCAGCGCAGACAGGGGATTGCATTATCATCGGGGCGGATACGGTGGTTGCTAAGGGAGAGAAAATCATGGGCAAGCCGAAGGACGCGGCGGATGCAAAGCAGATGCTCAGAAGCATTGCTGATGACTGCCATCAGGTCTATACGGGTGTCACGCTTATCCGCACGGGTGCGCATCCCCAAAGCGTTACCTTTCAGGAAAAAACAGACGTATTCCTCTATCCGATTTCCGATGCGGAGGTGGATGCCTATATTGCAAGCGGCGACCCGATGGATAAGGCGGG
>OHVK01000260.1_pt1 | contig 26745 bp, 29 predicted proteins | sample 1579411 | NCBI WGS metagenome assembly OHVK01 (sample SAMEA3882524, study PRJEB24775) | human gut metagenome | biome: human-associated habitat; feature: intestine environment; material: feces | place: Netherlands | collected 2009/2010 | reverse complement strand
CCCATCTTCCTGCCACTTTCGGGACAGGCGGTCAAATGGCTGCCGGAGCGGAAAAATGCAAACGACGAGGATAATGTTTTCATAGGTCTGATAGCCGAACCCAATATAAACAAGGTATTGGCCAAATGGACGAAAACAGCAGGTATCACGAAAAAGATTACCTATCACACGAGCCGGCACACGTTTGCCACCATGATGCTGACCCTTGGAGCCGACCTTTATACGGTAAGCAAGCTGCTCGGCCATTCCAATGTGAAAACGACCCAGATCTACGCGAAGATTGTTGACAGCAAGAAGGTGGAGGCAGTAAATCTGGTAGACAGTGTATTCGATTGATGAGCATCCCGAAAGATTACCGCCATAAATCCAAATTATTCAATCTTGGTAATTTTTTGTGCGAGTCATAGTCTTTTATCCAAATTTTAGAGTACCTTTGCACAAAAAACAATGATATGACAAACAGACTGATAGCCCGGCAACGGGAATGTGAGGAACTGCAAAGCTGCATGGATTCCAATGAATCGGAGTTCGTAATCGTATGCGGACGACGAAGGATCGGCAAGACCTTCCTTGTGGAGCAGTTTTTTGAAGGCAAATACGATTTCAAGTTCGTGGGAGGACACAATCTCCGCACCCGTGACCAGCTTAACAACTTCGCCAAGGCACTCAAGGCATATTCCGGAACGAAACCCGCCCCGTTCAAGGACTGGGTTGACGCTTTCGATGCCCTTGAGGACTATCTTTCCACCCTTCCCGATGACAGGCGCAAGGTCATCTTCATAGACGAAATGCCGTGGATGGATTCCCGCCGCTCCGATTTTGTGAGTGCCCTGGAATATTTCTGGAACGGCTGGGATGACGGACAAGCTGATAAAGAACCGGGGCGGGCTGCACAACAGGATCAGGCACAGGATATACCTGAAGCCGTTTTCCTTGAAGGAAACGGAAGAATACCTTCAAAGCCGTTCAGTCCATTGGGACAGATACCAGATATTGCAGGGGTACATGCTTACCGGAGGTGTCCCTTTCTATCTAAAAATGCTTGAACCGCAACAGAGCTTTGCCCAGAACGTTGACCGCCTGTGTTTCTCAGATACCGGTGCGCTGAAGATGGAGTTCGACGAGCTTTACAACGCCATATTCCCCGGTGCGGAATCGTACGTGGAGGTCGTCAGGGCTCTGGCCGACAACAAATCCGGTCTGACAAGAACAGAAATCAGTACAAAGACGAAAATATCCGGGGCCTATCTCACACGCATTCTCACTAATCTTGAACGCTGCGATTTCATAGACAAGACAAACCTGTTCGGCAACCGTCGGACGGATGCGGTTTACAGGCTGGTCGATTTCTATACCCTGTTCTATTTCAAGTTTGTCGAAAAGAACCTTTCAAGGGACGACCAATGGTGGACGCACCATATAGAATCGAGCAGCATCCATTCATGGATGGGATTCACCTTCGAGCTTATATGCATGTTGCACCATGCGCAGATCAAGAAGGCACTGGGCATATCTGGAATGGCCACATCAGTTTCCACCTGGCGTTGTAGCGCTGACAAGGAAAACGGAACATCCGGGGCACAGATAGACATGATTATCGAGCGTGCAGACCGCATCATCCACCTTTGCGAGATGAAATTCAGCGAAGGAGCGTACAATATCACAGGTGAATACGAAGCCAAACTGCGGAACCGCCGGGAGCTTTTCAGGCTCAAGACCAAGACGAAGAAGTCCGTAGTGCATACCTTTGTCACGACTTACGGAGTCGGCGAGGGAAAATACCATAGCATCGTCCATAGCGAAGTAACCATGGATGACCTTTTTAATTCCTGACGACTATGATGATACAGCAAATTACACAACGGTTAAGTGAGGTAAACACCCTTGTCGCCACCTGCAACCAGGATGGTTTCTCTTTTGGCCCAGCCTTGTCATTATCCCTGTTCTACCGGGATTTCAATGACACAAACAGCCTTGTCAAGGAAGCCGGGAATCTGGCAAGGGAGAATCCCGCCCGGTTATTGGAATGTTCCATTTCCCTGCTTTCGGAAACGGACGGATACCTGTCGGCGGACAGGTCGGGACTCTATGCGGCAGACTTCGAACGCATTTTCGAGGAACACCTCAAACCCTTTGAACTGAGGCACGAGGATGCGAAAAGTGCAGCCACCCGACTCTGGCGTGACTATTCGGCAAAGAGCAACCGTCTGGATTTCCTGCCGCTGGAGTCCGTGGAGTACAGACTGCTTGACAAGGAATGTGACGCTGCAAAAGCGGAATATGACAATGCCCACACCCTTGTAAACCTGTTGTATCAGGAATGGCAGCAGGAACGCGAACGGTGTTTCTGCGTGTACTGTTTCAAGCCGCTGTTTCTTGACGTGCTGGTGGAACGCCTGAAGGGAATCGCGGGAAGCATCATTGCCGACATCAACCGCATGCAGGAGGGCAAGCCATGAACGGAGCGAACCTGTTGCAGGAGACATCCGCATGGATGGACACCGTAGATCTTGCCCTGTGCCTGTTCATTTACGAAGTGTGCAACGACTGTCAGTTCGAGTTCGCATCGGGCAGTGATTTCGTGAATTTCATGAACCTGAAGCCGACCTCACGCCCCGTCGCCGTCCGCCCTAAAGAGAACCTGCGTGTCTGCTACATGGTGTTCTCCGTCTCGCAGACCATCAGGCCGCGCGAGCGCGGCAGGCTCTGGGCGGAGGAGTTCCTGCAACGTTGCGGCATATCCAAGTCGTACTACGACAAGCACCGCTGTGACGTTTGCGGCAAAGGCACGACCCAAGAGAACCGGGATTACCGCAAAGCCATTGACGGCGCCATCGAAAAAGCCCGCAGGCTGAACAGCACCCCATAGCCGCCCGCCGTTTCCCCATTCAGCACAACATATACAAGCCGTAGCCATACGCTATACTGTTGAAAACCAGCAGTATGGCGCATTTCTTTTTTATGCGTTTTCCCCATTCGTCCCCCATTGGGGCACATCGGGTCAAACTTAACTTTGCATCGGAAACAGAAGAAAAGAAAGGGCTGACAGACAGCATCTTCCGGTTTCATGAAAGTACAAGGAACAATCTTAAAACTAACGTATATGGAAAGTGAACGCAATTTGATGACCACCACCGAGGCCGCAAAGTACCTCGGACTCAGGCCGAGCTATCTCTACAAACTGATGATGCGCCGTGCCATCCCTTATTACAAGCCTAACGGCAAGCTGTGCTTCTTCGCCAGGGAGGACCTCGACGCATGGCTGAGACGGGTGCGGGTGAAATCGCAGGACGAGATAGACAGCGGGGCCGCACGCTATCTGGTGGGGCGTGAGAGGAACAGATGATTTACCAACCTTTTAAAAGAAAATGTACATGGACAATCTGACGAACAAGGAGCCGGGTATCAAGGATACTGCGGTTCAGGATTCCGCGAACAGGGAACAGAAAAAGAGAGAGGGCAGGTCCGCAATCGGCGCGAAGGCGCAGACCATTCTGGACTTCCTTCGCGGCTGTTCCCCCTACGAGGCCGATTCCATCCGGGTAATGGTGGGCCACGGAACGGGGGACGGTGACACCGACACTATCGGGGCGGCCGACATGCTGGCCGTCAACCGATTCCTCAACCACGGGCTTACCAGGGAGAACGGGGCAGGCAACGAGGCCGTGATGAAGCACCGTCAGGAGCGTGCGCAAAAGCTCATGGAGGCCGTCAAGGACTTTGTCGACATCGGCCAGCTCTGCCGTGTCAGTGTCGCGCTGATGAAAATCACATCCGACTTCAAGGCGGTGGAGGAGGCACGGCAGCACCTGCAATCCCAACCCGTCACGAACGGAGGGAAGAATTGAAGTCGGACAGGAACGGGGCGGCGGATGAAGCCTTGGCGGACAAGGAAACTTCCGTTCACGGCATTCCGGCGAAGCCGTTGCAGGTCACTCCGCTATCCGTTCCTTTATCTCTACCTGAATGATGCGAGAAGATACGCGAAACAAGGAAGCATATCCTTTCAGAAAGCCGCAGGGATTCCGGACAATCCGCTTCCACCTTGCCGCAGAGGCAGTCGAATGGCTGAACGGCACAACGAAAGACAACGGCGGCAACACCGTCGGCAACCACGCGCTCTTTTATGACCTGCTCTCACGGATGCGGACGGTTCCCGGCAGGGACGGTTCGTTCCGCAGGCCGCAGGAATTGCAGGCCGGACAGTTCCAGTTTTCGGAAACCGGCCTCGCGGAGGAATGGAACACAGGGAGGAAAAAAGTCCGCAACCTGCTCGCCGCAATGGAGAGGCTGGGCTTGATAGCGGTAACCGCTTCCAGAACCGCGTCCGTAGCTTCCGTGACCTGCATAGAGGGCTGGACGGACACGCAGGGCAACTATGTCAGTAACCCTTGCCGTACCGCCCCGTAACGGCTCCCGAATGGCATCCGAACAGCTCCTGAACGGCATCCCGTCCGGCAGCGGAGGCATCCCGAAAGTAAGGCCGGAACGTCTTTCTGTTACGAGATATGCCAAGGTGACACCTCCCTCCGGTCGGTATTACCTTGGCGCACTCGCGGCTCACTGGCGGTTCGCCGGTGGCGGCGCTCGCAGGCTCGCACCTTTTGAAAACCCTTTTAAGACAACGTTATATGACAAAAGACAAGCAGAATACACCCTTTCCGCCCGAGGACAGGCGCACCGAGTATGTCAGCGCCAAGGTCACCCCGGGACAGAAGCAGCATATCCGGCGGCTGGCCGAGAAGTGCGGCATGACCGTCAGCAACTACATACTGGCAAGGGCTTCCGGCTACAGGCCGAAAGCGAGGATGACGGCAAGGCAGGAGGCCGTCATGGAGACCCTCATAGGCTGCCGCAGCGACCTGATAAATTACACGTCCGCGCTCCGCGGCATGGCCCCCGAGAAGCGCAGACAGATGTTCGGCAGTTACCCGTTCATGCTCGGGTGGCTCAAGGAACTGGGCAGGCTCGCCGAGCGCATCACGGGCGTGCTTGACAGGCTGCGGACGGACAACCGCCTGCCCGACGGGACAAGGAACGATGAAGACGGAAAGGAGGAACCATGATAGCAAAAGCGAAATCCATCTCCCACGGGATAAACGACATCAGGTATATCACGGGGGAATCGAGGAACAAGAAACATCCCGAGCGCATATTCCATGTCAAGGACAACCTGCTGCCGCCCGGTCTGGACGCCACGGGGATATGGGACTCCATGCGGCTGACGCTGGCGAAGTTCAAACGGGTCAAAAATTCCGTCATCCGCATCGAGGTCAGCCCCGCGCCGGAGCACACGAAGGACTTCACTATCGACGACTGGCGGAAGCTGTGGGACGACTTCATCGACGAGTTCGACAACATCGAGCTGTGCGACAAGAACGGCAGGACCTATTCCCCGAAGACCAATCTCAGAGGCAGCAAGGGTTCGATATGGCTGCACGAGGAATCCGAAAGCGGCGTTCCCCACCTTCACGGCGCGTTCTGCCGCATCGACGGGCAGGGGCGTGTCAACAACGACCACGACATCCATCTGCGGGCGCAGCGTGCGGCCGAGCGTGTGGCCCTGAAACGGGGCTGGACGACTGCCGCCGAAGTACGTGAGACGAACATCGGGCAGGTGAACCGGGACTGCATGGAAACCCTGCAATCCATGGAAAGCTGGTCATGGGACGGATACGCCGCCATACTCCGGAGCAAGGGATACGATCTTTGGGAACTGAAAGACAACAGGAAGGTATTACGCGGCTATGTGCTGAAAAAGGGCAACGCCAGATACAAGGCTTCCGAACTCGGCAGGGGGCGTAACCTCATGGCGAGCAGGCTCGAAGGCACATGGAGGAAGCTGCACGCGGCTCCCGGGACAAAGACCGTCCCGACGCCGCCCGCCGCAAGGAAGCCTGTACCGGCGGTACCGTTCCGGGCACAAGGAACGGCACCGGTTCCGCGATACACGGACTACCGTCCCGGCACCATCCCGTACCGTATCGACATCGACGGGGGAAGCCTGCGCCGCTTCATTCCCGAAAGGGTCATGGAGGTGTTCGACGACGAGTTCGACCACCGCGAGGTGGCGAACCACAAGGAGCTGACAAACCTCGCCGTGTCCTTGTTCATCGGGATGATGTCCGCACAGGCCGCACCCTCGGGCGGCGGTGGCGGAAGTACCAGCGACATGCCCTGGGGAAGACGCGAGGACGAGGACGAACGGGAATGGGCGCGCCGATGCGCCCGTGAGGCGGCAAGGATGCTCGGCAGGAAACCGAGGACCGGACAAAAACGATAGAAGCTATGGGTAAGGACAGATTCGATTTCTCGGAGATAGACGCGGCACTCCCGGCAGCCGAAAGGATGCAGGAGGAAGACCGCGTGGCCGACGCGCTGGAGAACAATTACAAGGCCGTCCGCATTCTTGGTGCCAACGTGGAAAGGCTCGAAAACAGGCTCTCGGAAGCCCTGCCCCGACTGGACGGGGCGGTCTCCTCCCTTCGTGAGGCAGGCAGGATTACCGTCAGCGGGGAAGCCAGACGGACGCTTGAGCGGGAAGGTGACGCGATTTGCCGGAAGATAGCCGGAAGGATTGACAGGGAAAGTGCCAAAATGCTCGACCGCCTCTCGATGAGGGACCGTGTGACAATTTCCGACACCGCCTTCTGGTGCCTGATAGAGGCGGTCATATTCCTTCTGGCGGCTTTCATCTGCACCTGCATGGCCAACGCCCGGTTCATGCACAGTGTCATGCTGTGGAAGATGCTCGGAGGCACGGCAGGGTTTCTTGCGCTCTGCATCGCACTGACTGTTTTCGTCTGCCATAAGCTGAAACAATAACCAATATATACATAATTATGGCAACAGTGAGAACCAAATTCCGTGCATCCTCCTCCGAAGCGAGAGAGGGCACATTATTCTACCAAGTGATTCACAACCGGGTGGCAAGACAGATCCATACCGGTTACAGACTGCACCCGCAGGAATGGGACGGGCCGCACGCCGGCATATCCCTGCCGCCGGATGCCGGGCAAAGCCGGCACGCCTATCTGGTGGCGTTAAGGACACGGATTGCGGAGGACACGGCACGGCTGGGATACATCATTTCCCGGCTGGACCGTTCCGGACGTGCCTATACCGCGGAAGACGTGGTGCGGCTCTACCTCACCCCTTCGGATACGGGAGGCTTCATGTCTTTCGCATGGGGGCTTGTCAGGCAGTTAAGGCAAATCGGCAAGAACCGCACGGCCGAGCGCTACACGACCGTCCTGAACAGTTTCGGCCGTTTCCTCGGGGAAAGCGACGTGCTTCCGGAAGATATGGATTCCGACCTGATGTAAGGTACGAGACCTTCCTGAAAGCGAGGGGGATATGCCCGAACTCGTCCTCCTATTATATGCGGGGGCTGCGCGCTGTCTACAATCGGGCGGTCGAGAAGGAGCTGACCGTGCAGCGCAACCCGTTCAAGCATGTCTATACGGGTATCGACAAGACCGTCAAACGCGCCGTACCGCTGAAAATCATCCGTCAGATACGGGACGCCGACCTGACGCTCATGCCGGCGACGGACTACGCCCGCGACCTGTTCATGTTCTCCTTCTACACGCGCGGCATGTCATTCGTGGATATGGCCTACCTGAAAAAGAAGGACTTGCAGAACGGGGTGCTGGCCTACCGCCGGCAGAAGACCGGGCAGCAGCTTTTCATCAAGTGGGAGAAGCCGATGCAGGAGATTGTTGCCAAGTACGACACCACCGGCACGCCCTACCTGCTGCCGATTATCCGCAACATGGAGAAGGATGCCCGCAAGCAGTACAAGAACGCCGCCCATTTGGTCAATGCCAAGCTGAAGAAACTCGGTGAACAGCTGGGGCTGGGCATACCGCTGACGACCTATGTCGCGCGCCACGCATGGGCAAGCATCGCCAAGAGCAAGAACATACCCGTCTCCACCATCAGCGAGGCTATGGGACACGACTCCGAAACCACCACCCGCATCTACCTCGCCTCGCTCGACACGTCGGTGGTGGACAAGGCCAACAGCCTTATCCTAAAGTCCCTGTAACACAAAAAAACTGGCTGACACTTTCCCGTAAACCGACCTTGGCCCTTCCTGCAATGGTCCGGTTTACGGCGATTCATTTCCGTACACCGCTGGTCCCATTTGTATATTATCCCTGCCCGGCAATGATTTGAACGGTTTCTTCACAAGAGAAGTATTTCGGATGCAAAGATAGGAAAATACGGTCAAAAACTGAAAGAAAACGCCACTTTCTTTTCATTGAAAGAGAAGGATTTCTCAGGCCGGAAGCATGAAAATCCCCTCCTCATGGCAAGGACAACTCTTTCCCTGTGCAAAAAAGTGAAATTGCAAAATAAGGACAAATGTTGAGCAAACAAGGCTTCCTGTGTATTATAATGTCTTGATATATAGTAAAATGGGGAAACTACTACTTCTCTTGTGAAGAGAAATATCGGAAGCGACAGATTTGTTGAGTAAAAAACCAATTCTCTCAGGGAGAGAGGTATTACGGTTGCAAAATTACGTAATTTATTGTAAATATGGCTATAAAAACGACTTTTTATTTTCAATTGCTTTCATTTTCTGCGAGACTTGCACATCAAATGTTGAGCAAATCCGATTTATAAAAAATCAGTTTATAACTGTTAAACAATCAGTTACGCCATAAATCAATTCCCGATACCTCTCTCCCTGAGAGAAGTGCAAGATACAGGCGATTATATGCCTAAGAATCAGCCGATGGAAAGGCGAACATACGTTGATTTGCTATGAGACCAAAGCAAGGAAACGAAAACGGGGAGAAATCCCCAACTTTTAATAGATTTAGCTATAACTGCTTGATTTATAATAAGTTTACAAATCTTGCAGGATTGATAAAATTGCCTTGAACTGAAATATGGCATCCCATGACGACAAGGAAGAGCTACGGTGGTATGTGATGCGCGACCTGAAAAGGGTGAACGCCAGGCAGCCCGCCTACAAGCAGCTTGAAGAAATGAAGATGGAAATCTTCGTCCCGATGAAATGGAGCCTGAAGATACGCAAAGGCATTCATGTCCGCGAGGAGGTTCCATTCATACAGGATCTGCTCTTTGTCCACGAGACGCAGAGCAAACTTGACGCCGTCGTGGAAAAGACGCCGACCCTCCAGTACCGCTGGCTGCGCAATACCTGGCGCGAACCGATGACCGTTGCCGATACGGACATGGAGCGGTTCATCAACGCCGTGAACGCTTCGGAATTCCCCCAATATTACCTGCCGGAAGAAGTCACTCCTGCCATGTACGGACGCAAAATCCGCATCATCGGCGGCACGCTCGACGGATACGAGGGCCGCCTGATGACCACCCGCGGCTCCAAGGTCAAGCGTCTGTTTGTCGAACTGAAAGGTTTCCTTGCCGTGGGTGTGGATGTCAATCCCGAATATATCCGGATAGTCCGATAAAACCCCATATACATTTCCCGCCGGTCTGATAACCATTTCGGACAGGCCGGCCGGAACAACCGGAGAATATGATAATCGCGGTAGACTTCGACGGAACGATAGTGGAACACAAGTATCCGCAGATAGGCAGGGAGATTCCCTTTGCCATCGCCACGCTGAAACAGTTACAGGCGGAGCGGCACCTGCTGATATTGTGGAGTGTGCGGGAGGGTGAACTTCTGGACGAAGCGGTGGATTTCTGCCGCAAGCGCGGGCTGGAATTTTATGCCGTGAACAGCAACATGCCCGAAGAAGAGGCCGACATGTCCGCACTCCGCAGCCGGAAGGTCTCTGCCGATATGTACATCGACGACCGCAACTTGGGCGGACTTCCCGACTGGGGCGTGATATACGAGATGGTGCACAACCGATGGAGCTATAACCGCTATTTGAATGAAATACATGATTTTGAACGTTCCCAGAAAGTATCATGGTGGAAAAGACTGATAAATAAGAAGAATACACGTTCAAAATATGATAGAAAATGAAACTGGGAAAACTAATCATGGAAAAGGGAAAAAAGCTTCAAAACGGTTGATTTCATGAAATAACACTTATTGTATTAACATCCATTTGTACAATGCTTGCAACACAAGTGGTTTACAAGCATAATATTGCATTACAAATAAAGATGGAAGTTGAAAAAGATTTGGTCTTGAAACAATATCATATATACAATAAAGTGAAATCTTTAAAAGAACATTATCAGATAATCACTTATAAAGGTAAGTTCAATGTACGGGAGAATAAGACTACCGTATATATGGACCCGTTTAAAAATGAAATAGATAAAAAGAATACTCTGAGTTCTTTTGTAAAACAGGATACAATGACGATTGTCGCTCCGACATTTATATTTCAAGATGCCGTTTACGATATATTTATTGAAAATCTGAACTACATCAGGAACAACTTAGATGAACTTGAACCTGAAACGTACGAACTTGCTGTACAATTGTTTAAGCTATTGGAAAAACATCCAATTCCTGCAAAAGACGAACGAATAAGATATGTTCTGATTTCAGGCTGGAACGAAAGTGATGTACAGCAGAAATTTGAATATTTCATTCATGAAATGTATAATCACTTTAAAAAGCGTTTAGACCGGTATCTCCCATAACTATGGGGAAAATGGACACAGAATAATGGTAAGTGCTGATTTGTGCTTACTTGTATCGTGAAATAAAATATAAAATGTCATCAATAGCAACCAAAGAAAAGACGGATTGCAGCGGATGCAATGTGTGTGCGGAAGCATGTCCGAAGCATTGCATAGAGATGATTCCCGATAGAAAAGGATTTCTTTATCCGAAGGTTAATACTGTAACTTGTGTCGATTGTGGAGTTTGTGTGAAAGTATGTCCGTTTGAGGAAGGAAATATAAAACTGAATAGCCCTCTCACCGCTTATGCGGCATGGAACAAAGACAGGGAACAGTATCTTGCCAGTTCGTCCGGTGGGGCAGCTCATGTGTTTTCGTCTTATATTATAAGACAAGGCGGTGTCGTTTACGGATGCACCTCTGAAAGCATACACGTTCGCCATATCCGTGTGGATGCTTTGCCTAAATTGTCCAAACTACAAGGTTCCAAATATGTGCAAAGCGATGTGCGGGGATTGTTCAGTCAAGTAAAAGCCGATTTGCAGGCAGGAAAGCCGGTGCTGTTCATCGGCACTCCTTGCCAGGTGGCAGGATTGAAAAACTACATTAAGCGAATCCCGGAACATCTGTATCTGGTAGATTTGATTTGTCACGGTGTCCCGTCATTACAGATGCTGCACGAACATATCAACCATATCATGAAAGGCCGTCCCGCGGAACAGTTGTCCTTCAGAAAAGGACAGCTGTACCGCATCGAGATAACATCTCGATGCGGTACAGTGTATTCCTCCGAACCTTACGGAGATACGTATTTCAGGGCATTTCTGGACGGAATATCATATAGGGAAAGCTGCTATCACTGCCCGTTTGCACGCAAGGAAAGAGTAAGCGACATCACGATAGGAGATTTTTGGGGATTGCAGGATGCCGATAAACTCCCTTTGAAAAGCGAAGAAGGTGGTATCAGCGTATTGCTGCCCTCCTCCGTAAAAGGTGAGAAGCTGATAAATGCAATCAAGACGGATATGTATATCTATGAGCGTATCGTCGAAGAAGCGGTGACAGGAAATGACCAATTGCAGTCGCCGGTAAAGGACTGCATGCGAAACAGGGTATTCCGCACTTCATATACGATACTTCCATTTGAGCAGTCTGTCTTTATAGCCACTGCCAATCATAAATTCAAGACTCTTTTGAAGATAGTCGGAAGAAAAATACGCAGATGAGCACCGCCGACAACAAACGTATGGCCCGAAACACGATATTCCTCTATCTGAGGTCTTTCGTTTCAATGGTTATATCGTTATATACATCAAGGAAGATTCTTGAAATACTTGGAGTCGATGACTTCGGCATCCTCAACGTAGTGGGCGGTGTGATAGCCATGTTCACATTCTTGAGCGGTTCTATGTCGGTCGCAACTCAACGATTTCTCACATATGAGCTTGGCCGTGGAGAAGGAGGCGATTATAAGCATGTGTTTTCCATGACATGTATTATTCATGGTTTGCTTGCTTTGATATTCGTTCTTCTTGGAGAAACCATCGGATTGTGGTTTGTGAATACTCAGCTGAATATACCGGCAGACCGGATGGTGGCAGCCAATGCAATTTATCAGATGTCGATTGCTTCGGTTGCGGTCGGTATACTTCAAACACCATATAATGCTTCCATTGTAAGTTATGAACGTATGCACGTCTATGCTTATGTCGGTATGGGGGAGGCTTTTGCAAAGCTGCTGATTGTATATCTGTTATTGATTTCCCCTATCGACAAGCTGATAACGTATTCGCTTCTGTTTTTCTGTGTTCAGTTGACGGTATGTGTCATATATCGTGTGTATTGTATCAGGAATTTCCCCGGTTGCCATATCTCATTGGAATGGGATCATGGGTTATTCAAATCCATAGCCGGATTTACCGGCTGGAATATGTTCGGCACGGTGGCATGGCTGTTTAAGGATAGCGGAACCAATGTATTGCTGAATATTTTCGGCGGGCCGGCTGTGAATGCCGCCCGGGGGATTGCCTCGCAGGTTATCAACGCTACTACCGTGCTTGTGAATGGATTTCAGAATGCCGTAAATCCGCAGTTGGTAAAAAGTTATGCTTCAGATGACAAACAGCAGACTTGCAGCTTATTGTGCCGTAGCTCAAAATTCTCGTATTATCTGATATATATCATTGCATTGCCGGTATTGTTCGAATGCGACTTCTTATTGGATTTGTGGCTGGTTGATGTCCCCGCTTATGCCGTCCTTTTTACGCGCATTGTGTTATTGGATTGTCTGATAGGTACATTGAGCGGACCAATGATAACCGCACTTATGGCTACCGGCAATATCAAGTGGTATCAGATTGTTGTCGGTTCGTTCATCCTTGTCAATCTTCCTGTGTCGTGGCTGTTCCTCAGAGCCGGATACCACATATCCATACCTCTGATTGTGTCTCTGATTGTTGTTTCAATTAGTAATGTTTTGAGACTCTTGTTTTGTAAAAAGCAGCTTGGATTGTCAATACGGCATTATTGTAGAATGGTTGTTCTTCCCGTCGCGTCAGTAACAATAATCAGCGGTCTCATTATGTTTGTTGCTCATAGCCGGCTTGGCTACGGTTGGCTGTGTTTGGTATTGACCACAGCGGTAAGCACGGTTTCTATCATAGCATGTATTTATGCCATTGGGCTTGACCGTGGAGAGCGTGTTTTTTTGTTGAATACGGTCAGGAGACTAAAAATCCATAAGTTAAACCGTTACAAGATATGAAAGTAGGCATCATCACATTTCATGCATCGCACAACTACGGTTCCATGTTGCAAGCCTACGCCTTGCAGCAGACGGTATTGAGATTGGGCCATGAATGTGAGATTATCAATCTTCGGACAAGTATTCAGAAGAGATACTATCTGCCTTTTTTATTGCAACCGGGCAAACGCAAGAAAGCAAAAGCCATAATTCATCCGATTTTGGCAATTGACGATGTCTGGAAATACTGGAAATTTGAGAAGTTCCTGAAAGATAAATATATTCTCAGTCCCCGGACATACTCTACGGCAGAAGCTCTTAAAGAAGACCGTCTTGATTATGATTTCTTCATTTCCGGCAGTGATCAAATCTGGAATACCACTTGCCTTGATTTTATGACATCCTATTTCTTGGATTTTGTGAAAACTGGGAAACGAATTGCCTACGCTCCAAGCATGGGAGGAATTCCACACATCAGTATCGATGAGAAGTTTTTCCCGTTCATCAGGGAATATATAAAGAAATATGATGCGATTTCCGTCAGAGAAGAGGCCACGCTCGCTCGAATTAAAGAAATAATGGGGAATTCGGATGACCTCGATATATCTATTGTCGCTGACCCCACATTATTACTTGACAGAAAAGATTGGCTGGATTTCACCGGAGAGAAGGCTATTATCAACGATGACTATATATTGCTTTACACTCCGTGGTATGACAATCGGATGAAATCTGTCTATGAATGCGCCATTGAACTGGCCAAACAACATAATCTGAAAGTAGTGTGTACATTACCGGATGCCACTAATTTATATGGCAGAATCAAAGGATTCAAATACTATACGGCAGTCGGCCCTTTGGAGTTCCTGAATCTGATGAGACATGCACGCTATGTAGTATCCGCTTCGTTTCATGCGGTTGCCTTTTCCATTTTATTCGGCAAGCCGTTTTATGCGTATGATGGAATGAAGGATGGCAGAATTTCTAATTTATTGAAAATTGCAGGCCTTGAGAAATATGCGGAAGAGACAGAGTGCCTGCTGCCGGAATTTGACGGTGAGGAGGCAAGGAAGCGGCTGGCCCCATACATCAACCGGTCTGTTCTGTTTCTTAAAAATGCACTTAAATGATGAAAATGCCTGAAATATCAGTTATAGTTCCGGTGTACAATACGGAGAAATGGCTGCGTAGGTGTGTGGACTCGATACTCGCACAGACGTTCACCGGCTTCGAATTGCTGCTCATAGATGACGGCTCGACCGACGGCTCTCCATCCATCTGCGACGAATACGCCGGAAAGGACAGCCGCATCCGCGTCTTCCACAAATCCAACGAAGGCGTCTCTTCTACGAGAAATTTAGGAATCGTTAACTCGGTTGGGGTATTTTTAACATTTATTGATGCTGATGATTGGGTAGAGCCTGATTATCTTGAAAACTTATTGGCCGGGAAAGGATGCGACCTTAGCGTATGTAATTACAAGATAGACGGTTCTGATATAGTTTGGAATAGCAATATCAACAATGGCATACAAAATAAGGATGGCATAAGATATTTGTTCATAAGCGGTCAATATTCCGGGTATTCGTTCATCGGGACGAATTGCAAGTTGTTTAAATCCGCAATTATTACAAGAGAAAATCTCCGATTCAATGAAAATATTTCGAGTGGCGAAGATTCTCTGTTTGTATTGGAATATTTTTGTCACATCAACGATTATTACGGAACGGACAAAAAACTATATCACTATTGGCAGCCGGGTTGTGGATTGTCATCGCGGAAAAACCTTGTAGCGAATTTCATACGCTTGGCTCAGGATGCTCAACGTGTTACCGAGATTTTACAAGCTAAATTACAAATTGAGAAGAACCGCTTTTTTGTCGTTTTCTTGTGTGACGCATTCAGTGCGTATATGAAGCATGAGATATTGCAGCATAAATTGACAGAATCTCAAATTGATGCGCCGTTCTCTGTGTGGGGAAATGATTCCTACCGCCAATATGTGTCGGTCTTCGGAATACCGATAAGGTTCAGCCGATTACTTTATAAGAAAAGGTTATTCCATTTGTTTGTCCTTTATCTCAGGGGTCTCAAAGAATTGAACCATCCTTTCTTTAAGACATTGGGGTGACGTGTAATATAATAAATCTCTAATAGTTGGCTCATGAAAATTTCAGTGATAGTCCCGGTCTATAATATGGAAAAGACGCTTCGCCGGGCACTTGACAGCCTCGTGAATCAGACATACCGCGATTACGAAGTAATCCTGGTAGACGACGGTTCAAGAGATTCAAGCGGGGCAATCTGTGATGAATACGCCGAGAAGTATGAACAATTCCGCGTCTGCCATAAACAGCGCAATGAAGGACTGTCTTCCGCCCGAAATAGGGGGATGGAACTTGCCTGTGGCGAATGGGTGACGTTTTGTGATTCGGATGACTATGCATTTCCTGACTGGCTTGCGAATTATCAGTTGAACGATGCCGAGGATTACGATTTGATTCAGCAAGGGATGCGGTGCGATAAGAATATATTCGGACAGGAAACAAAGCAAGATTATTGCGGATTCGACTATGTCGGTGAACCTGTAAAATATATTGAGCGTCTCGCAGGTTCTGTCATGACAGGATATACTTTTATCAAGGCATACAGGCTGGATATGATAAGGCGTCACGCACTGGCTTTTAATCCAGACATAAGGCTGCAAGAGGACGAGGTCTTCTTCTATCAGTATATGAGATACTGCCGAAGAGTAAAATCCGTTGGCAAACAAGGTTATTATTATTATGCCCCGGACTGGGAAAGGAAATATGTCAGGAAGCCTAAAGAGATAATAGAGTTGTACGAGGCACTCCTGCCGAATCTGGAAGCAGTGGTCGGCAAGAATTGTAAAACCAAATTTGTAAGAGATTACAAGGACTTGTTTACGGACAGCTTGGTGTCGGAGTTTTCTCATCACCCCCGGATGTGTTATCTTGACAAAATCCGTGAATTGCATCTTGGAGATTATGATTGCAGCCGTCTTTCGGGCTTATTGAAGAGAATTGTCATTAAAGACAGGACACATATATTCTCATGGGTGTACTTGCTGATTCACTCGACACTGAGAGAGAAAATAAAGAAACATTGACTTTATTCTGTGCTATATGGATTTGATTATCGGAGCGGGCATTACCGGACTCAGTTATGCACTCCTCAAAGGTGACAGTGACTATCTTATTCTTGAGACGGAGAATGAAATCGGCGGGTATTGCCGCACGACTCGTCGCAATGGTTTCGTGTGGGACTATTCCGGGCATTTCTTCCATTTCCGGGATTCACACATCAAGGATATGGTGATGAAGGGCCTTGATGAGTCTGATATCGTAAAAGTGGATAAATGCACTCATATAAAATATGGCGACTGTCTCATCGACTTCCCTTTTCAAAAAAACATTCACCAGCTTCCGCAGCAAGAATTTATCGACTGTCTTGTCGACTTGTTCGAGTCCGGCGGCAACGACTATCGGTCGTTCAAGGAGATGCTCTACGCCAAGTTCGGCAAATCGATAGCCGAGAAGTTCCTTATACCATACAATACAAAATTATATGCCACCGACCTCGACGCTCTGGACAGTAACGCTATGGGGCGTTTTTTCCCGTATGCGGAAAAGGAGGAGATAGTGCGTAATTTCAGGCGTCCATCGAATACATCGTACAACGGCAGTTTCGTATATCCACGCCGTGGAGCAATCGTGTATGTCGATCAGATAGCAGGCCAAGTTCCTGTCGGAAAAATAAAAACGGGAAGCGAAGTTGTCGCTGTCGATTCGCAAGCAAAGACTGTAACATTGACCGACGGTACTTGCATGCACTACGACAGGCTGGTTTCCACTATACCTTTTGTGAGGCTGTTGGACCTCGCGAAAGTCGATTATGACAGGAGTATATACAGTTGGAACAAAGTTCTTGTTTTCAACATAGGTTTTGACCGCAAGGGCGAGGACACATCCAATCACTGGATATATTTCCCCGGTGAAGAATATTGCTTCTATCGGGTCGGCTTTTATGACAATATACTGGGAACGGATCGTATGTCGCTCTATGTAGAGTTGGGCTTTGATAAAAATGCGGCAATAAACCCGGAGGAATGGTTTCCGAGAGTCCTGAATGACTTAAGGCGGGCCGGTATTCTCAACGACAGCCAGACACCGGTCGACCATGAGAGCATCATCATGAATCCGGCCTATGTCCATGTCAACGAAGCGTCACAACGCGACGTAGCCGAAAAGAAAAAGCAGTTCGCGCAAACGGGTATCTATTCCATCGGGCGTTACGGAAGTTGGACGTATTGTTCTATCGAAGATAATATAAAAGAAGCGCAGGCTTTGGCAGATGCTTTCGTTCGAGAATCAGATAAATCATGATTGCGTTTACCATCATTATAGCGATATTGTTTCTCGTCGGCCTGAAATCTCAGGATTATCGGCCATTCGATAAAGACAAAGTCGTAGTGCTAAAACCGTTTTTAGCACTGGGAATAGTATTGAGCCACTTGTCATCGTATAGTATCTACTTGCATGATTTTCAACGATGGGGTTCGCTGATTGTAGGTATTTTCTTTTTCATTAGCGGCTACGGACTTTCATACTCGTTGCATTACAAGGTCGGTTATATCCGCAATTTCTTCCTGCACCGCATTGCGAAGGCATTGCTGCTTCCGTATATGGGGGCGTTGTTATTCTATTTTGTGCTGAACGGCAACTGGTCAGACTATAGTTTCTTTGACCACATTAGCAGAGTATCGGGGCCATCGTTGATTCCAAATGATTGGTTCGTTTTTGCCCTGGTCTATTGCTATATGTTTTTTTGGATTGGAGCGAAATGTAAAGCACCGTCACTTCGGCGTACTGTTTTGTTTGCAGGACCTCTTTTGCTCGTTGTATTTACAGCCGGGATGGGATATGGACGCAATTGGTGGGCTTGCACTATGGCATTTGCCGTTGGAGCCTTCTATCAGAATTGGGAATCGGCCATTCTACGGATAATATCAAGCAGGAAGGGTTATATTGCCAGTAATTTCGCCTGTTTCCTGCTATTTGCAGTGCTTATCGCCTGTTCGGCATTATTCGGGAACATAATCTCAACCGTTCTTGCCTATTCGTTGTTGCCTCTATGGGTGGTTGCCGTACTTGTACCGCTCGACTGTAGCAAAGCTGCAAAAAACAGGATTGTTCTTTTTGGGGGGGCGATTTCGTATGAGGTCTATTTGGTGCATGGAATTGTAATGGACTATTTGAACCGACACACCTCGCTGGACGGTATGGCTTTCGCCGCCGTGACACTGATTACGTCTTTCATTGCCGCTGTGCTTCTCAAGTACATGGTTTCCTTTGTAAGTCGAAGCGCGGAACGTGCGTTATCTTTACTGACAGGCAATTCTGCGAAAAACATATGATATTTTTGTTATGGATAAGATACTGAGTATAATCATTCCCTCCTATAATATGGAGGCATATCTTGCCAAAGGGCTTGATTCCGTGCTCTCAATAGATAATCCCTCGCCGCTTGACGTGATTGTCGTCAATGACGGAAGCAAGGATGGGACTCTTGAAATAGCCCGCAGTTATGCAACTCGTTTCCCCGGGATTGTCAATGTCATAGACAAGGAGAACGGACACTACGGCTCGTGCATAAATGCAGGATTAAAAATCGCCCAAGGCAAGTATGTGAGGATACTCGATGCGGATGACAGTTTCTATACCGATGAGTTTGAAGAGTTTGTCAGATTTCTCGAAACGACAGATGCGGATTTAATAGTCAATGACTATAAAAAGGAATACATAAACGGGAACGCTGTTGAGTATACATACGACCTTCCCCGAAACAAAATAGTCAGTTTCTGCGATTATGTGGCATCTGACACAATATCCGAAATACTGCTGCCGGCGGTGACTTATCGTCTCGGATTGATAAGAGACATTGGCTATCGGCAACTCGAAGGAATGCCTTACACGGATACCCAATGGGTATTCATGCCTATCCTGAATGTCCGCACATTGGCTTATTTTGATAAGCCGGTATATAGATATCTGATAGGAAGAGAAGGACAGTCGGTATCATCCGAGGTTTTTAAGAAATCGTTGGCGGTCCGCTACTCCGTTTATTCGGCCTTGGTTGACAACTATGTTGAATCCGGGGCAACTGGTCTGTACAAAGAATTTGCAGTCCGGCAATTGGCGAAACATGCGATGGGGCACTATAAAACACAATTGGTTGACAATCCGAGGTTAGACCGGACTTTGTTGTATAAATTGGACGATGAGCTGAAAATAAAAGTTCCGGAAGCATATACATTATGTGGCATAAGCGAATATCGGCTGCATTTGCCCTATAAGTATGTAGCCGACTGGCGAAAGACGCGGCGCGAAAATATACCGCTGTACGTGCGGATAGCCGGAGGCATACTCGATTCCATTGGCAAAATGAGACTGAAAATAAAGAAGATTCTCTAAATCACGACTTTATGAAAAGGGTAGCCGGAATAATGCGTGTCAGGAACGAAGGAAACTTCATCCATGATTGCGTCGAATCATGCATAGATGCTTTGGACGAACTGATTGTAGTCTATAACGACTGCACAGACAATAGCGCGGAGGAAATAAAGAAAGTGGCGGCCAAATATCCCGACAAGATACGCTACTACGCATACCCCTATGAAGTCAAGGCTTTTAATTTATCCCGGGAGGAATTTCAGAAGATTAAGGAATTGCCGGAAGACAATCCGCATTTATTCAGTAGTTACAGTAATTTCGCCTTGTCGAAAGTAACGGCTGATTATGCATTGAAAATCGATGCCGACCAGGTCTATTTTAGCAATAAGCTCAAAGAATGGTGTGATTTTATGCGGAACTGTGAGCCTATGAGGATTACACCCAAAGTGCTTTTCGGCAAAGTGTTCCAGTATTATCTTTCGGCATATCGTTATATTTCTCTCAAAATCGGGGCGGTAATCCCCATGATGCCATCGTGGCTCCTGAAAATGGCATATCCTGCCTATATAGAGTGGGCTAAGTATGCATTCTCGCATGACGAGGCTGCAATGGCTCTATCCGGTGTGAACGTATTGGAAACCGACAAGACACTCGTTTCAATGGGACATCCTTCGGATATTCTTCTGATGCTTCCCCCATTTAATGGTGTTGGAGACACAATCATGTTCAGAATGAGCGACAAGGTGCATTTCAGGAAAGTGATAATGGATGAATATAATGCAGACGACGCAGACAGATTTATTGTTGCGGAGGAATTTGTACATCCCTATAGGTCAATAACATTTGTCGGCTATTTCTGGAAGCATCTCCGTACCATGAGGCCCGGTGTCAGAGAAGCCGCATTAAGAGCATATTCACATGACAAGGCCGCTTTCCTGGATATTGATAGCTTTCGGAAACTTAGTTATCGTGATATTCTTAAGCATTCACCTAAGACAATATTCTTCCCTTTCTACAGAATTCTTTTCGGATTCATTTACAGGGCAAATAAAAAAGATCTTTTCAATTCACTTGCGAAAGAATCTTTTGGCGCATTGAAAAACAGAGGGTAAAAAAGGTATATTGTTGTTCCGGCTTGGATATTTATTTAATTTATGGCTATCCCTGACATTTCAGTTATAGTTCCGGTTTATGGCGTAGAGAAATACATCACAGGTTGCGCCGAGAGTCTGTTTAACCAGACGATGACAGATAGCGTGGAGTTTATATTTGTCAACGACGCCACGAAGGATAACAGTATTGGGGTTCTTCGGGATGTTATTTCGCAATATCCCCGGTTGGAATCCCGGATAAGGATTATCAGCCATAATGAAAACAAAGGTTTGCCATCTGCACGCAATACGGGCTTGGCAGCCTCCCAGGGTGAATATATCGTTCACATTGATGGCGACGATTTTGCGGAGCCGACGATGTTGGAGGATTTATATGTTGCGGTAAAGAAAGCCAATGCTGATTTCGCGTGGTCGGACTATTATATTTCATTCGGAAATAAGAAACGGCTGCTCAAACAGCCTTTTTTCGATACTCCGACGGATGCTGTCCGCGGCATGCTTCGTGGCTCGATGAAGTATAATGTCTGGAATAAGATATGTCGTCGCTCGCTATATACAGACAATGCCATTACCTTTCCTGACGGCAATGCAATGGGAGAAGACCTGACGATGATCATGGTGATTCTTCATGCCCGTAAATGCGCATACGTCGGTAAACCACTGTATAATTATGTACAGAGCGAAAGGCAAATGACAGCGGTATATGATGAAAAGAAGCTGTCCGAACTCCGTTATAACTGCGACCGGCTGAAAAGGTATATGGACGAAAACTTCCCTGATGCCGGTTGGGCATCGGAGAATGCCGCTCTTTGCCAACTGATGAAATGGCCGTTCCTCCTTGACGGCAAGTATTCTTCTTACAGACGTTGGCATCAATGGTTCCCCGATTCAAACAGGCTGATCTGGCAGACAAAGGGTGTGAATACGCGTATTAAATTCATTGAATGGTGCGCGGCCAAGCATCTGTTTCCTTTTGTATGGCTTCATTATATCATGGTGATAAAAATATTTTACGGAATAGTTTACGGCAAATGAATGTGATAGGTACGATAGCGGTAGTTGTCATAACGAGTTTGTATTACTTCCCTTTTAACTGCTCGTTGTTTCCGTCTGTCAATACAAAACTGATTCTTGCTTCAATCGGGTTGCTGCTGTTTGCATTCAATAGTTCGATGAGACGCAATGCCGAGGTTGGAGATACTTTTGCAAAAGTATCCGCATGGGCTGTTTTGGTGTCTTTTGTCGGGCTGGTTTCCGTCTTGGTTAATGATTCGGGAGATTATACATACGCCGGCTATATCATATCCGCCTGGGTTTGGATGGGAGGTGCATATACTGTGATTAGATGCATTGAGGCGGTTTATGGCAAAGTGACATTAAGATTGTTGACCAATATATTGGTGCTTGTTTGTGTGTGCCAGTGCATTCTTTCCCAGATTATCAATGTCAATGCATCGGTTGCCGGTTGGGTCGACAGTTTTATGGTGTCGACAGGTTTTATGGGGAAACCTGAAGGTCGTTTGTATGGTATAGGATGTGCGCTTGATGTGGCCGGACTGAAATTCTGCGTTGTCCTGGTGCTTCTCGCTTATTTTGCGATGCACCCATCGCGAAAAATAAATGTTTATTGGGAAACGTCGCTCTATCTCAGTGCATTTGTCATTATAAGCATCTTTGGCTCAATGATAGCGCGAACAACATCGATAGGTGTAATAATCGTGCTGGTTTATTGGATTATTACATCAGTATATAAACGAGAAACGGAATCGCAAGACCAATACAAATGCTTTTGGCAGGTCGTGTCTGTGTCATTGGTATTGCTCATACCTGTAATAGTCTATTTCTACCGGACAAATCCCACTTTCTATGAAAATCTGAGGTTTGGTTTTGAGGGGTTCTTCTCGCTTGTTGAAAATGGTGAGTGGGAAGTACGTTCAAACAGTCAGCTTATGAGTATGTGGATATGGCCGGATAATCTCATGACATGGCTGATAGGTGATGGATACTTCAACAATCCGATAAATTCCAATCCCTATTATATAGGTCCTGCTTCTACCGATTATTATATGGGGACTGATGTCGGTTATTGTCGTTTTATCTTTTATTTCGGTCTTATCGGCTTGTCCGCATTCTGTCTGTATTTTGTCAATTGTGCAAAATGTTGCTCTGCCAATATGCCTCAGTACAAAATAATATTCTGGTTGATTCTTTTGATGAACCTTATAGGCTGGTATAAGGTATCATCGGATATATTCCCTATCTACGCATTGCTATTGCTGCTTGATAAGGAACCGGTAGAATTGCAGACGGAAAATTTGTCTGGGAACCTTGAAAACTCATAAGTTCAATGAAACTTGTTTACTGTCATTGTTCTCTCTATAATCCCGGCGGCATGGAGCGCGTATTATTGAATAAAGTACGCTGGATATGTGCGCATACCGATTGGGAGGTGCTAATTGTCACTACCGACCAAAAACGAAGGCCGCCGTTCTATCCCTTCCCCGAAGCCGTCAGAATGGTGGATTTAGGTATCAACTATTCCGACGACAACGACAAGCGTCCCCTCGGGAAGATTGCCGGATACCTGCGTAAGAGGCGCAGGCACAGGAAGGCGCTCACGGCGCTGCTGCAACGGGAGAAGGCCGATGTCGTGGTGTCGCTTTACCCGTCGGAGTCCTCTTTCATCCCTGATATCAAGGATGGCAGCCGCAAGGTGCTGGAGCTGCATTACTGCAAGTTCTTCCGCCTCCAGTATGGTCGCAAAGGCCTGCTGGGGCTTATCGACAGGCTGCGCACGAGGCAGGACGAGCGTATTGTGCGCCGCTTCGACAGGTTTGTCGTACTGACGCATGAAGATTGCGGCTATTGGGGAGCATTGAATAATATAGAGGTAATACCCAACGCAGCATTGCATATTGCAGAAAAACGTTCTGACGTGTCCGCCCAAAGGGTGATCGCCGTGGGACGGCTCGACTACCAGAAAGGCTTCGACCGTCTGATCCAGGCATGGGAGCTGGTGCGGCAAACGAACAAATATGGCGGCTGGCGGCTCGACATCTTCGGGCAGGGCGAATGGCAGGATATGCTGCAACGGATGATAGACAGGGCCGGACTGCAAGAGACGGCACACATCAACCGTCCCACGACAAGCATAGGCGATGAATACGCCCGTAGCTCCATGCTGGTGATGAGCAGCCATTACGAGGGCTTCCCGATGGTGATGATAGAGGCTATGGCCTGCGGGCTTCCGGTGGTTTCCTTCGACTACAAGTGCGGCCCGAAAGATATTATTAACCACGGTGTTAACGGGCTTCTGGTAACTGACGGCGATATTGAAGGCCTTGCCGCCGCGATGACGCGCCTGATGTCGGACGTGGCGTACCGCAGGAAGCTGTCCGCCAACGCCCGCAAGGTGACAGACACCTATTCCGAGGAGGCGGTCATGGCCCGATGGCTCAACCTCTTCACCTCACTGACCGAAAAATGAGAAAGCTGCTTCAAATCAACCCCGTGCTGCGGACCAACACCTCCACCGGGCGCATCATGCAGGAGATAGGCGAGCTTGCCATGCAGAACGGCTGGGAGAGCCACATCGCCTACAGCTACGGGCGTGACGGAATCCTCCCCTGCAAGTCGCACACCATACCCGTGGGCGACAGGTGGAGCGTGGCATGGCACGGCATCGCGACCCGTCTGGCCGACCGCCACGGACTGGCATCGGCCGGCGCCACCCGAAGGTTCATCCGGCGGATAGAGGCGATAAGGCCCGACATCATCCACATCCATAACATCCACGGCTATTTCCTGAACTACCGCATACTGTTCGACTACCTGTCGGGGATTGACACCCCCGTGGTGTGGACGGTGCATGACTGCTGGCTCTACACCGGGCACTGCTTCTATTACTCATACGCCGGATGCGGCAAATGGCAGACCGGATGCGGCGACTGCCCGCAACGGCACGAGTTCCCGGCCAGCTGGCTCGTCGACCGCTCACAGCGTAACCACGCCGACAAGCGCGAGGCCTTCACCTCCGTACCGGCAGGCAGGATGGTCATCGTCCCCGTGTCGGAATGGATAAAAAGTGAAATGGAGCGGTCGTTCCTCAGCGGCTATGACATGCGCGTCATCCACAACGGTATAAACACGGAAACATTCAATTTGTTCGATGCGGAGCCGGTAAAAGACAAATATCACCTGAAGGGCAGACATATCCTGCTCGGCGTGGCCAGCGTGTGGAGCAGGGAGAAAGGGCTTGACGACTTCATCCGTCTGTCCGGGATGCTTAACGACAACGAAGTGATCGTGCTGGTCGGCGTGGACAGGAACACCCGGAGCCGGCTTCCGAAAAACATCGTGGGAATCGGCCGCACGGAAAACATACACCAGCTGGCGGAGCTGTATTCCGCCGCGACGGTCTTCGTCAACCCCACCTGGCAGGACAATTACCCCACCGTCAACCTGGAGGCCATCGCCTGCGGAACCCCCGTCGTCACCTACCGCACGGGGGGAAGCGTGGAAGCCGTGACGGAGGCGACGGGGCGCATCGTCGGGCAGGGCGACCTGTGCGGCATCATCCGCGCGGTACGCGCCATTGAAAGCAAGGGAAAGGAAGCCTTCCGTGAGCCATGCCGTAACTACGCCCTGGCGCACTTCCGGAAAGAGGACCGGTATGCCGACTACCTGCGACTTTACGACAGGCTTGTCCCCGGAACCGGCAGGTGATGCCCGGCCTTCACTGACCCGAACACAAGAAACCCGAAACAAATGAAGATACTCCAACTCGGCAAGTTCCACCCCGTGCGCGGCGGCGTGGAGAAAGTGATGTACGACCTGATGACCGGCCTCTCGGAGCGCGGCGTCGACTGCGACATGCTGTGCGCCCTGTCGCGGGGCGGCCCGCGTACCATACCCGTAAACGCCCACGCCCGTCTCATCGGCTGCCGCACCTGGATGAAGGTGGCCGCCACGATGATCTCGCCGGGCATGATCCTTTTCTGGAACGAGCCCGACGCCTGCATGGACGACGAGTTGCGCAGGCTCGCACGCACTCCGAGGCGCTCGCCGACCTGATGATCGGCCGTTGCCCGCCGGGACTAGCCGCGCGCATCAGGCTGTGACGCAAAGAAGACTGTGAAAACGGAATGCGGGACGTCCATGGTTAGGCGTCCCGCATTTTTTGAGCAGGATGAAGAGGACGGCGGGTTTTCGTCCTTGACGGAAGACGGCGGGCGTATCATGTCGGAAAGTCCCGCACGGTCCGCCGCGCACACGGCGCGTCATGCGCACTCCCTCGGTTACACCCATCAATACAAGACGACAACACGGTCATGCTTGACTTCATCGAGCTCTTCATTCTCGGCATCGGCGTCGGCTCCTTCGGCGCTCTCGTCGGCATCGGCGGCGGCCTCATCATGGTGCCGCTCTTCATGTACTTCATGATGCCGCCTTCGGGCAGCACCTTCGCGAACGTTCAGGAGGTCGTGGGCACGAGCCTCTTCGGCGTGCTCCTCAATGCCCTCTCGGGCACCTGGGCCTACTTCAGGCAGAAGCGCATCATCCTTAGCGTGGCGATGCCCTTTGCACTCGCCACGGTGCCGGGCGCCTTCCTCGGGAGCTACGTGAGCGAATGGTTCTCGGGTCCCGCCTTCTCGATCACCTTCGGCGCGTCGCTCGCCTTCCTCGGCTGCTTCATGTACTGGAGCTCCCGCAACAAGGCCGCCAACCGCTCGGCCGACGAGTTCGATCCGAACGAGCTCCCCAGAAGCAAGATCTGGCTCGGCATCGGCTGCTCCTTCTTCGTGGGCTTCATCAGCTCCATTCT
>OHVK01000259.1_pt1 | contig 26748 bp, 18 predicted proteins | sample 1579411 | NCBI WGS metagenome assembly OHVK01 (sample SAMEA3882524, study PRJEB24775) | human gut metagenome | biome: human-associated habitat; feature: intestine environment; material: feces | place: Netherlands | collected 2009/2010 | reverse complement strand
TGGGAATGCCCCAAGTGCCACAACCGCGACCAGAACAAGCTGAACGTCGCCCGCCGCACCTGCGGCTATATCGGCACCCAGTTCTGGAACCAGGGCCGCACCGCCGAAATCAAGGACCGCGTGCTGCATCTGTGATGATTTTACGGGGATATTTTGTTCCTTCGAAAAGAAGGCACTGAAGAGACTTTAATATCAGATAAAACATACAGAGGCGCGCTCTATGCTATTTTTGCATAGAGCGCGCCTTTTTCGTATAAAATAGCCCCGCAGTCCTAAAGAATCTTTGGGGCTGCGGGCGGGAAGGAGAATGGAGAATATCAGTGGTTCAGTTCGGTGCGCAGTTTTTCGTTGGCTTCCTCCACCTTCATACGAGAAAGGATAAAGGTGATGATGGCATCCAACACAAACGGAATGATGAGGTACATGATTTTAAGCATATTGATGCAGGAGTCCGGCTGAACAGCCAGGGCTCTGTCGAAAGCGCTGGCGGCCAGCAGCCAGCCGGTAATGGCAGTGCCGATGCCGCCGCCCAGCTTGACACCAAGGGAAGTGCAGGAGTACATGGTGCCATCCACGCGCTTGTGCTTGGTCAGCCACGTGTATTCTGAGCAGGCAGCGATCACGGCGTTCATATCACCCTGCCAGGGACCCTGGCCCAGGGCGGCAATGGCGGTGAACAGCAGCATCAGACCAACATTGCCACTGGCCCCCATAAATCCGGCTACGGCAACCAAAGCGCGGCTGATGGTGGCAAGGCCGTAACTCATCACGTTCAGTTTGTACATACCATGCCATTTGGCGACCAGCATGGGGGTAAAGATCAGTGCAAGGATCAGCGGAATATTGATGGCCCAGGAGAAAACGCCGAACAGGTTCTCGTTGCCAAAGATATAGATGGCGTAATAGGTGCCCATGCCGATCATGGCGGTGTAGATCTGCTGCAAAATGTAGGTGACACAGATCATCATGTAATATTTGTTGGAGCCCAGCAGTTTAGCGGCTTCAATCAGGTTGTATTTTTCATCCTTGGCAATCTCGTTTTTATCATTGGTGTTCATCAGTTTGCTTTCCGGAAGCTCTTTGACGGAAAAAACCGAGACGGTGTTGACGATCAAGCCAATGATAGCGTAAATGATGGCGATGGTGCGCCAGCCCTGAACACCGCCGCCCAAAGCGGTGACACCGCCCAGAGTGATGGACTGGATGAGCAGACTGGTGGCAAAGGCAAACATGAAACGGTAGGAGCCCATTTCCACCTGCTCGGCGCTGTTTTTGGTAACAAGGGCTGTAAGGGCAGAATACGCGATGTTATTAGCGGTGTAGAACACAGCGTTCAGCAGGGTGTAGGCAATCAGGAACCAGGCGTACTGGGCAAACTGACCCAGGCTTTCCGGAATGGCAAAAATGGCAACCAGCGTAACAGCGCAGCCAATATAGCCGTACAGCATCCAGGGGCGGGCCTTGCCGAGTTTGGAATGGGTTTTGTCAATCAGGGAACCAAAGAAGACATCGGTTACGCCGTCCAGCAGTTTGGAAACCGCAATCAATGTGCCGACAATGCCGGGGTCCAGCCCTACCGTGTTGGTCAGGTAGATCATGACAAAGGAGGACAGGAACGCGTAAACCACGTTGCCGGCAATATCGCCGGAGCCATACCCAATTTTGTTATACCATTTCAAATAGCGTTTTTCTGTACTTTCAGACATGTTCGTTCTCCATTCTTTTTGAAGTGTAGAGGGTGTGTATTATTTCTTTTCCGGGAACAGGCGCAGGCCAAAATTAAAGGTGGCGTCATCCAGGCGGTACTGCTCCAGCAGGCGGGGGCCGCAGCTTTCGGAGCCAATGCCGTTCTGGGCATAATCCAGGCACAAAACAGTGCTGCTGCAGGGTTCCAGTTCATAATTGTGGGCTTTCCGGGTCAGTTCCTCCTGTGTGTAGTGGGAAGCATTAAAGCTGAAAGGCTGCGTGCCCACAGCGGTCAGGCGCACGGCATCTCCGGCCAACATAACGTAATCGCAGTCAAAATGGCTGCCGTTTTCCTGCGGGCGGATGTAATCTTCGTGCAGCTGCCAGACTGTAGCGGTGTAGCTGTTGTGGCTGGCGGCATGGTGCTTGTCGCAGTAACATTCCATGGGGCCCATGCCGTAATAATTGACCTGGGACATCTCCTGCGGCAGGAACAGCCGCAGACCAAAGCGTGGCAGCTCCGGGAACACTGTGTTGCGTTGGGCATGCAGGGCAAGGTCTACACTGCCGTTGTTGGCAACGGTCCAGGTTACATCCAGGTCCAGGAACTTCTGCACGCAAATTGCAGCAATCCCAACGTGGGTGTGCAGGGTTACACCGCTTGCCGTTACGGTATATTCCGTATGGTAAGCGTTTGTGGCAGCATGGTCATAATGGGCGGCATACCAGTCAGCTTTCAGCTTGCGATCATTGTCCGTTGGGGCACGCCAGACATTAAAGCCCATGGGCTGATCCAGCAGCGGTTCATTGGCAAAGGTCATTTTGTCAAACAGGCCGGTCAACTTGTTGAACACATAGGTGAACTGCTCACAGCTGAGAACCAGCATACGGTCTGTTTCGCGGATGGTGATGAGCCCATCCCCGGCGGGGCGGCCCAGCAGCTGCACGGCATCCTGGTTGCGGGGGTCGCTATTTTGCAAAGGAATTTCATCAAAGCCAAGCAGGTGGTCAGCTTTGATCAGCGCACTATCCTGTTTGCAGTGGTAGCAGATGTTCACAAAGCATTTGCCCTTGGCCGGTACATCCAGCGGCAATGGCAGAGTGCCATCCGCGTGTGGCGGCAGCCGGAATCCACCCGGGAAAGGAACACTGCCTGCCGAAACCACCTGACCGTCACAGTTGAGCTCATAGCTCAACGTGGCGTAATCGGTCAAATCCACAAAATCCATGTAGTTGTGCAGGGTCAGGGTGCCGGTGCTTTGGTCATAATGGGTCACGCGCGCTGGGCGGTAAATGTTTTTGAACTCCAGCAGGCCGGTGTGGGGGCGGCGATCCGGGTAAACAAGGCCGTCCATGCAGAAATTGCCATCGTTGGGCCACTCGCCGTGGTCGCCGCCATAATAAAAGATGGAGCGCCCATCCTGGGCTTTGCCTTTGTAGATGCCGTGGTCGCACCATTCCCACAGCAAGCCGCCCACGAGACCGGGATGACTTTGGATAAACTGGAAGTAATCTTCCAGGTCGCCGGGGCCGTTACCCATGCAATGGCAGTATTCGCACATCAGGTAAGGCTTGTCCGGCTGCTGGTCAAGGAACGCCTGAATGCTTTCCAAGGAAGGATACATGTTGCTGAACAGATCAATGTTGGAAAAATCATACTTGCGCTTCTGGCTGTGATACTGGGCACTTTCGTAATGGGTCAGGCGGGTGGGGTCAAACTGTTTGGTCCAGGCCAGAGCTTCCTCAAAGGTGCAGCCGTAAGCGCTTTCGTTGCCCATAGACCAGATGATCACGCAGGGGCGGTTTTTATCGCGCTCCACACAGCGGCGTGTGCGGTCCACGGTGGCCTCGGTAAATTCCGGGTTGTCGGAAATCGGCTCGTTCCAGTGCTCAACATGATTGTTCCAGTCAACATTGCCGTCACAGTACAGTTCCGATGCACCGTGGCTTTCGTTATCCGCTTCGTCAATCACAAAAAATCCGTATTCATCGCAGAGCTGATAAAAATAGGGGACATCCGGGTAATGGCTGGTGCGGATGGCGTTAAAATTGTGCCGCTTGATCATGGCAAGGTCGGTCTTGGTCTGTTCCAGCCCGATGGCATAACCGGTGACGGGATCAGATTCATGCCGGTTGACGCCGTGGATTTTGATGGAGTGGCCGTTGACAAAAATCTGGTTATCTGCCACATGAACTTCCCGGATGCCAACACGATCCGTGATGGTTTCGCAGGCCGTTTCCAGCACAAGGGTATAAAGATACGGCTGTTCGGCATTCCACAGAATCGGGGCAGGGACCGGAATAACCGCGCAGTAGGGAAAGGCTTCATCATCGGGGTTCGCTGCCGGAGCAGCAGTGCCGATCAGGGTACCGGCCGCATCGTAAATGGTAATGCGGGTGGCGACGGCCAAATCGCGGTAGCGTAGGCGGACTCTGATGTCTGCGCGGTCCGGTAGGATCCCGGTGGTGGTAAAATAGTCCTGAATATGCTGCTCCGGGCGGCACAGCAGGTAAACATCACGGAAAATACCGTTCATGCGGAACATGTCCTGGTCTTCCATGTAACTGCCGTCGCACCATTTCAGCACCAGTACGGCCAGGTGGTTGCTGCCGTTTTGCAGCAATGCGGTCACGTCAAATTCACTGGTGGAGTGTGCAACCTGGCTATAACCCACAAACTTGCCGTTCAGCCAGACATAAAAACAGGAAGCAACACCCTCAAAGTTCAGGTAGGCGCGCGGGGCAACTTCGTCCTGCTGGTAGTCAAAATCATAAAGATAAGCACCGCAGGGGTTTTCTTTGGGCACATACGGAGGGTCCGCGGGGAAGGGATAGCGGATGTTGGTGTACTGGTGGTGGTCGTATCCGTAGTTCTGCCATACGCTGGGTACCGGAATGGTATCATAATCCGCCAAGTCACAGCCGGGGGCATAAAATGGGTCCTGTAAATCATAAATGCTGTGGTAATAGCGGAACTGCCAGGTCCCGTCCAGCAGCTGGAATCGCTGTGATGTTTCCCGGTGTTCCACAAGGGCGTCATTGCGGCGGGCATCCGGGATAAAATAGGCACGGTTTGGCATGGTGTTTACATGCAAAATGTGTGGGTTTTCGTAATACTGTGGGATAACCATGGCGGTCCTCCTGTGATTTGAACAATACAACTTGCGTTCCGTGTGAAAATATTATACAATTTCCATAGGGAACAAAGACATAAACAGGTTGGGACCAAACATACACAAAATCAATGGATTTGGGGCAGAAACCGCCAAAAACAAAGTTTGTACGCGCGAAATTAACAAAAACGAGGAGTGATTTTTGTGTACATTAACTTCGGCTATCTGAATAACTCCCACTTGGATTTCAAGGATTATTCGGCCCCGCTCATTGTGGGCAGCTGCGGGACTTACCGCCTGAAAACGCGCAAAAGGCTGCCGACCTATTGGCAGAAAGGCCGGCGTGACTACCAGATTTTGTACGTTGCCAACGGCAAAGCACATTTTTGGTTTGACGGTGTGGAACAGGTGGTAAGCGCCGGGAACATGGTGCTGTATAAGCCGGACGAGATACAAAAGTATGTGTATTACCTGGAAGATCACCCTGAGGTATTCTGGATTCATTTTACCGGCAACGATGTAAAAAATATTCTGACCTACCACGGGATCTCGCTGGAGGAGCATGTGTTTTACAGCGGGGTCTTGCCGGAATACAAAGCGCTGTTCCGCAAAATTATTCAGGAACTGCAGCTCTGCCGCTTTGGGTACGAGGATTATATTGCTTCGCTGTTCAATGATATGCTGCTTCTCGTCAGCCGCCAGCAGCATGAAAAGCCCGAGGTGGCCGGCAGCATGCAGGAACAGATTGAAGTGGCGGCTGCTTATTTTAATGAGAATTACAACACAAAAATCAGCATTGACGCCTATGCCGAATCGCTGCATGTCAGCACCAACTGGTTCATCCATAACTTCCGGCAATATATGGGTATGTCGCCCGCACAGTATGTTCTTTCACTGCGCATGGTCAATGCACAAAGTCTGCTGGAACATACGAACTATAACGTAAAAGAGATATCTGAGATCGTTGGGTATGACAACCCGCTGTACTTCAGCCGAGTGTTCAAAAAAGAAATCGGCCAATCCCCTGCGCAATACCGCAAGCTGCGCGGGGAACCGGCCGAAGAATAAGCAAAACCCGCCTGCTGACAGGAAATCCTGTGGGCAGGTGGGCACTTTGTAAAAAGATACAAACGCAACAGCCCGGTACAAAACCTGTACCGGGCGGCTGCTTTATGATGAAATAGCAGAGAATGGCAAAAAGTTACAGCTGGTCGATGGTGGGGTAGCTGTCAATGGCACCGTAGCGCTGCACACTGTAACCGCAGAACCGGTTGGAAAAATCCAGCCACTGGTTCAGCTGGTCCGCCTGCAGAGCGGGCAGGGCGGCGCGGTCCACCCCGTTTTTGTGCAGCTGCCACAAGAACGAGCCGATGAACCCGTCCCCGGCGCCGGTGGTATCCACGGCCTTTACCGGCTTGCTGGCGGAAAAGCCGTGGGCGGTGCGGGTGTAAGCGTGGGCACCGGCGCTGCCGCAGGTGTAGAGCACCAGCTGTACATGGCCCACAAACAGGCTGGGCAGGGCGGCTTCAATATCACTGGTGCCGGTCAGAAATTCCAGCTCTTCGTCCGAGATTTTGACCACATCGGCCAGCGGCAGGAACTCCAGCACCGTGCGGCGCAAAGCATCACGGTCAGGCCACAGCGGAAAGCGCAGGTTGGGGTCAAAGTCAATGATAGTCCCGGCGCTACGGGCTGCGGCAATGGCAGTTTTGTGGGCTTCCCGCATGGGGCTTTCCACCAGGGCAACGCTGCAAAAATGCAGGGCATAGGCGTTGGCAAACAGGCTGGTATCCACCTGCTCCGGGGCGTACAGCAAATCGGCTGAGGGCTTGCGGTAAAAACTGAACGTCCGGTTGCCGTCCGCTTCCAGCGAAACAAAGGCCAGGGCGGTGTTGGCTTTGTCCGTCAAACAGATGTGGCTGGTATCAATGCCGCAGGCAGCCAGTTCATCAATGATCTTGTGGCCGAACGGGTCATCTCCCAGCTGGGTCAGCAGGGCAGAATCCCCACCCAGGCGGGCATAAGCACCGCACACGTTGGCGGGCGCGCCGCCCACACGGGGGCTGAAAGAGGGAACCTCGGCAAAGGAACAGCCGGTTTTGGACGGAATCATATCGATCAGCGCTTCGCCGATCGCATACAAGGTATCATGTGCCATGGAATGTCCTCCGTTAAATCGAAAGGGAATACAGAGTGCTGCCTGCGCCGCAAAGCTGCACGGCAACCTTGCCCGCTGCCGGGTAATACCGGGTGGAAAGCACCGCGGCACCGTCGTTCAGGAATATTTCCAGCGAGGAAGCATCCCCCACAACACGCAGGCTGCGGCAGGGGGCATCCAGCACAGCCTTGCGCTCGGTGCGCCCGGCGGCAATCGCTGCATCGGTAAAGCGCAGGGTACAGGTGCGGTCCGCTTCGGTGTAAGTCAGGGTCAGGCCGTTGGCAATGGTCAGGACAAAATCCCCGGCGGGGGAGGCGATCAGGTCAAAGCAGGGGTCCGTTTCAACCGTTTCGCCGTCTGCCGGCTGGCGGGCTTCGCCGCGCAGGGCGTTCAGCTCGGCGGCAGGGGCTTGCAGCAGGCAGCCATTGCCGTCCTGTGTCAACACGCGGGGCAGGGTCAGGCAGTGCTGCCAGCCATACTCCACGGTGGGGTTGGTGTAATCGGCATCCGGCATGCCCATCCAGCCAAACTGGATGCGGCGGCCATCCGCGGCGGCAAAGCTTTGGGGCGCGTAATAGTCAAAGCCATCGTCCAGGGCGTGGAATTCGCTCAATGTGCAATCGGTGCGCCAGTCACCCTGCAGGGCAAAGTAACCGCAGCCGTACACGTTCTGGCAGGCAATGCCCTGGGGCGATACCGCCAAAAACCACTGGCCGTCCAGCTCAAACAGGTCGGGGCATTCCCACATATAGCCAAAGGGTTCGGGGGTGGTAATGGTGTTGATGTGGTTCCAATGCAGCTTGTCGGCGCTTTCAAACACCAGCACTTCGCCATGGTCGTCCAGTGTTCGGGCACCCAGCACCATATAGTAGCGCCCATCCAGTGCAAACACTTTGGGATCGCGCACATGGCAGGTCAGCCCGGCGGGATAATCCTGGTTGTACATCAGGCAGCGCTTGTTGTCCAGATGGATGGCATCGCGGCTGGTGGCAAGGCAGACATTGTGCCCGCGCCCCTGCTTGATGTAGTCATATTCGCCGGGGTGCTTGACATTGCCGGTATAGTACAGGTACAGCATGCCGTCCTCCACCAGAGCGGAGCCGGAATAAACGCCATGGCAGTCAAACGGTTCGTCCGGGTACAGCATTACGGGCAGGCGTTCCCAGTGGAACAAATCGCGGCTGCGCACGTGCCCCCAGTGCTTGACCCCTCCCGTGGGGTCAAACGGGCCGTACTGATAAAATACATGGTATTCATCGCCGATCTGGCACAGCCCGTTGGGGTCGTTCAGCCAGCCCACAGGGGGTTGAACATGCAGCTTCTGCCGGTGGGGATCCGCCGTCACACGGGCGGCCCCGGCGGCTTCCACCATGGGGACAAGACGCTTCAAATCACGCTGCAAGGCATTCATAACAGGTAGCTCCTTATTGATTGAGAGGGGAAAACATCAGGCTTTGGCTTCCTCGGCTTCGGGGGTCCAGATCACCCAGGTCACAGCGAAGGAAACGCCGAAGGAAATTGCCATCATGATGAGGTACTGCAGCGGCATGTGCAGATGCAGCAGGATGCCGAAGATGCCGGTCACGCCGGTGCCGGTGGCACCCAGGCCGGTCACGCTGGCATACAAAGCGCCGCAGGCACCGCCGACCAGACCGCCGATAAAGGGCTTAAAGTAGCGCAGGTTGACACCGAAGATGGCGGGCTCGGTAATGCCCATGCAGGCAGAAAGGGCGGAGGGCAGGGCCATAGACTTAACTTTGGCGTTCTTGCTCTTGAGGGCAACGGCAAAAGCGGCACCGCCCTGGGCAACGTTGGCGGCACTGGCCAGGGGCAGCCAGTAGGTGAAGCCAAACTTGGCCAGCTGGCCAAGGTCGATCAGGGTGTACATATGGTGGATACCGGCCACAACGGTGACGGCGTACAAACCGCCCATGATGAAGGAACCGATGCCGAACGGCAGCTGGATCAGGGTCTGAACGCCGTTGATGATGCCGTCCTCCAGCGTGGTGAAGATTGGGCCGATGACAGCGAGGGTGAGATAACCGGTAACGAAAACGGAGACCAGCGGGGTAACAAACAGGTCGATCATGGCGGGCACAACTTTGTGCAGCCGCTTTTCAATCTGGCACATCAGCCACACGGCAATGATAACGGGGATAACGTGGCCCTGGTAGCCGACCAGCGGAATTTTGTACAGCCCGCCAAACACCGACTGGTAGGTCTGCACGCCCTCAGAAGCAACGGTCCAGGCGTTCTGCAGGTTGGGGTGAATCATGATCATGCCGATGACAGCACCCAGGAACTGGTTGCCACCAAACACCTTTGCGGCGGAGAAGGCGATCAGGATAGGCAGGAAGGTGTACGCCGTGTTGGAGAACAGCTGGGCAAACACATAGATGGAACCGCTGGTATCAATGTTCAGGAAGCCGTTGTTGACCATAAAGTTCAGCGCTTCCATAATGCCCATCAAAAAGCCGGAAGCCACGATGGCCGGGATGATGGGAACAAAGATATCGCCCAGCGTCTTGATGGCCCGCTGGTACCACGGCGCTTTGGAAGCGGCAGCCTGTTTGACTTCCTCCTTGCTGGCACCGGTGATTCCGGCCAGGGCGGTGAACTCGTCATACACCTTGTTCACAATGCCGGTGCCGAAGATGATCTGCAGCTGGCCCTGGGCTTCAAATACGCCCTTGGCGCCCTCAGCATTTTCAAGCTCTTTTTTGTTCACCTTGGAATTATCCGCAATCACCAGGCGCAGGCGGGTTGCGCAGTGTGCGGCCGATACAATGTTGGAAGCACCGCCGATGTTGTCCAGTACCTGCTGGGCTGCTTTCTTGTAATCCATGTTGCACGCTCCTTCTTTTATCTGTTGGCCCGGTAGGAGGTTCCGGGGCCTGTTTCATTTGACAGCTTTATTATATACGAAGGTGAGTGCTTTTTCTATTGACCAAACGACCCAACTTGCAAAGATTCTGTTATCGATTTCACACAGTTTCACACCGTTCTTTGGTAAAATGCACAAAAAACAGGGGGCTGCATGGAAAGGGTGCACAAAACAAAAACTTCCCCGCAGTGATGCAGGGAAGTGTGGCGCAAAGGATGCCTGTTATAGCGACCAGACATTTTCATCTGAGTTGTCATCCCCGGTGGAGGCCCGGCATTTTAACTCATAATCCAGCTTGATCATCTGCGGCTCGGCATGGGGGTCCGCCAGCATGTCCAGCAGCAGGCGGGCGGCTTTGTCCCCGGCGGTGCGGTAATGCAGATGGGCGCTGGTCAGCGGCACATAGGCAACGCGGCCAATGCGATTGTCGCCCACAGCGGCAATCATGATGTCCTCCGGCACCCGCAGACTGTGGCTGCGGCAGTATTGCAGCGCACCCAGGGCGATGGAGTCGGTCGCGCAGAACAGGCAGTCCAGCCCCGGCGCACGGCCAAACAGCTGCTCCGCCTGGTGGTAGCCGGATTCCATGTTGAACTTGGCAATGCTCATCCGCTGCGGCTGGGGCACGAGACCTGCATCCCGCAGCGCACTGTCAAAGCCTTCGCGCCGGGCAAGGCCGACGGCTTTGTCCAGCAGAGTCACGCCCAGGTAGCCCGGCTTGCGCCGCCCCTTTTGCAGCATGTGGGCGGTGGCGGCCTGCGCCGCGCCGAAATCATCGTGGAACACACAGCTGAACCCGGGATACTGCTGCCCCACGATTACCACCGGCACATGCAGGCTTTGCAGCACCGCGTGGTGTTCCGGGGTAAACATGGTGGCAATCAGGATAATGCCGTCCACCGTATCATGCCGCAGGGTATCCAGCGCGCGCACTTCGCGGGTGTTGTCGTTGGCGGTGTTGATCAGCAGCAGCTGGTAGTTCTGATCGTCCAGTACCCGGCTGATGCCCTCCACCATGCGGGCGCAGCTTTCGCTGCTCAGTCGCGGCATGATCACCCCGATCTGCCGCGTGCGGCGGGTGCGCAGCATCTGGGCCTGCATACTGGGGCGGTAGCCGGTGGCTTCAACCGCAGCGGCAATCTGGGCGCGCTTTTCGGCGCTTAAGTACCCACCATTAAAATAGCGGCTGACCGCTGCCTTGGATACCCCGGCATATTGGGCAAACGCGGTAATGTTCATAGGCCGCACTCCTGTCCGGCTGCCGGCGGGGGGGAAAAAACTTGCCGGCGCACTTTTTTATCAGTATAATGCAGAAACTGGCAGGGTGCAACGGGAAAGAGCAGAGAAAAGAAAAATAAGAATGAATGGCATGAGGCAAAGAGTAAAATAGACAAAAAACGGGGATTGAATTTGTGCTTTTGACGGAGAAAAAGAATGAAAGCTGAATACAAAAAAGCACACAGCTAAAAAGATTTACCAGAATGAATTTGGTGTAAAAGTTATCTTCCACGCTGGCACAGGATGAAAAGGTATGCTATAATATAATATTAGTTACACGATGAAAAAGTAAGATGCCCCTGATGCCAGTGCGGATGTGCGCGGGGCAATGATATGTGTTTAGTGAGGAAAAAGAATGGGACTGCTGCAAAAAATTCAGGCAAAAACCGAGGAAGCCCGCGCGAAGGAAAAGATCCGCCCGCTGCTGGAAAGCCGCATGATGCGGGACATCCTGCTGGAGATCGGCCAGCGCGGCAACGAAGCGCTGGACCCGCAGTCCGTTCCATTGGCTATGCGCCGCCGCGCCACCCAACTTGCCAGCGAAAGCGGCCTGAGCGGCCTGAAGCAGTGCGCTGTGGATGAACTGCATCTGGACGAAGCGGGAATCACGCTGGTCTGCAAGGGGGAGCACACGGCATTTTTGTATACAGACTATAACTATGAAAACATTGAGGATACCGACTGCCTGCCCGCTGTGGCCGAATACCTGGTGCAGCACATGCGCGGCTATTATAACATTACCCGCAGCTTTTACAGTGTGCCCAAAGCCAACGGCCATGTGGAGGAAAAGACTCGTGAGGTGACCGTGGTGCGCCACCACGAGGATACCCCCTTTGCCCCCGGCCCGGTGCAGAAACAGCATTTGTTCTGATGCACATGAGATATCCCCCAGCATACAGGAATTATGCCGCCCCGCATCTTGACGCGGGACGGCATTTTTGCTATACTAATTTAGTATCCGGCAGGAACCCAGAACATGGAGCATTCCCCAAGAGGTCGTAAGAGGGAACACGCGAAAGTTTGCATCCGGCAGGTCACCTTGTCCGCAGGAAAGCCCATAACAACGGGCTTTATCGGGTATCGCGTGCCCAACCTTTCATTGTTATCTTGCATCGAAATCTCGCATTTTTCCAAGCGCTATGCGGGGCGATGCGGTAAAAACTAAATAAGCAGACGTATCGAAGCGGTCGTAACGAGATTGACTCGAAATCAATTTGGCAGCAATGCCACGTGGGTTCGAATCCCACCGTCTGCGCCAAAAGCAGCACCCTGCGGGGCGCTGCTTTTTATTTTTGCGGCAAACTATGCAAGGGTTGCAAGGTGGGATTCGAACAGCCCGTGCCCGGCGCTTTGCGTCCCGCCGGGCTGCAACAGTCCTGCGGACTGTTGCAAGGGCGCGGGAGAATCCCACCGTCTGCGCCAAGTATCACTACTCAATTCTACATTGGGTAGTGATTTTTTGTCGCTAGTTTGCAAAATTCCGTTGCTTTTCTTATAAACATCTCCCCTTTATTTTCAAGTAGTGATTTTCGGGTTCGGTACAAATCATACCAGCAATCGCGGCAAATAGCTATTCACAGAACTACACAAGATTCTTCCCGCAGCTTGGGTACAAATTGACAGCAAAAAGGCGGCACCTGATTTCTCAGATGCCGCCGCTGTTCAAATTACCACTTCTTTATGGGTTGCGCTTCGGGCAGTGTCAGCGTGTTTGCCATCGTCCGGGCGCTCAGGTTCTTGGATTGCGAATCCAGATGCGCGTAGATATTCGCTGTGGTGGAAATATCGCTGTGACCCAGCCACTCTTGAATCTGCTTCATCGGTACGCCCTCTTTCAGCAATAGGCTGGCACAGGAGTGGCGCAAGTCGTGGAATCGGATCCTGCGCAGACCATTCTCTTTCAGCAGCTGTGGAAAGCCTGTTGTCACGGAATCCGGCTGGATCAGGTTTCCCATTGCATCTACGAATACATATCCAAGGTACTCTTGATTATAGCAGTTGCCGCAGATTTTTTGACTGTATACAAACAAAAGACCAGCTAGGTCTCTTAGTTTACATAGTGGTAAGAGGCTTATCACATCATATTGAATTCATTATGTTCAGTAGGCTCTGGTAGCTGTCAACATCATGGTATACGACATGGCTGGTAGACATCTCGTTGAACAATTTCTTGGCGCAGGAGATTTTTGCCTGCTCGATGGGGCGCAGTTCCAGTGTCTCCATCGTACCTTTGGTTTCTGCCACAAAGAAAATGTGCTTGACGGTGCCTGCGTAGAACGCGATTGCCCAGTCCGGCGAATAGTTGCCTACCGGCGTGGGAATCTGGAAGGTTCGGGGCAGCTTGGCGTAGACACAAACTTCCTCCGCAGCATCCAGATCTTCGGCAAACTTACGCTCAATACTTTTTTCGGCAGAGCCATCGGTAAACACATAGTCCTGAATTGCCTTCTTGGCAAGAAACGCCTTATCAAAGCTTTGGGTGGCCTTTTCTGCCGTAAAGATAGAGCTGTCGTATTCTCCCTCAATGGTATTGTAGGAGATATGCTCCACAATCATAGTGGCCTTCTGCTCATTGATCAGCCGGATCACTTTGGAAATAAACTCCTCCGGGTTGTTCTTGAACATATAGAGCTTGTCGGCACGGATACCTTGCAGGATTGCAGATGCCGATTTGCGTGTGAGCTTTGCGCCGTCGGCAATTTTGCCAATCAGATCATACTTGATCTGGCTTGTTTCCGCGTGTTTGAGGGTTTGTGTCCGGGTCTTTTCGCCCGTAAAAGAATCGCCGCGGTCAATTTCGTACTCATTCATGTTCGCCTTTTGGCATCCAATGGTAGTCGTGTACTGCAGTTCCGAAACAAACAGCTTTTCATCAATGTGGGCAATGGCCTTGCGAATCAGCTCGGCGCTGTCGAACTCCACCGTGTAGGCATACTTGTGGTTAATTTCACGCCACAAAGCCTGAAACTCTTTCTTGGCAAAATTCTCATTCAGCGGATTTTCTTTCACTTTCGATTCATGACCATCGGTGAACATATCCTTAAGAACGCTGTCATCGTAAACTGCCTGAACAAGCGTATGAATCCCTTCGGACATAGGTTTCAGCTCATCGGGCAGCTCCGCGACCTGATTCATTGCGACATCTCGGCGATACTTGTCCGTGACTCTGCGCTTCATATCCACATAGCCGTTCTGAATCAGATAGAACTCTATAGCATCAGCCTTCTCACGGTCAATCAGGGTGGGCACATCGTTTACCTTGACATACTTGCCTTTGAAGTACTCACTCGTAGCAACCGTGGGTCGGTCATAAAGCACCGTTTTAATATCCAATTGCAGGTCTTCAACGAAGGTCTTGTAGCTCTCGCTGGCAATAACGGTCAGGGTGTTGATTTCATGCACACTGTCCCCGCAGCTCTGCACATCCATACGGTTGCCGTTTTGGTTGACGCAAAGGCGCAGACCACGACCGACTTCCTGCCGTTTTGCGGTATTGCTGTCAGAATGTTTCAGGGTACAGATTTGGAACACATTCGGGTTGTCCCAGCCCTCGCGCAGAGCAGAGTGGGAGAAAATGAACCGCGTGGGCTCCTCAAAGGACAGCAGCCGTTCCTTGTTTTTCAAAATCAGGTCATACGCTGAAATATCATCGGAGAACTCGCTTCCGCGTTTGAGCTGGCTGTCAATGCTGCGCCCAGTTTTCTTATCAATGCTGAAATATCCTTTGTGTACGCGGCTGACATCACTGCAAGTAGACTTCAAATATTTCTGATACGGCGTATCGAGCAGGGTTGTATACTCGTTCAGAACATTGATGTACTCCTGCTCAAACATCTGGCCATACTCGCCCAGAACCTCATTGCCGTCAGCGTCATACTGGCGATACTTGGCGACCTCGTCAATAAAGAAAAGGGACAGGCACTTGATGCCCATGTTGTACAGCTTTTCTTCTTTTTCAAAATGCGACAAAATCGTTTCACGAATCTGAATGCGGCGCTTATCCTTTTCGGAAACATCGCCCACCACATCGCCGGCCTTGATAACCTCACCGTTGGTAAAGGTCACGGTGCTGCGCAGCGGGTCAATTTCAGAAATCGTATAGCCCTTGTACTGCTCCATTTCCTGTGAAGCATAGTAGAGGTCATCGCCGACGCCAAGAATACGGGTTTCACGATTGATGGACTTGTTGTAGGCAATTTCCAGCTCGATTTTTGCCATCGGCGGCTTTTTGCTGGAAAGTACGATTTGCTCCAAATATAAATAGCTGTCCGTGCCGCGGAAGTTCTTGACATCAATGCCCTTGACCTCAATTTTCTTGACCAGCCGTTTGTTGAAGGCATCCAACGCATCCAGCACATACACCAGATTGTGATGCTTTGCGTGGGTGGCAGAATAGTTGAGCGAGAACAACGGGTTAAAGTTTTTCAGCGCTTTTTGCGTCACATCGCCGCCCATTTTCTGCGGCTCGTCCAAGATGATGATAGGGCGGTTTGCTTTGATAACATCAATCGGGCGGCGGGAGCCGAACTCATCCCGTTTGGAATAGATAATACGGGCTTCCTTGCTCTTGCTATCCTCTTTCAGAGAGGAGGCAAACGCCTGCGTGTTGATGATCATCACATTGATGCCGGAGCTGCTCGAAAAGTTATCCAACTGGTTCAGGTTGGAGCTGTTGTAGATGAAGAAGCGCGCCTTTTTGCCGTAATACTCCATAAAATGGTCGGTGGTGATCTCAAAAGACTTTTTCACGCCCTCACGGATCGCAATGGAGGGAACGACCACAATAAACTTACTCCAGCCGTATTTCTTGTTCAACTCGAACATGGTTTTAATATAGACATAGGTTTTGCCGGTGCCGGTTTCCATCTCAATGTCCAAGCTGCAGCGCCCCATGTCGTTTACCAACTCCGGAGAGAGCTTGATGTTGTTCTGGCTTTGCAGTGTGTGGATGTTTTGCAAAAGTTGATCATCGGAAAGCGCCACAACCTCGTTTTTATAACCGGAATCGCGCAGCAAATCTTCCAACTCCATTTTTTCTGGGTTGTCAGCAAGCGCCAAAAAACTCAGCTGCTGCGGTTTTTGGTTCAAGGTTCCGGTGTCGCGGATATAAGACACGCCGCTGCTGTACGGCTGCCCTGCAAAGACATTGACTACGGCATCCACTGCATCGGTCTGGTATTGCTGTATCTTAAAATTAAACTTCATTCTTGCGGTTCCACCTCCTGCTCCAGCATCAGGAAACGGTCAAAATCGCTCTGGTACAGGCGGTCTTGTACCAGCCGGTATTTTTCATACTCGGTTTCTGCGTGGAGCTTTGCCTGCTCGGCGCTGATCTTACCGGGGCCGGTCAGCAGCTTTTCGCCGTTAAATTCCAAAAAACCGTCCAGACGCCTTGACCAATCCTCCATGCTCATGGGAATTTTGCGCCGCGCCTGCAATTCGGCATAGTCCAGATACAGCGATACGATGCGCTCCAAATAGTCCATTTCCTCTTGGCTCAGGTAGTTTTTAGCAACGGTCACATCGGCTTTCAGAATTTTTCCGTCCGGGGCATTCTCCCAAGTAGTCAGCCCCATGTGTTCTTTGGCGGCATCGGCGCGCTCGTAAATCAATTCGGCTGCCGTGTGGCGATGCACGGCAAAGTGCATCTTGTTTTGCACAGTCTGGAAAAACTGCCGCGTTGTTTTGGCATTTTTGTCGTAGTCGAATGCAGTGGCATACAAATCCGTAACCTTTTGGTAGAACTTGCGCTCTGACAGACGGATTTCCCGAATCTGCTGCAGCTGCCGCTCAAAATATTCATCGGTGAACATATGGCCTTTTTTCAGCCGCTCCACATCCATTGTCCAGCCCTGAATGGTGTGGTCTTTGACAATCTGTCCCGCCCATTTGCGGAACTGCACAGCACGCTGATTGTTCACCTTGAAGCCCACAGCAATAATAAGCTGTAAGTTGTAATGCGTCACTTCACGGTTTACCTGCCGTGCGCCCTCCGTTTGAACTATTCGGAATTTCCGAATAGTTGCCTCCTCTGTCAGCTCTCCGTCAGAATAAATCTTTTTGATATGTTCATTGATGGTGGGAAGTCCCACATCATACAATGCCGCCATCATCTTCTGCGTCAACCAGATATTCTCGTCCTCATACCGCATTTCATAGCTGGCATCACTCTCGCCGGTGGAGGCCACAAAGGTCAGATACTCGGCGGCAGAGCTATGAATGGGAAGGCTCTTTTTCTTGTCCGTCATATCACAGTACCTTCCTGACAGTGTCGGGGCTGTAGGTGGCGAAAATCTGGTCGAAATTGGTGGCTACGCTGTCGCTTGCCATGGAGCTGTCGCGCATGACGAAGTAGTACGGCTTCTGTTTGGCAATGGCTTTGATGGTTTCCTCCGAAACATCGCTGTCGAAACAGGCAATCAGGTAGTTGTCCTCCACATTGAACACCTTCTTGCCGGCAATGGTGGTTTCCTCAATTTTGCTGGAAAGCAGTACACCCAAATCGAGCATTACTTGGAACAGCAGATCCTCCGGCGTTCTGTCCTCTTTGATGTTATCCTCAAGGCGGGAGAACATATTGACCTCATACTCCGCAGGGTTATAGTAGACATCCTTCATGTTGGAGGTGTCGCACTTCAACACGCGAAAACCGGTGTCAAGTGAATGACTAATATCAACTCTTTCAAACGCCGATTTAGTGTGTTCGATTGCATCGTGCCCATTTTCAGCAATGCTTAAAAATAGTTGAACATCCTTGTTATCCTTTATGAGCGGTACATCCTTTAACTTCTCGTTTTCATTGTTGATCTTCGCTCCTGCTCTGCGAATTCTTTCTTTTCCGATTTCACAGATGTTCTGATAGCCTGCTTTGTAGGCTTCACTCTTTTCGTCGGTTTTTTCGGGAAGCTGAACCATAATAAACTTACGGTGTCCGCCATCTTCAGCATTGAGTTGCATAACAGCGTGGGCAGTTGTAGCAGAGCCAGAGAAGAAATCAAGGATAATGTCACCGCTTTCAACGCCCGCCATTTTCAAAAAGCGTACAAGCAAATTCGGACTTTTGGGATAGTCAAAAACTGTACTGCCAAATAGATCTTTTATTCCTTTGGCACCATCATTTGTTTCGTCAATCCATGTAGTATATTTCTTTGTCTTTTCTTCCCCCTCCAGCGGTGCAAATATCTTTTCATATGGAATCCATGTTCCATCGTCTTGTTTAACAAATTCAACCAAACCATTTTTTATGTTCTTTTCCATGGTGCTGGCGCCATGGCGCCAACGCCCGTCAATTTTTTCACAAATTGACGGGCGTTGGCTATCCCGAACAGCCACTACTGGATAGACTTCTGTTCCGTCAGGTGCAGTTATAGGGTAGAAAAGGTTAGGCCTATCTTCTCTGCGACTATTTGACCCCCACTTTCTAAGTAACTGTGTTTTGTAATATCGTCCTTTCTCTTTATCATATTTAGGATACACATCGCCACTTTTTATTTCTTCTCCAGCCACAAAGTATTCCCTTTGCTTTGCATAGCAAAGGATATACTCATGAACAGCTGCATAATACTTGCTATCCTGTCTTCCACCGCGTCCTTTCCAGTTAATTATTGCCACAAAATTTCCTTCTCCAAAAACCTCTCCACAAACCTTCTTAAGATTTTCAACTTCATTATCATCAATGCTAATAAATATAACACCGTCATCGCGTAGCAAGTCTTTTGCAAGTTTTAGGCGCGGATAAATCATGTTTAGCCAATCGGTATGGAAACGCCCGTTTGCTTCGGTGTTCTTTTCTAATGCTCCGACAAGCTGGTTTCCATCAGCGTCATAATTTCCGCTGATGCCATTCCATTCCTCATTCCCAATTCCAAATTCATCATTATAGACGAAGTCGTTGCCTGTGTTATACGGTGGGTCGATATAGATCATCTTGATTTTGCCAAGATAGGTTTCCTGCAAGAGTTTCAGCACTTCCAGATTATCGCCCTCAATATAGAGGTTTTCGGTGGTGTCAAAATCCACGCTGCCGGTGCTGCAATAAGGTTTTCCCTCACTGTCTGCCCCAGAGGGAACTGTTTCATCTTCACGAACAGGGCGCAGCGTCTTGTTGATGGGCGCATTGGCAAGCAGAACAGACTTTTTCTTGTCCGGCCAAGTGAACTGATAGCGTTCCTCGTTGCCGTCCACCACCGTGCAGGAAATCTCCTGCATCAGCACATCCTTATCAATCGCCCGCACAACCTCGCCGTTCTCATTAATCGTTTCCGTCACCGCATTGGGAAACATCGCCGCCAACTTCTTAAAATTCTCATCAGCCTTGTTCGCTGTTTGCATTCTCAGCTTATCCATAATTTTCCTTCCTCATTCATATTTAGCATATCCAGATAGGCAAGACGCTGCTCGAAGCAACATATTCTTTGTATATGCTGTAAACTGATATTCGCCGATGTGAATTGCGTTATTCTGGTAATTATAGTGATTTCCAAAAATTGCCTCATAAACATCCATTATTTTTTGCTTGAAAGTTACACATTTCGTTCTCGAACCCGACAGCTGATTTGTGTCGTAATATTCATCTCGTGAAAGGAATTCACTATAAGACCAGTCATCACGCATTTGGATATTTTCTAACAAGTTTACCAATGGGGTTACGTTTTTCCCTTCGACAAATTGATTGTAACTTTCATTGTTGGTCATTTTTAATACAACCAGCAAAGGTACAACATACATCAGCCCGAATAATTTGGCTTTCCCATCCGGAAAGGAAAAATCGTATTTATGACTTTCATGCGTTGGCTCATGCACCGCAAGATTAACAAACTGTATGAATCGAGAACTTTCTCTCAGGGAAAGAGCATACTGTTCAATCAATTCATAGCAAACTCTGTCAACAACATATTGCTTGTCAAAGTTGATACTGCGAAGATAACTATCCATATCTACCGGAGGAAGGGCTATTCTTAGGTCAAAAAAACGATCAAAATATCTTACAGCATCAAACCCCTCCCCATAAAAGTTGGAGATTGTATGTTGCAGTTCTTTTATATTTGTCGAAAACACGAAAGAAATCCGATCATCAGCAAAATAGTGCTTTATGCGCTCCAAAAGCCGCACAGCATATTCCGGCTTGCAGCGGTCTAATTCGTCCACAATAATAACAAGGCGGTTAGCACGTTCCGTTAACAATTCGTCAAAGAAATTCTTTACTTCCGTCTGAATTTGCTTTTTCTTTCTCAAATCCGACAACGTATCCTTACTTTTTAACGAGTCCACGACAGCAGTTATGCTGCGTCCAGACAAACACTCTGCAATTGCAGCACCTTTATCAAATATTCCGGATTCCTTTTCAAAGGGAGATTCGGCATCTACATCTTGCAAAATCGAATACACAAGGGAGAGTACAGGATCCTCATCGTTATCATTCTCCCATGCATCATAATAAACGCATAATTGTGACTGAAATTCCGGTTCTTTGCCATTATGCATAGTAGTCCATTTGTGCCGCACACTCTGCTTATCCGCATTTTCGCTATCGCGGCAACAGGCATCCAAAACCATTTTCACCTGCTGGACAAAGAATGTCTTTCCGCTGCCCCATACTCCATCAAGAGCAATCGCACAAGAATTTTCCAGAGTATTCAGAATGTCAATAAACGCATTAACATCTTTATTTCTTCCTATCGTATCATTCAGATATGTGTTTCGTATATTTTCCTCTGTTGGTCTCAATTCGCTTATTCTCACGTCTTTGTCTGCACTTCCTTTTCAAGTTGTCTTATCTGTTGCACCAGCTCAAACTTCTTTTTTGGCTGTTTCTCCGCCCGTGCCTGTTTTTCCAGTTTGGCAATTTCTTTTTCCATCTTCTGTCGGCGCTCATCGGCGGCAATCTGCTCATCCAGAGTGTTGCCGTCTGCAATGCTTACCTCACCGATGTCCACCACGATATTTTCCCAGACTTTATCAAGGGTCAATCCCCGCAGCTCCAGGGTGCAGCTTTCGGTGGGCTTCCAATCCGTCTGCATCAGCTTGGTGTGATAGATTGCCAGCTTGCTTTGTCCCTCAAATTCCAGCACAAATAGAATATTCTGCGGAATCAGCTTCGATAAAGCGGCAATCGTTTTCTCATCAAAGTTCTTTTTCTTCAACGTCACAAGCAGGACAAAGAAGCTGCCGATTTCTTCTCCGGCAGGGATGTTGATTCGGCTCGGAGAAATTTCGTTTACAATGACAATGCGGGATATATCGGCATCGACTTTGTCTTTGGCCGCTGTATTCATCTGAAATTTGGCATAGATTGCCTTTTTAGGCAGCTGCTTATTCATTTCAGTTGACTTTGGAAGTCCGAGCATTTTGATTTTCACTCCGTTCAAATCAGTTAGGAATTAGGAGTTAGCAGTTAGGAGTTAGGAGTTTTCTTTTAGGCTTTTGGTGATACTTGATAAGAGTTTTTGAAGTTCGCCGCAATCGGCGTTTATGGAATCGTATTGCGTCTGAGTCAGATACTGCGCTTTGTATAAAAGCTCTAACCAGTATGCCGTTTCGGCGGATTCCTTAAAAGCAATGTGCATTTTAGCAAGAAAATCCTTTCGGCTGCAAGCACAATTTGCCTCCGCTATGTTTGCCCCTATACTCGTTCCGCTGCGCAATAGTTGTTTGGATAAAATGAATTCTCTCTTTTCGTCACAGAAGTATTTGTATAGGGCGATTATTCGCAAGGCAAAATTTTTGCTTTTTTCAAAAACAACACGTTCCATTCCTAACTCCTCATTCCTCATTCCTCATTCCTAACTACCAAAAAGCAAATCAGTTCAAAGTCGTCAAGTCCTTTGATTTCATTTGTCAGGAAGCTGATCTGCCCGCCGTTCAAGAAGCTGTCAATATCGCTCTCGTCCTTTACCTCGATGATCGAGGCGATGGCGTCGCCAAGCAGTTTGGAAAGGCGGGACATATTTTTGCCGTCGCGGGTTTCTTTGTTAAACGGCTTATAGGCTGCGGGGATTGGCTCTGTCTGCCCTTTGCAGAGAAAACGCATTCTATCCAGCATCTGCTTCGGGGAAAGATGGTTACAGACAACCTCGCCGTCATCCCCGATATAAACCATATAGAAGGGATGCAGCCGGTTCTGGTTGTCGATGTTTACGCTGTTGGAGCGATTCTTCAAAACGAAAATCACACCGGCAGGCGCGTCCTCGCTTGCAGGAACAACCGAGTGCAGACCGAAGGGTGTTTTTTCGATGTCCGGGTGGTTCTTGACATATTCCAGCAAGTCCAGACGGAACTCGTTGAGCCCCAAATCCATAATGGAAATGCCGGTGGTCATATCCTCGATATCGACAACCTCGTCCTGCAGGCGCTTCAGCTGTGCTTTTCGGTATTCAAGGTCGGTCTTTTCGTCATTGCTGAGCAGGTTATCGTCACCCGTGGCGGTCATATCCACGATTTTCATACGGGTTTCAACTCTGGCTTTCAGGTTGATATAATCGTCAAGGGTCACATCAGGCCAGAAATTCACAAGCTGAATGACCTTGTTGCGGCTTCCGATACGGTCAATACGCCCGAAGCGCTGAATAATGCGAACCGGGTTCCAGTGAATGTCGTAGTTGATGAGATAATCGCAGTCCTGCAAGTTCTGACCTTCAGAAATACAGTCGGTGGCAATCAAAATGTCGATTTTCGTATTGTCGCCGGGCATCAGCAGCTCTTTGTCCTTGGATATCGGAGAGAAGCAGGTCAGAACTGTGTTTAAGTCCGACCGCAATCTCGGGCAGGTGGTGCGCCCCTCTACATTGCCGGTGATCATGGCGGTATTCAAACCGAATTTTTCTTTTACAAAGGGACCGACATTGTTGTACAGATATTCCGCCGTGTCAGAAAACGCCGTGAATATGATGATTTTTTCATTACCGGGATTGATAGGCGTCGTGATTTTATTGTTGATCACACGGAAAAGCTCGCGCAACTTCAAGTCGTGCTCCGGCGTGATGTCGCGCACCATATAGGTAAGGAGATCCAGAACTTCGGCGTCCTTTTGCAGTTCCTTGCGCCACGACTCATAGTCCATATCCGCAAGGTCGATTTTGACCTTTTTGCCAAACGCGAACAAATCGTCGGTATCCTGATCGTCGCCGTCAAACTCGTTCACATTGGAAATGTCCGTCAAATTCAATGTGGTGCCCGTGTGGTGGTTAAAACGGTTGATGGTGTCGATTGTGCTGTCGATAAGCCCTTTGATTCGTTCCAGCGTTAAATTGAACGAATAGACAGAGCTTTCCATACGCTTCATCAGGTTGATGGCCATCAATCGTCGGATGCCTTGCTCGCGGCTGGCCTGCGTAAAGCCCACATTGACAGTGTTGTCGCCATAAAGTTCCGCGTATTTTTCCATTCTGCTCGGCAGAATAAAGTGAGAGGGCGTGTAAATCGTCAGATTCAGAAGCATCAGCTGCTCGAAAATCTCGTTGTAGTTGATGGCCCCCTTCAAATCCGTCAGATGCGGACGCAGCGAGATAGGCTTCAGGCGCGTGGGGAATGTGCCGATGTCGCTTGTGTCATAGTATTTCTGAATGTGCTTGCGGGAACGGGCAATCGTGACACTGTCCAGCAGCTCAAAAAAGTCGAAGTCCAACATTTTGAGCAGGTTTTCGGTTGTGCGGTCGCAAGGCTCCCACTTGCTCCATGTATTAAATGCCCGCTGCGCATTTCTGAAAATTTCGTCAATCGAACGGCTGGTATTGAGTTTTTCGTCAATATAATCGGTGTGTCCTTCGTAAGCCAATGCAAGCTGATTTTTCAGGTCATTGAAGCGGTTGTTGACCGGCGTGGCGGAAAGCATCAGCACCTTTGTTTTCACGCCTGCACGGATGACCTTTTTCATCAGGGTTACATAGCGATTGTCCTTAGTTTCTTCATCAGGGTTTTCAATCAGCTTGCCGCCGTTGCGGAAGTTGTGGGATTCATCAATCACGACAAGATCGTAGTTGCCCCAATTCAATCTGCTAAGATCCAGACCGTTTGAGTTGCCGTGGGTGCGGTTCAAATCAGTGTGGTAAAGCACATCGTAGCGGAGTCTATCGGCAGCAATCGGGTTGTTGACATAGTTGTCCTTATAGGTGTTCCAGTTATTCGTCAGCTTCTTGGGGCAAAGCACCAGGACGGATTTGTTGCGGTTTTCGTAATATTTTATAACGGCAAGCGCAGTGAAGGTTTTACCGAGACCAACGCTGTCTGCAAGAATACAGCCGTTGTATTTTTCGAGTTTGTTTATGATGGCGAGAGCGGCATCCTTTTGGAAGTTGTAGAGCATCCCCCAAATCTTGCTTTCCTTGAAGCCGGTTGCCTCGTTTGGCAAAACATCCTCGGACACATCTTCCAAAAACTCGCTGAAAATATTGTAGAGAGTCACAAAGTAAATAAAATCGGGCGAGTTCTCATTATAGGCAGCCGTGATGCTGTCGATCACCTCATCGGTTACGACCTGAAGCACCTTGCTGTCGTTCCAGATTTCATTGAAGTCAGCAAGCAAAGTGCGGGCAAGGGACTCGTCCTTTACAATTGTGGTGCTGATTACATTGCCTTTTTCGCAACCAAGTTCAACCGTAGTAAAGTTGTTGATGGGGGTATAGCCTACGCCGTCAACTACAATTTGTCCCTGAATAGATTTGTCACTGACATTCGATTTGAAAGTGACCTTCTGCCTAATCCACTCTGCACATTCTCGTGCGATAGCTTTTTGGGTCAATTCATTGCGGAGCTTAATTTCAAATTCAGTACCGTAAAGATTTCGTTCACGGGTTAAGCGCGGAATATAGAATTCTCGCTTTTCCTTTTTTGCCTTCTCTGTGACAAAGGTTGGAGATGTAAAGATAAAACGAAGCTCCTCGATTTGGGACAGTTGTTCTTTCAATTCCTGAAAGGCATAAATAGAAAAGCAGGCTGCTGCAATGGATAGTTTGCTGCCTTGCTTGATTTCTACGGACAAATCGTCTTTTAGAGTCTTTGTAGTATTGTTTATAAGCTCCATTTTTCTACACCCATCCTAATTATGGCAAAGTTTGTGTCACATAAAGCATACTCTACTCAGCTTATGCGTCATAAAACTCCATGATTTCATCGGGCGTACAGTTAAGTGCCTTGCAAATGTTACCGATAATTTCGGTAGTTATATTTTCATCTCTTGCAAGTTTCATCATCTGATAATGCGTAATGTGTGCCGCTTCTTGCAAGTCTTTTTTCCTCATCTTCTTGTCGATTAAGATTTTCCAAAGTTTATTGTATCTGACAGCCATAGCGATTCTCCTTCGGCAATATACTATCATTCAAAGATAAAGGACAACCAATTTAACATATTATAGCATACTTTCCCTGAAAAATCATAAAAAAAGACGGAAATTCAAACTTATTTGCGGAAAATCAAACCGCAGCGTTGAGCATTTATAGTTAAAAAACAATTGAAACACATAAAAAAGATCAAGATGTATTTTTATTGGTTGTTATGGGGCAAGATATGAATAATTCAAAAGTCAGACGGTTTGATATCATTGCAAGGAAGATGAAAAGCCCACAGGCTAGATCTTATATCCAGCCTGTGGGCCTTGTGTATGATTTGTCCTTTATCTTGTCCTGCGGCTTGCCCCGAAGCTTATGCCCAAGTCTATTTAACAAGATACCCATAATGGCGCATCTGGCGGCGGATAAGGGCTTCACAGCGGTCGCAAATTTCTTGGCTATAGGCGGTTCGATAGCTATCGATGAGCGCCTTTACATCGTTTGTGCTAAAGTTGAAGTGAAGCTGTATGCCGTATAATTCCTCAGCAGCATCTAACTGTTCGTCAAAATATCTCGAAAAAGGCTTGGCTTCAACGGTTTTTAGACAATCCTCTAAGCTTCTTTCCAAGGGAAAATCCATATTGGTATCTGCCAAAAGAGACAAGCCGTTATCAAATAGGGGGCATAGCGCATAGGTATTGTCCGCAGCGTTGTATTGAACGGCAATATTATTGGTGTGGCGATCTTCGTTTAGGAAGAACGCATCAATCTCCAACATTGAGGTCAGATATCGCCCGAACTCTTGCAGCCCGGTTGTTTGTTCAACAAAGTTTACCAGAAATTTTATCTGATCCGTGATCTCTCCCTGATGAGCCGTATCTACTGCGAGACTCCCGCCGGTAAATTTCCGATACAGCTTTTCCAACGGAATAAGATCATAGCCATCCGCGAGAAAATCAGCACTTTTGCAGCCGCGGTAAATTCGTTCTTTATACTTGATTTGTGAGTACTCATAAGCCACAAAGGGGTACTTAACGGTTGACTTGCCTAGCAGTGCGGAAACAATTGTTTCCGCTAGCCCCTCATACCCCATGTGGTCAGCCTTGTACCAGTATCCATAACATTTCCATTTCAACTGATTTCCCTTGGATGTATGGTTCAGCGTTTCTTGTGGCTCAAGCCTGCTTAAATCAATCATTTCCATAGAGCCCTCCTTACGCAGCGATGTTACGGATCATCTGCACCCACTGGTGGTCCCCAGCCATACGCCCATTGGTCTTTTCAATAATCAGCAGCGGATCATAGAAAGGAACATCCATCTCCCGGAGGATACCTTTCAGACCGGCTCGGCTGGCGGGCAGGCATCT
>OHVK01000241.1_pt1 | contig 28268 bp, 22 predicted proteins | sample 1579411 | NCBI WGS metagenome assembly OHVK01 (sample SAMEA3882524, study PRJEB24775) | human gut metagenome | biome: human-associated habitat; feature: intestine environment; material: feces | place: Netherlands | collected 2009/2010 | reverse complement strand
ACTTAATGAAGCAGAGCCAAAGGCGATAGCTGAATTTAGTATTTATGGTATAATAGAATTACTTGATGAGATATTTTCGAGTTTAATTTTTCGATTCAAAAGGAGCTTTCTATATGAACACAAAAAACAAGATCATGACCTGCCTGATGCTGTCCGCCGGCGGCGCAGTTTCACTGGCACTTTTAAATAAATATATTCAATTTTCTGCCACCTCCCGCGGTCTGACCCGGGAAGAGAATTCTCTCTGCTACAAATGGCGGCTGGGAAATATCTACTATACAAAATGCGGTTCCGGCAAACCGCTTCTGTTGATTCACGATCTGCACTTTGCATCGAGCGGCTATGAGTGGGAATCCATCCGCGAACAGCTCAGCCGCTCCTACACCGTCTACACGCTCGACCTTCTCGGCTGCGGACGTTCCGAGAAGCCGAACCTGACCTACACAAATTACCTGTTTGTCCAGCTGATCTGTGATTTTATCAAATCTGAGATCGGACATCGGACCAACATTCTCTCCACCGGTGATTCAGCGGCACTGTCTATCATGGCGTGCAGCAACTCTCCAGAACTGTTTGATCAGATCATGCTCATCAACCCGAGCAGCCTTACCGACTGTTGTCAGCTTCCGGGTAAAAATGCCAAGCTTTATAAGCTTCTTCTGGATCTCCCGCTGGCTGGAACGCTCATTTATCACATTGCGTGCAGCCGCTCTATGATCGAAGAGGCATTCCGCACCAAATATTTTTACAATCCGTATACCGTAAAACCGGTTCAGATCGACCGCAGCCACGAAGCCGCACATCTCGGCGAATGTCCGAAAGCGATCTTCTCCAGTATTGAATGCCGCTATACCAAGTGCAATATTTCCAATGCTCTTAGGAAGATCGACAACAGCATCTTCATCATCGGCGGTTCCGAGGAACCGATGATCGAGGCGACGATTCAGGATTACAAGATTTATAATTCCGCAATCGAGTCCTCTATCATCCCGAAGACCAAACATCTGCCGCAGTTAGAACAGCCGGATGCCGTGATGGATGCGATCCATATGTTTTTTTCTTAAAAAAGGATAATGAGTATGCATGAACAGTAACGGAATTTGCCGTGGCTTCGCATTTAAATACGGCAAATTCCTGCTGCCACCACGTTTTCTTACGGCACTTTCGGTTCCAAAAGTGCCTACCCGTGAACAGCTACTCTCTCTTTCCCACATCTCCATAAAAATTGCTTTTTCATACTCATGCCATGATGTAGATACCATTTTTCCAGTATCTTTCATATTCACAGCGTCATCCTTCCGTGCGCCTTGTTTGTTTCTTCTTGATAGGAACGGTCCTAATGTTTCATCCAGGTCCCGCCGCACTATCTATATACAAACAAAACCCCCGGAATGCTCCTCTTTATTCTACATTATTCCCACTCGATCTCCTCGGCTTTCGCACAAAAAAAATATATTCTGTAACGAAAACTCAAATTTTCCCTATTATTTTCAGCTCTGTCATCGCCTCTACCCGCTTCTCCAGATTTCCTCTGTCATATGCCTGCTACGGCTTCTGGAACACAATCTTCCAGGACAAATATTCAATCATACATTTTTGTTTAAACCCCGCCTATATGAAAAAGAAAGACTGCATACTCTACGTGTTCTATATACAGTCTTTCTCTATCCACCTTTTGATTGCTTTATTTCAGCGGCTCCCGCGACGGCGTTCCCGCTTTTCTCGGATACTTTTTTCCCGTCCTCTCTGTCTTATGAATCCGGACCAGGTTACGCTCATCCTCATTGGCAAGGTGGAAGGAAATCACATCCTCCAGCTCGCCGCCCAGCTTGCGGATCGCACCTTTTCCCGTCTTCATCTCTTCCTCCAGTTTGCCTGATTTGTACGGTACAAACCAGCCTCCCACCTTGACAAATGGCAGGCAGTATTCCGACAGTGTGGACAGATTTGCCACCGCGCGTGAAACGCAGAAATCAAATGTTTCACGTGAAACATTATCATGTGCCGCATCCTCCGCCCGTCCGTGAACCGCCTGAATTTTTTCCAGTTCCAATGCCTGAATTACCTCGTTCAGAAAGTTGATCCGCTTATTTAAAGAATCGAGAAGCGTGACCTTTAAATTTGGAAATGCAATCTTTAACGGGATACCCGGAAATCCAGCTCCCGTTCCAACATCGATCAACGTATACTCTTTCTCTGCCAGATCCGGCACTGCTTTCACAAGTGCCAGACTATCCGAAAAATGTTTGGTCACAACTTCCTTCTGTTCCGTGATCGCTGTCAGATTCACCATCGTATTCCAATGAATCAACAGTTCATAGTAATCGTAGAACTGCTTGATCTGGTGTTCATTTAACGCGACGCCCATCTCCTGTGCTTCTTTCTGAAGCTGCCCGGTAAAGTCTGCCGGAGGCAGAACCACACCGCTTTCTACTTTATTTTCTTCTGCCATAAATATATCCTTTATGATATGTTCTATTTTTTCTCAGGTTCTTATCTATCTTACATTTTGAGTTGCTGCAATGCGTTTACCTGTTTCCATGCAGTCTCTGAATCGTTACTGTTCACGCATACGTGCCCAGTAACGGAATTTGCCGTGGCTTCGCATTTAAATACGGCAAATTCCTCCTGCCACCAGGTTTTCTTACGGCACTTTCGGTTCCAAAAGTGCCTGCCCGTGTACAGTAACTCTGAATCCGCTCGTTTCTATTTTACAGTTCTTTCTTCTCTTCCCCATGTCCCGCATGGCGGCTCTTCTCTAAGTGTACCAGCAGCACCGAAATATCCGCCGGTGACACGCCCGCGATTCGGGATGCCTGACCGATATTTGCCGGTTTATAGAGATTTAATTTCTGTACTGCCTCACGGCGCAGGCTTCCGACCGTGGAATAGTCGAAGTTTTCATCCAGCTTCCGGCTCTCCATCTTCTTAAACTGTGCAACCTGCTGCAGCTGGCGGCGAATATAGCCGTCATACTTGATGTTGATGTTGATCTGCTCGATCACATCTTCCGGAAGTTCCGGACGGTTCGGATCCAGCTCTGCCAGTGCTTCATAGCTTAACTCCGGACGGCGTACCAGCTCTGCCAGCGTTGCCGCGGTCTTGAGCGGAGTGCTTCCGTGGCGCTCTAAAAATTCCTGCACTTCTTTTCCAGCGCCAATGTTGATCTTCTCCAGACGCTTTGCCTCTTCCTCGATCATTTTTTCTTTCCAGAGGACACGCTCATACATCGCATCACTGACCAGTCCAATCTCATGCCCGATCGAGGAAAGACGCAGATCCGCGTTGTCCTGACGCAAAAGCAGGCGGTATTCCGCACGCGACGTCATCATCCGGTACGGTTCATGGTTTTCTTTGGTAACCAGATCGTCGATCAAGACACCGATATACGCCTGGGAACGGTCGAGGATGATCGGTTCTTTTCCCAGCACTTCGCGCGCCGCATTGACACCCGCCATAAAGCCCTGTACCGCCGCTTCCTCATAACCGGAGCTTCCGTTAAACTGACCGCCGCTGAACAATCCCCGGATCGCCTTAAATTCCAGCGATGCCTTTAATTGGCGTGCATTGATACAATCGTACTCAATTGCATATGCATTTCGAACAATTTTTACATTTTCGAGTCCCGGCACAGTACGGTACATCGCGTACTGCACATCCTCCGGCAGGGAACTGGACATACCGCCCAGATACATTTCATTCGTATAAATTCCCTCCGGCTCGACAAAAACCTGATGACGGTTCTTATCTGGAAATTTTACCACCTTATCCTCGATCGATGGACAGTAACGCGGACCTGTTCCCTCGATCGCGCCCGAAAAGAGGGGCGATCGATCCAGGTTGTTGCGGATGATCTCATGTGTCTTCTCATTGGTATAGGTCAGCCAGCAGGACACCTGCTCCTTCTGCACCGACTCCGGATCGGTGGAAAAAGAAAATGGCACAACCCTCTCATCGCCGAACTGCTCTTCCATCTTAGAAAAATCGATGCTGCGCTTATCGACACGCGCCGGTGTGCCCGTCTTGAAACGGAACATCTCGATTCCCAGCTTTTTCAGGGAATCTGTCAGATGGTTTGCCGCCTGCAGACCATTCGGTCCGGTCGGATTGCTCACATCGCCATAGATACATCTCGCTTTCAGGTACGTTCCCGTTGCCAGCACCACCGCCTTGCAGTAATACGTCGCGCCGGAGTACGTTTTCAGTCCTTTGATCTGACCTTCTTCCACGATCAGCTCTGCCACCTCTCCCTGACGGATCGTCAGGTGATCGGTATTTTCCATGGTACGGCGCATCTGGCGGGTGTATTCCTGCTTGTCCGCCTGCGCGCGGAGCGAATGCACCGCCGGTCCCTTAGACTGGTTAAGCATCTTGGACTGTATAAAGGTTTTATCTATATTTTTTCCCATCTCGCCACCGAGCGCATCCAGCTCGCGCACCAAGTGGCCCTTCGAGCTTCCGCCGACATTCGGGTTGCACGGCATCAGGGCGATGCTGTCCACGCTGACGGTAAACACGATCGTCTCGAGTCCCAGTCTCGCGCTTGCCAGCGCCGCCTCACAGCCGGCGTGTCCCGCCCCGACGACCGCTACATCATAATTTTCTGTTAAACAGGGCATGTTTCCTCTTTCCTCTCTATCTCTGCGTTTTCGTTCAAACGCCTTATATTCTTTCTTGTTTTCAGATCCACCCTATCATACCACAAGGAAAGAAACCTTGCAAAAAAATTGATCTATTTCCCCATACAAAAATGGCTGAAAATCTCATTCACCAGATCCTCTTCCAGTGATTCCCCAAGGATCGTTCCAAGATGTTCATAGGCATCCATCAGATCAATCGAGAAAAAATCCTCCGGCATCGCATTGTCGATGCTTGTCTCGACCAGACGCAGGCTTTTCAGCGCCTGCTCCATCGCCGTCTTGTGACGGACGTTTGTCAGCATGACCTGATCGTTGAAATTCAGGTTTCCCTGCAAGAACATCGTCTGAATTTTTTCCTCCAATCGATCAATTCCCTGCTGTTCCTTCGCCGATACCGGGATCACTTCCTGCCCGCACGCTTCGCGAAGCGCTTCTTCTGTGAGAACCGGTTCCAGATCTGTCTTATTTAAGAGGACGATCACCTTCCGTCCCCGGATCAAATCGAGGATCTGGCGGTCATTTTCATCCAGCTCCCTTGATCCATCGACCACATACAAGATCAAATCTGCCTCATCCGCAATCTTTCTCGCCCGTTCCACGCCAATCTTTTCAACGATATCCTCCGTTTCCCGGATGCCCGCCGTATCGATCAAATTTAAGCTAAGCCCGCGCAGACGGATATTTTCCTCCAGCGTATCACGTGTCGTACCGGCGATCTCTGTCACAATCGCGCGCTCCTCTCCCAGCAGTACATTCATCAGAGACGATTTTCCTGCATTCGGCTTACCTAAGATCACGGTTTTGATCCCCTCCGTCATGATACGCCCGTTGTCAAACGTCCCGATCGACGCCTCCAGCTCCATCTCAATCGGCTGCAGCGTCTCCCGGAGGCGCTCCGGGTATCCGTCCAGAGAAATATGCTCCGGATCATCAAGTGCGGACTCAATAAAGGCAATCTCATAGATTAGTTTTTCGCGGAGTTCCCGCACTTTCCGCGACATTGAACCGCTCAACTGGCTGACCGAAGACTGCAGCGCATACTCATTTTTCGACTGGATCACATCGATCACGGCTTCCGCCTGCGAAAGATCAATTCTGCCATTTAAAAACGCCCGCTTCGTAAATTCGCCTGGTTCCGCCAGCCGCGCCCCACATTTTACCGCCAGCTCCAGAATCCGCTTCATCACCAGCACGCCTCCGTGACAGTCAATCTCTACCGTGTCCTCCGCCGTATAACTGTGCGGACCGCGCATCAAAAGAAGCAGCACTTCATCGATCCGTTCCTCTCCATCCCGAATATATCCATAATGAATCGTATACGTTTTCTGCTCTGAAAGCCTCTTCCCCGCCACCGCCGGTTCAAACATCCGCTCCGCCACCGCCACAGCGTCCGAACCGCTAATTCGGATAATCCCAATCCCCGAACTCGAAAGCGCCGTCGCGATCGCGGCGATTGTATCTGTATATACCATATATATATAAATCCTTCCTTGCTTTTTATCTTCTTATTCTATACCATATGGGAGCATTTTCCCATCTTTATTTACAAATCTAGTCTAATATTTATTTCTTTTTTCATGTTTTCACGATAAACCTCTCGCGCTCGATCCCCCACAAAAAAGAAGGTCTAGATACCTCCAGACCTTCTTCGTCACACTTATTTACTTCTCATATCTCCCATACCCGTCACTTCTCTCGCGTCTGCCCTCACGCTTCAGCGAAATAATCACATGCCGGAACGGATCCTCGCCCTCGCTGCGGGTGGTGACATACTTGTCATTCTGCAGCGCTGCATGAATGATCCGTCTCTCATACGGGTTCATCGGCTCCAAAGATACGGAACGTTTCGTTCTCTTTACCTTGTAAGCAATGTTCTTTGCCAGTGTCTCAAGCGTCTCTTTCCGTCTCTCGCGGTAATTCTCGGTATCAAGCTTCACGCGGACGTAATTCTCGCTCTTCTTGTTGACAACCAGGCTGACCAGATACTGGAGAGAATCCAGGGTCTGACCTCTCTTACCGATCAAAATACCCATATCCTCGCCGGAGAGGTCAATGTTCATCTCGCACTCTTCCTCATTGAAAGCCGCTGCGATCTTCACATCTAAGTTCATCGCATCAAATACCTGGCTTAAAAAGTCGATCGCACGATCCTCGAGCGTCTCTTTTTTCTTAGCACGGATGATCGCCGGTTTCGCGCCGATCCCCAGAAATCCGGCGCTTCCTTTTTCGACCACTTCGTACTCTAATTTATCACTGGTGGTTTCCAGTTCAATCAGTGCCTTTGTTACTGCCTCATCGACTGTCTTAGCGGTAACCGTAATCATATCCATCCTGCGCCCTCCTTCTATTTTTTCGCGTGCTTATCGTTGTACTTCTGCACCATCTTTGCCTTGGAAGCCAGACTGCCCGGCTTCGGATCGGAATTGTAAAATGCTTCAGACGCCTCCATCTGCTTTTTATTGCGGGAGATCTTGTCCTCTTTCGCCTTGCTTTCCGCATCCTCGCGTGCCTGCAGCGCCTTTAAATTCACGCTTGCCTTCTCGCTGACATTGGCCGGCGGCAGACCTTTTCTCGCTCTCTTCTTGTTCATCTTCTCCACGTTGCGGCGGATCAGATCATCGACATCGATCTTGTTCATATGTGCATTTACGATCAGCTGCTGAACGAGCTGGAATGCACCCTGAACGACCCAGTAGATACCGATCGCGGACGGCAGGGAGAAACAGAAGAATACGGACATCAGCGGCATCGTGATCATCATGCTGTTCATCATGCTCGCGCCCGGCGCGTCCTGATCCACCTGCTGTAAATTGGAAATCAGCTTGGTGGAGATCCACTGGGTCAGACCTGCGAGGATCGGGATGATCCATGCGATCGTGATATGGTTAAAACCGGTAAACGGCGGAGTTGCCAGATTGATGCCGAAGAAATAGTTCATCTGCTCAATCTTGCCCGCATTTTCTGCGATCGTCGAAGAGATCTGCGGGAATAAACTTTCCAGCGTATCCCATCCAGCCGGTGTCAACTTATATAACATATCTACGACTTTGTTTGCCACGGTGTAGTCTACCTTGTCCACCGCCATGCCGACACCGCTTGCCAGCTCGGAAATCTTGTTGATGTAATCCGGCTGCCCCATCAGCGGGTTCGCTACGTTGTCAAAAAAGACACGTACTGACGGTACGTATGCCGGAATGTTGTAGATAACCCGGTACAAAGCGAAGATAATCGGAAGCTGAATCGCCATCGGCAGACATCCTGCCATCGGATTCGAGCCATATTTCTCATAGACTGCCTGCATCTCGACCTGTTGTTTAGCCATCGATGCCTGATCGGTTTTTCCCTTATACCTATTCTGAACCGCCTTGATTTCAGGGTTCATAAGCGACATAAGTTTTGACGATTCCTGCTGTTTGATCGTCAGAGGAAATAACAGTAACTTTGTGATAATGGTAAACAGGATGATACACAGACCGATATTCATGATCCCCATGCTGCTGGTAATCCGGAATAAAAAGTCCATGATATAACCAAACACGCTGGCGATCGGTCCCATGATCGAACCTGCCTTTGTCGCAACTAAAACGCTAACGTCCAATGAACTACCTCCTCATCCTTTACGGAACTGGATCATAACCGCCTTCTGCAAATGGATTACAGCGAAGAATCCGCTTACATGCCAAAATCATACCTTTTACAGCGCCGTACTTTTTAAGTGCCTGGATGGCGTACTCCGAGCACGTCGGCGTGTACTTGCAGTGAGGTCCTGTCATAGGGGAAATATAGAGCTGATATCCCCGAATCATCTTTATCAAGATCTTCTTAATCAATATTCTCACTTCGATTCTCCAGAATGTTATGCAGTCCGCATAAGTGCAGGTATGCACTCTCAATTTTTTTGAAGTCTGCTTCTTTCGCTGCCGGTCTGGCAACGACTACGATGTCTAATCCGAGTCTGACTCTGTCCTTATTTAACCGATAGCTCTCCCGTACCAACCTTGTCACGTGATGGCGGACCACGCTGTTTCCAACCTTTTTGCTGACGGAGATACCGATCCGAGGCTCCTTCCCGTCATCCACCCGCTTCACGTACATAACCAGAAGCTTATTGGCATAGGATTTCCCTGTCTTGTAAACCTTTTGAAATTCGCTGTTCTTCTTAATTGAATTAAAACGCTTCATTAAAATCACCAATGATAAATAATATAAAAAAGAATGTGCCCTGGCACATTCTCGCGCCGAGCGCGGTCGCTTGCGACATGTTTCTGCTTCGCGCAAGTGCGCATCCTCGCGGAGCGTTTTTTATTCATAGGACGCAATTTCCTATGAATAAAATAAAATCCGGCTCGCCGGATTCACGCACCGAGGTGCGATTGCATTAGCAATCATTTTCCCCTGCACCGAGTGTGCATCGCAGAGCTTTTCTTAATATTCACAGAACTTTTTCTATGAATATTAAGAAAGGCCACAATCTATAACTCGATTGCGGCCTCGTTCATTAAGCAGATAATTTTGCTCTACCTTTTGCTCTTCTGGCAGCCAGAACTTTTCTTCCACCTGCGCTGCTCATTCTCGCACGGAATCCATGAACTTTTGCTCTCTGTCTTTTCTTCGGCTGAAATGTCATCTTCATGTCTGCATACACCTCCTCATCCATAATATAGTAAGAGAAATCCACGCTTCCTCCGGCTCACACCGAAATCCGCATTCTTCTCAACATAGTTAGACTATTGTAATTAAACATCTTCTCCATTATATAGAAGAATTCCGCATTCGTCAACCACTATTTTGATCTTTTTAATCCCCATAGAACAAGGAATTTCTGTGGTTTTTCCACCATTTCGATCCTGCTTCCCCACAGATCGATCGTCGATTGCTGTCGAGGCACCTTATTGTATACAGTATACACACCGGGGCATTTCCATTTTGTGGATAAAAAAATCCTTATTTTATCAGCATTCCCGCCACCCATTCACAGCTTATCCTCCACTTATCCACATTTTGGGGATAACTTGTGGAAAAGCCGTGGAATACGATCTGGATAAGCTTCTGATTGTTCACACCCATTCACCAAAAAGCCTTATTTTTCGGCGTTTTTTCCACGTGGATAACTGAATTTCACTTATTCACATTGCGGGTTTTTATTGAAAAATGTGGACAAATCATGTAGAATAGAACTTAGATTGGGTTATTTTGCAGTTTTGGCTGCTTTTTACGTTTAGGAGACACAGTATGATAGAGAAAATTAAGGAAAAATGGGATGAAATTCTCCTCCATATTAAAGAAGAACACGAACTGACGGACGTTTCTTTCAAAACATGGCTGCTTCCGACGCAGCCTTATTCCATGAAAGACGGCACCCTTCAGATCCTGGTTCCGGATGTGCAGTTTCTCGGCTATATCAAAAAAAAATACGGACTTTTGATCCAGATTACCATCGAAGAACTAACCGGAATCGAGTGTGAGGTCGATTTTGTCACCATCGAACAGGTCGATGAGCCGCAAAAAGAGACGGACAAAAGCCATCTGATCAACCGCCCGTCCGAGGTCAGCCGCCAGCTCATTCAGGATGCGAACTTAAATCCGCGCTACACATTCGACACCTTCGTCGTCGGCGCAAACAATAACTTAGCGCACGCCGCTTCCCTCGCCGTGGCAGAATCTCCGGGTGAGATCTACAACCCTCTCTTCATTTACGGGGGTGTAGGTCTGGGAAAAACGCATCTTATGCACTCGATCGGACATTTTATCTTAAAAAACAATCCAAAAGCGAAGGTTCTCTACGTTACAAGTGAGAAGTTTACGAACGAACTGATCGATGCGATCCGGAACAAAAACAATATTTCCACCACGGAGTTCCGTGAAAAATACAGAAACAACGACGTCCTCCTCATCGATGATATCCAGTTTATTATCGGTAAGGAATCGACACAGGAAGAATTTTTCCATACCTTCAACGCACTCTATGAAGCGAAAAAACAGATCATTATCTCCTCAGATAAGCCGCCGAAAGAGATCGAGACGCTGGAAGAACGGCTTCGTTCCCGTTTCGAATGGGGCTTGACCGTCGATATCCAGTCGCCGGATTATGAAACCCGTATGGCGATCCTCCGCAAAAAAGAGGAACTCGAGGGCTACAATATAGATAATGAAGTGATCAAGTACATCGCCACCAACGTCAAGTCCAACATCCGCGAGCTCGAGGGCGCCCTCACCAAGATCGTCGCCCTTTCCAAGTTAAATAACAAGGAGATCACGACGGAGCTGGCGGAGGAAGCTCTCAAGGATCTCATTTCCCCGAACGCGGAGAAAGAAGTGACCCCGGAGCTGATCATCCAGGTCGTTGCCGATCATTTCGGTATCACTCCGCTTGACATCTCCTCCCAGAAGCGCAACAAGGAGATCGTATTCCCGCGCCAGATCGTGATGTATATCTGCCGTTCGATGCTCGGAACTTCCCTGCAGAATATCGGCAAATATTTAGGCGGTCGGGATCACACGACGATCATCCACGGTCACGACAAGATCGCTGCCGATATGGAGAAAAACGAATCGCTTCGCAATACAGTGGAAATCTTAATGAAAAAGATCAGCCCACAGTAGGTTTCTTCCACAATTTCGCGTGGAAAAGTGGTTGAAAACCTGTGGATAACTTTTCCCACATTTTGCTCCATTTCAGGGCTGTGGATAATTTAAAAGTTATCCAGCCGGTTCTGGACAGTTTTACACAGCCTTTTTAACCATTCAAAAGGAGTCTGAACCCCTGTATTTTCAGGGCTGTCCGGAGAATTCCACATATTCACAGCCCCTACTACGATTGCGACGGAATTTATATATATCTTTTCTTTCCGTTCCACGTTATTTTTAGCAAAGGAGTTATCAACAAACATGAAGCTTTCATTTGAAAAAGATCATTTAATGAACGGCATCAACATTGTTCTGAAGGCCGTTCCTTCCAAAACCACCATGCCGATTCTCGAATGCATCCTGATCGATGCTGTTTCGGATGAGATCAAACTGACCGGCAACGATATGGAGCTGGGAATTGAGACGAAGGTCGAAGGAACGATCCTGGAACGTGGAAAAATCGCACTTGATGCCAAGCTTTTTTCCGATATTATCCGCAAGCTCTCCGGCGAAAATTCTACGATCACGATCGAATCGGATGAAAAATACAACACGACGATCACCTGTGACAAGGCTATTTTCCAGATTCAGGGCAAGGACGGCGATGAATTTTCCTATATTCCCCACATTGAGCGGGATAAATTCATCACACTTTCCCAGTTTACCTTAAAAGAGATCATCCGCCAGACGATCTTCTCGATCTCGCCGAACGACAGCAACAAGATGATGACCGGTGAGCTGATGGAGGTCACCGGCAATGAACTTAAGCTCGTTTCCCTCGACGGACACCGCATGTCGATCCGCAAAGTTGCATTAAAAGAACAGTACAGTGATATAAAAGTCATCGTTCCTGGCAAGACTTTAGGTGAGATCAGCAAGATCTTAAACGGTGACAACGACTCTGAGGTACAGATTTTCTTCAGCACCAACCACATCATGTTTGAATTTGACGACACGATCGTGTTATCCCGCCTGATTGAGGGCGAGTATTTCCGGATCAATCAGATGCTTTCCTCCGATTATGAGACGAAAGTTACCTTGAACCGCCGTGATTTCATGGATGCGATCGACCGTGCGAGCATTCTCGTCCGTGAAAATGATAAGAAACCTTTGATCTTAAACTTTACCGATGAAGAAATGGAGTTAAAGATGCATTCCGCCTTCGGTACGATGGATGCACGTCTGGCGATTACCAAGTTTGGAAAAGACCTGATGATCGGCTTCAACCCGAAGTTTTTGGGTGATGCGCTGCGAATCATCGATGATGAGGAAGTGACTCTGTACATGATGAATCCGAAATCCCCGTGCTTTATCCGGGACGAGGAGGAGACTTACATCTATCTGATCCTGCCGGTCAATTTCAATGCGGCAGCGATCTAACCTGCCATTTTTAGACATGGCAGGTGCAGGCAGACAGTGACAGAAAGGATCTGAAATAAGATGGAGATAAAACTGAGAGATGAATTTATAAAACTGGGTCAGGCGCTTAAGGCAGCTGGTCTGGTAGAGTCCGGCGTGGATGCTAAATTTGCGATTCAGGACGGGCTTGTGAAGGTCAATGGTGCGGTGGAGATGCAGCGCGGCAAGAAGCTTTACGACGGGGACAAAGTCGAGTATGACGGAGAGACCGTAACAATCACCAAATAAAGGATGGTTTCATGTTTATCGAATCGATCGAACTCAAAAATTACCGCAATTACGGGGAATTACATATGGATTTTGATCCGGGGACGAATGTTCTCTACGGGGACAATGCGCAGGGTAAAACCAATATCCTTGAAGCGGTCTACGTGTGTGCGACGACCAAGTCCCACCGCGGCAGCAAGGACAGGGAGATCATCGAATTCGGAGAGGACGAGTCCCACATCAAGATGCAGCTTCGCAAGGACGATGTGCCGTACCGGATTGACATGCATCTAAAGAAAAATAAGACGAAGGGCGTGGCGGTCAACGGGATTCCGATCCGGCGGGCGAGCGAGCTTTTCGGCATTGTTAACGTTGTGTTTTTTTCGCCGGAAGATCTGAATCTCATTAAGAACGGACCGGCGGATCGGCGCCGTTTTATTGATCTGGAATTATGCCAGTTAAACCGGCTCTACGTCCATTCGCTGGTGCAGTACAACCGGGTGGTGATACAGAGAAATAAGCTCTTAAAGGAGCTGTTTTTCCATCCCGAGTACGAGGAGATGCTGGATATATGGGATATGCAGCTTGCTTCCTACGGGCGGGAGGTAAGCCAGTACCGGCGGAAATTTATCGGTGAATTAAACGAATTGATCTGTCCGATCCATCAGAAATTGTCGGGTGGAAAGGAAGAACTCATCATCCAGTATGAGCCGAACACGGAGGCAGATCAGTTGGAAGCGGCAGTCAAAAAGAGCCGCGAGGCGGACCGGAAGCAGAAGACGACGCTGGTCGGACCACACCGGGATGACTTAAGTTTCTATGTCAACGGAATTGACATCCGGCGCTTCGGTTCACAGGGACAGCAGAGGACGGCGGCATTATCGCTCAAACTAGCGGAGATTGAGCTGGTTAAAAAGATCAAAAAGGAGTATCCGATCCTGCTTCTCGACGATGTTTTGTCGGAGTTAGATGGAAAACGGCAGGATCATCTGCTCGCCAGCATCCGCCACATACAGACGATCATTACCTGTACGGGCTTGGATGATTTTATCAGCCACAGCTTCCAGATAGATAAGACCTTTCGGGTCGTGAGCGGGACGGTCACCTGTGAACGTCCAAACAAGACAACTAGTCAGACATAAAACAGCAAGTGAAGGAGGAACTATGGGTTCAGAATACAGTGCAGATCAAATACAGATATTGGAGGGATTGGAGGCGGTCAGAAAGCGTCCTGGTATGTATATAGGCAGCACATCTGTAAGAGGCCTCCATCACCTGGTGTATGAGATAGTAGACAACTCCGTGGACGAGGCGCTCGCTGGATACTGCAGCCACATTGAGGTGCAGATCAATGCGGACAATTCGATCACGGTACAGGATGACGGTCGTGGCATTCCGGTTGACATCCAGAAAAAGGCGGGTCTTCCGGCGGTTGAGGTCGTATTTACGATCCTGCATGCGGGCGGCAAGTTCGGCGGCGGCGGATACAAGGTATCCGGCGGTTTGCACGGCGTAGGCGCATCGGTTGTAAACGCCCTTTCCGAGTGGCTGGAGGTTGAGATCTGCCGCGATGGAAAGGTATATAAACAGCGCTATGAGCGCGGCAAAACGATGTATCCGCTGAAAGTAGTCGGTGAGTGTGCTCCGGATAAGCACGGCACACGGGTCGTATTCCTGCCGGATAAGGAAATTTTCGAGGAAACGATCTACGACTATGATACGTTAAAAGTACGCCTGCGTGAGACGGCATTCCTGACGAAAAACTTAAAGATCACCCTGCGGGATGACAGAGAAGTGAAGCATGAGAAGACCTTCCACTATGAGGGCGGTATCAAGGAATTTGTCACCTACTTGAACCGGAGCAATGAGAAGCTCTATGAACCGGTTATCTACTGCGAGGGCATCAAGGACAAGGTATTTGTCGAGGTGGCTATGCAGCATAACGATTCCTACACGGAAAATATCTATACCTTCGTCAATAATATCAACACACCGGAGGGCGGTACCCATCTGGCCGGCTTTAAGAGTGCTCTGACCAAGACTTTTAATGACTATGCAAAGAAAAATAAGCTTCTCAAGGAAAATGAGCCGGCACTCAGCGGTGAGGATATCCGTGAGGGCCTTACAGCGATCATCAGCGTTAAGATCGAGGAGCCGCAGTTTGAGGGACAGACGAAGCAGAAACTCGGCAACAGCGAGGCCCGCGCGGCGGTCGATGCGATCGTGAGCGAGCAGCTGACATATTTCCTGGAGCAGAATCCAACGGTTGCCAAGATCATCTGTGAGAAATCAATTCTTGCCAAGAGAGCCCGCGACGCAGCCCGCAAGGCGCGCGAGATGACGAGACGTAAATCAGCGCTCGACGGCATGGCGCTTCCAGGAAAATTAGCCGACTGTTCCGACAAGAATCCGGAAAACTGCGAGATCTACATCGTAGAGGGAGATTCCGCGGGTGGTTCTGCGAAAGAGGCTAGAAATAAATCTAATCAGGCTATTCTGCCTCTTCGAGGCAAGATCTTAAACGTAGAAAAAGCAAGACTGGATCGAATTTACGGCAATGCGGAGATCCGTGCGATGATTACGGCATTTGGTACCGGTATTCATGAAGATTTTGATATTTCAAAACTTCGTTACAACAAGATCATTATCATGACCGATGCCGATGTGGACGGTGCTCATATCAGTACCCTGCTTCTGACGTTCCTGTATCGTTTTATGCCGGATCTGATCCGGGATGGACATGTATATCTGGCACAGCCGCCGCTTTATAAGATCGAGAAGAATAAGCGTGTCTGGTATGCATACAGCGATGATGAGCTGAATTCGATTCTGACTGAGATTGGCCGTGACAACAACAATAAGATCCAGCGTTATAAAGGTCTGGGCGAGATGGATGCGGAACAGCTTTGGGAGACTACTATGGATCCGGAGCGCCGAATTCTTCTCCGTGTACAGATCGACAGTGAGACTGCTTCGGAGGTTGATCTGACATTTGCTACCCTGATGGGTGATCAGGTTGAGCCGCGCCGTGAGTTTATCGAGGCAAATGCGAAGTACGTAAAGAACCTGGATATTTAATTAAATTTAAGTCACTTAAATCCTTTTGAGGACGAAAGGAGTATAGATGGAACCAAATATATTTGACAAAATTCATGACATTGATCTGAAAAAGACAATGGAAACGTCTTACATCGATTATGCGATGAGCGTTATCGCCGCCCGGGCACTCCCGGACGTGCGCGACGGCTTGAAACCGGTGCAGAGACGAGTGCTTTATTCGATGGTTGAGCTGAATAACGGTCCGGATAAGCCGCACCGTAAATCCGCCCGTATCGTCGGTGATACAATGGGTAAATATCACCCGCACGGCGACAGCTCCATTTACGGCGCATTGGTTAATATGGCTCAGAAATGGGCTACCCGTTACCCGCTTGTAGATGGACATGGAAACTTCGGTTCCATGGACGGCGACGGCGCCGCAGCGATGCGATACACCGAGGCAAGACTGAGCCGTATTTCCATGGAGATGCTGGCGGATATTGGCAAGAATACCGTTGATTTCATGCCGAACTTTGATGAGACGGAGAAAGAACCGACGGTTCTTCCGGCTCGTTTTCCCAATATTCTGGTAAATGGCGGCACCGGTATCGCCGTTGGTATGGCAACGAATATTCCGCCTCACAACCTGCGTGAGGTGATTGCTGCCGTTGTCAAGATCATAGACAACCGGGTGGAGGAAGACCGCCCGACTACCATCGAAGAACTGATGGAGATCGTAAAGGGACCTGATTTTCCGACAGGAGCAACCATCCTTGGAAAAGCAGGCATCGAAGAAGCCTACAGAACCGGACGCGGCAAGATCCGTGTACGGGCTGTATACAATATCGAGGCCATGGCAAATGGCAAGAGCCGTATCATCGTGACAGAGCTTCCTTATGCAGTGAATAAGGCTCGTTTGATCGAAAAGATCGCAGAGCTTGTAAAGGATAAAAAGCTTGATGGAATCACGGATCTGCGTGATGAATCCAACCGTGAGGGACTTCGGATCTGCATTGAACTGCGCCGTGATGTGAATGCCAATGTCATCATGAACCGTCTGCTGAAGCATACACAGCTGCAGGACACCTTTGGTGTGATTATGCTGGCGCTGGTTAATAATGAGCCGCGTATCTTAAATCTGCAGCAGATCCTGGAATATTACTTAAAGCACCAGGAGGATGTGGTAACTAGAAGAACCAAATATGATCTGAATAAGGCAGAAGAGAGAGCCCATATTTTGGAAGGTCTCTTAAAGGCACTGGATCATATCGATGAGGTTATTAAGATCATCCGCGGTTCTGCCAATGTTCAGGCGGCGAAAGCTCAGTTAATGGAGCGTTTTGATCTTTCGGATGCACAGGCACAGGCCATCGTAGATATGCGTCTGCGTGCTCTGACCGGTCTGGAACGCGAGAAACTGGAAAATGAATATAAAGAGCTGGAGGCAAAGATTGCAGAGTTGAAAGCGATTCTGGCAGATGAGAAGAAACTTCTGTGTGTTATCAAGGAGGAGATCTCCCTCATCGCTGATAAATACGGAGATGACCGCCGTACCGCCATCGGATATGATGAATACGATATGTCTGCGGAGGATTTGATCCCGGATGACGATATCGTTGTGACCATGACCAATTTTGGCTATATTAAGAGAATGTCCAGCGATAATTTCAAGAGCCAGAACCGCGGCGGCAAGGGAATCAAGGGCATGCAGACTATTGAGGAAGATTATATCGAAGATCTGCTGATGACCACAACCCATCATTATGTGATGTTCTTTACCAACAAGGGACGCGTATACCGTCTGAAGGGATACGAGATTCCGGAGGCAGGACGCACTGCCAGAGGTACTGCCATCGTGAATCTGCTTCCGCTGATGCCAGGCGAGAAGATCACATCCATCGTTCCTATGAAGGAGATCGATGATGAGAAATATCTCTTCATGGCAACCCGCAATGGTATGGTTAAGAAGACTCCGATGAAGGAATACAGCAATGTCCGCAAGAACGGTCTTCAGGCGATTGTACTTCGTGATGACGATGAATTGATCGAAGTTAAGGCTACCGATAATACCGAAGATATTTTCCTGATCACAAAGAAAGGTATGTGTATCCGATTCCATGAGACCGATGTCCGCGTGACAGGCCGTGTTTCCATGGGGGTTATCGGCATGAAGTTTGACGAAGGCGATGAAGTCATCGGTATGCAGATGGCCAGCCAGGGAGAATGCCTGCTGGTAGTATCGGAAAATGGTTATGGAAAACGCACTCCGATTGATGAATTTACAGCCCAGAACCGAGGCGGCAAGGGCGTGCGCTGCTATAAGATCATCGACAAAACCGGTGATTTGGTGGGTGCAAAGCTGGTAGATAATGAGCGCAAGATCATGCTGATTACCAATGAAGGCATCATCATCAAGATGGCAGTCAGCGACATCTCGATTATCGGACGAAATACCTCCGGTGTGAAGCTGATGAGTATTGATGCTGAATCCGGCATAGCAGTTGCAAGCATCGCCAAGGTGCGGGAGAGCGACAAGGATGAGGATGAAGAAGACGAACTTCTGGAGGAACAGGACGGAGAAGAAACCGAATCTGAGAATACAGCAGATGTCATGGCTGAACTGTAACCAATAAAAAGTAAAAAAGATCAGATATTCTTGATCTTTGAAAAGAAAATCATAAAAAAAGAGAACATCCGGCAATTCATAAACTGGAATTAGCGGGTGTTCTCTTTTTGATCTTTATAAGGCGCAGTATTTTAACAGCGTCACAGCGTCGTTTCTCTCTGAATGAGGCGGCACTTGAATTCCTGGTAGGTAAATTCAGATTCACGGTTTTCGATCATAGCAAGAAGAAGTTTGGCAGCATACTCGCCCATTTGATCGTAAGGAATATCAATGCCGCTGATAGAAGGATAGTCCATTTCATAGAAATTCACCTCGTTCAGGAAGATATGGCGAATTCTCTGAGGGATGGAAAAGCCTGTTTTTAATATTTCACGCTGCAGCAGCAGTCCAATGTCGTAGTTTTGAGAAATGGCAAGATCAAAACTGCGGTTTTCCATGTATTTAGCTAAAAATTGCTGCAAATGAATCAGATCACGATCCTTGATAGGGCAGATCACGTGCTCCAGATGGCAGTTCGGTGCCGTCCGGCGAAGCAGGGATTCAAAAAGCGGATATTTATTATTAACTAAAAGACCGTCATTGCTGATGGAAAAATACCGCACTTCGCGGATTCCCTTTTCCAGACAGAAGGAGGCACATTCCTGCAGGGCATATTCAAATGCATGGGGGAACGGTGTTTTTTTTGAGAAAACCCCGTCCATACAGATAACCACATAGGGAATATGATTTTCATCGGCCGGTTTTGTAAAAGCAGCGTGATCATCGTTGGAAATAAAAATGAGTCCATCGATCACGTTGGAATAATAGCTTTTGACATAATCCGGAGAAGAATCTATATCATCCATTTCATTGAAAATCGTGATGGTATAGTCGATCTGGGACAGGTACTGGCTGATCCCGGTAAAAGCATTTAAGAAAGCCTGGCGGCTGTAATCCTTTGCACATACAATTCCGATGGATGTACAGTTTTTGGTCCGCATGCTTTTGGCGGAAGCATTGGGATAGTAGTGAAGTGCTTCAACGGCATCTAAAACCTTGCGTCTGGTTTCCTCACTGATCTTCTGATTCTGGCGATTATTGATCACATAGGATACGGTCGCCTGGGAGACACCGCAGAGTTTTGCGATGTCTTTTGCAGTAACATTTTTTTTCATAATTTTGTAGACTCCTTATAACACTTTTACAGTTTATTAAATTTCTCTAAAAATGTCTATAGAAATTCACTAAAATACACAATAATTTAATATTGCTAAAAAAATAATTGAAATGCCGATCCTTTTGTGATATTCTAACAATACAAAATTAACTTATACGTATAAGTTTGAAATGGAGGAAAAAATGGGAAAAGCAAACGAACAAGCAAAAGATAAGCCTTCGTTATTAAACCGCTGGCTGAACGGAATTGAGAAAGTCGGAAATAAACTTCCGCATCCGATTTCTATTTTTGCAATTTTAGTTCTCTTTGTTATCGTTCTTTCTGCTGTCTGTGAGATGGCTGGAGTTTCGGCAACAGGTGAACTGGTTAACCGTTCTAAGGGAGTCGTAGAGACACAGACGGTTCAGGCTGTCAGCCTTTTGAATGGTGAGGGGCTTGTGTATATGCTGACACATGCAATCACTAACTTTACAGGATTCGCTCCTTTGGGAGTTGTCCTGGTAGCTATGTTTGGTATCGGACTTCTGGAGGACAGTGGTTTAATCGGAGGCGCATTAAAGTCTGCTGTAGAGGTTACTCCGGCTAAGTTAATCACTCCGATGATTGTATTCTTGGGCGTTATGTCCAACCTGGCCGATGCAGTTGGATACATCGTTCTGATTCCGATTGCTGCACTGATGTTTATGGCATACAATCGTCATCCGGTAGTTGGTATGGCAGCAGCATTTGCAGGTGTATCCGGTGGTTTCTCTGCAAACTTATTAATCGGTACTCTGGATCCGCTTCTTTGCGGTATTACCAACGAGGCTGTAAAGATGGTAGACCCGACTTATGTAGTTGAGCCGACCGGAAACTGGTACTTCATGATGGTATCTACCTTCCTGATCACAATCTTAGGTACTATCATCACTGAGAAAGTCGTTGCACCGCGTTTTGGTGAGTATCACGGCAATGGGGAAGAGAATGAAACAAGCTCTGAATATAAATTAAATGACCAGGAAAGAAAGGCTCTGAAAGTAGCTGGTTTAACCTTACTGGTTATGATTCTGGTTCTGGTAGCTTTCTGTCTCCCGGCTAACTCTGTTATGAGAGCTGAGGATGGAACACTGTTAGGAAACTCTCCGTTCATGGAGGGCATCATCCCGATTATCACTGTACTTTTCTTCGTACCGTCTGTTGTATATGGTCATATGACTGGTGTATACCACGGAGAGAAGGATGTCTGCAACGCAATGGGACGTGCCATGGGAACCATGAGCTCCTACATCGCTCTGACCTTTGTGGCAGCACAGTTTATTAACTTCTTTGGTTATACCAAATTAGGAACGATCCTTGCATTAAAGGGAGCTGAGTTCTTTAGAAACTCTGGTATTGGAACTATCCCGACCATGATCTTATTCGTTCTTTTTGCAGCATTCATCAACCTGTTCATGGGTTCTGCATCTGCAAAATGGGCTCTGATCGCTCCGGTATTCGTACCGATGTTCATGCTGTTAGGTTACACACCGGAGTTCGCTCAGGTTGCTTATCGTATCGGTGACTCCTGTACAAACGTTATCACTCCGATGATGTCCTATTTCGCAATGATTATCGTATTCATGAAGAAATATGATAAAGAGGCTGGTATCGGAACTCTGGTTTCCACCATGCTTCCGTACAGTATCTGCTTCCTGATTGGATGGAGTATCCTGTTAGTATTATGGATCGTACTTAACCTTCCGTTAGGACCGGGCGTTGGAATGTTTCTTGGCTAATGGGGCTGAATTGTTACGATAATTTAAATAACTAGAATAAGATGTACTCTGGGAATGTTTTATGCGGAATGCATAGACATTCCAGGAGTACATATTTTTTCAAAAAAATTGCATGAAGGAGGAAATAATGAACCAGACAAATATAAAAATTGGACAATTAAGAGATCGCATGAAAGAACTGGGAATCGATGCATACCTGGTTCCGACTGCGGATTTTCATGAATCTGAGTATGTAGGAGAATTCTTTAAATGCCGTCACTTCCTGACCGGTTTCAACGGAACCGCTGGAACGGCTGTTATCACTATGGATAAAGCCGGACTCTGGACAGACGGAAGATACTTTGTACAGGCAGAAGAGCAGCTTTCAGGCAGTGAGATCAAATTATACCGCATGGGTGAACCTGAATTCCCGACTCTGGACGAGTTTTTAGAGGAGGAGCTTCCGGTTGATGGATGCCTTGGATTTGATGGCCGTGTTGTAAACTCTGAGCTGGGGTATGGTCTTCAGAACTTACTGCAGGAAAAAAATGTAACAATCAACTGCAGCAAGGATCTGGTAGGTGAGATCTGGACTTCCCGTCCGGCTATGTCCTGCGAGCCTATCTGGAGCCTGGATGTAAAATATGCCGGAAAGAGCACCGTAGAGAAACTTTCAGATCTTCGTGATGCCATGAAGAAAAATAAAGCACAGATTCATCTGATGACGGCTCTGGATGAAATCGCATGGTTATTCAACCTTCGTGGAAACGATATTGTAAATAACCCGGTATTTCTGTCCTATGCACTTATTACACAGGACGAAGCCTATTTATACGTACAGAAAGAAGCTATCAAAGAAGATACTAAGATGGGAAAAGCGGTTTGTGCGGCTTTAGCTGAGGCAAAGGTTCAGGTAAAAGAGTATGCGGAATTCTTACAGGATGTGGCAGCCCTGAAGAATGAGAAGATTCTTCTGGAACGCAAGAAAGCAAGCTTTGCTGTATGCGAGAGCATTGATGCTTCCTGCCGCATCATAGACGAGATGAATCCATGTGCGACTATGAAGGCTGTTAAGAATGCGACCGAGATCGAAAATATGCGTAAGGCTCATTTAAAAGATGGTATAGCTGTTACCAAGTTTATGTACTGGCTGAAGCATACCATCGGAACCTGCGATATGACAGAGATGACAGCGGCTCATAAAATTGAAGAACTGCGAGCAGAGCAGGGCAACTATATCGAGCCAAGTTTCGTAACCATTGCCGCTTACAAGGAAAATGCAGCAATGTGCCATTATCATCCAAGCGATGAGGTATGCAAGAAATTAAAACCGGAAGGTCTTCTGCTGGTAGATTCCGGCGGACAGTATTTAGAGGGAACTACTGATATCACAAGAACCTATGCATTAGGACCTCTGACCGAGAAGGAAAAAGAGTACTACACAATCGTAGCAGCCGCTATGCTGAAGGTATCAACCATGAAGTTCCTTCACGGCTGCCGGGGAATCAACTTAGACTACACCATCCGTGAAGCATTCTGGAAACGTGGTCTTGATTTTGCCCATGGTACCGGACATGGTGTTGGATATCTTTCTAACGTACATGAGAGACCGAACGGACTGCGCTGGAAAGTTGTTCCGGAGCGTCAGGACAGCGCTGTGATCGAGCCGGGCATGATCTGCTCCGATGAGCCGGGGCTGTATTTTGCAGGCGATTTCGGAACCAGAACAGAGAATCTGATCTTATGTGTCGAGGATGAGAAGAATGAGTACGGACAGTTCCTGAAGTTCGAATTCCTGACCAAGGCGCCGATTGACTTAGAGGCACTGGATACACGTTTCATGGATGACGCGGATATCGAGCGCTTAAATACATACCATAAAGACGTATACGAAACCATTTCTCCGTATATGAACGAAGAAGAAAAAGAGTGGTTAAAACACGTAACAAGAGAAATTTCAAGATAATATGATGTTACAGTTCAGCCATGCACTGGTTTGAATGAATATGGAAACAAGAAGATGTCATGGCTGAACTGTAACAATATAATACCTCCTGAATAGATAGAGATAAATTCAAGTCGAACGTCCGTGAGACTTGGCGCGTGATTCTGGTCAGCAAAGCTGACATATTCCTATCAGAATCACTGCGCATGAGATCAAAATCTATTCAGGGGGTATTTTTATTACATCTATTCAGAAATGATTGCAAGATTATTTAATTTCTATTATGATGATATAAGAGTCAGTAATAGATAAAACAGAGCGGTTCTGTCAGCAGGGGCAGACAAAAATTTCATGGAAGAAGGGTAGTTTTTAAATGAGAAGAATCAATGTTGAAACCATTACACAGAATATCAAAGAAATGTGCATTGAGGCCAACCATTTTCTGTCACCGGATATGAAAAAGGTGTTTGATGAGGCGGCAGCGAGTGAAGAATCTCCATTGGGACGTCAGATTTTAGGCCAGCTGGAAGAAAACTTATGTATCGCTGGTGAGGAGATGATTCCGATCTGCCAGGATACTGGAATGGCAGTTGTGTTTATCAAGGTAGGACAGGATGTACATCTGATCGGCGGTTCTCTGACTGATGCTATCAATGAGGGCGTGCGCCAGGGATATGTAGACGGATATCTCCGTAAATCCGTGGTTAAGGATCCGATTTACCGTGAGAATACGAAGGATAATACACCGGCTATCATTCATTATGAGATCGTAGAGGGTGAGCAGGTAGAGATCACGGTGGCTCCGAAGGGATTTGGAAGTGAAAACATGAGCCGTGTATTCATGCTGAAACCGGCAGATGGAATTGAAGGAGTCAAGGATGCTATTCTGACAGCGGTGCGGGATGCGGGACCGAATGCCTGTCCTCCGATGGTAGTAGGCGTTGGAATCGGTGGAACCTTTGAAAAGTGTGCAGAGATGGCGAAGCACGCGCTGACCAGAAATCTGGAAGAGGAATCACCGGTTGAGTATGTGCGTGATCTGGAAAAAGAAATGCTTGAAAAGATCAATAATCTTGGAATCGGTCCTGGCGGTTTAGGCGGACGGACAACCGCCCTGGCTGTCAATATTGAAACCTATCCGACCCATATTGCAGGTCTGCCGGTAGGCATCAATATCTGCTGTCATGTAAACCGTCATGCGCACAGAGTGATTTGATGAATATTTTTAGGATAGCGAAAGTGCGAAGCACGTAGCAATCCGGTATCAAAAGGGGAAAAATCTCTTGTGACCCAAACATCATTTGATAGTATGAAGAATGTACTCTCGGAGTCTTTCCTGCACAAAAAGATACCGAGAGTACATAAGATAGATTTGGAGGAAAATATGGATAGAACAATCACAGCTCCAATTGACAGGGAGACATTAAAAAGCCTGCATGCAGGTGATTATGTATATATAAGCGGAACCATCTATACAGCACGTGATGCAGCTCATAAGCGCATGATAGAGACGCTGGATGAAGGAAGAGAACTTCCCCTTGATCTGAAAGATAATGTAATTTATTATATGGGACCGTCACCGGCCAGAGAGGGCCGTCCGATTGGTTCTGCAGGTCCGACCACAGCCAGCCGTATGGATAAATATACTCCGAGACTTCTGGATCTCGGCATGGGAGCCATGATCGGAAAAGGAAAGAGAAGCCAGGCAGTCATTGATGCCATCGTTCGCAATGGTGCCGTTTATTTTGCGGCAGTGGGCGGAGCCGGAGCAATTCTTTCAAAGTGCATTAAGGAATCGGAAGTGATTGCATACGACGATCTGGGAACAGAGGCGATCCGAAAATTGACGGTAGAAAATATGCCTATGATCGTGGTAATTGATTCCGAAGGAAACAATCTTTACGAGACCGCGGTAAAGGAATATCAGAGATAGAATAATAAGATATCAGATGTGAGATAACTCCCATCCCGCAGCAAGAATGCAGATGCAGGATGGGAGTTTTATGAAGAGAGGTTATTGGCTGTTTGGCAAATAACCTCTTTGTCGTGAAGAATAAAGGTAACTGTGAACAGCTACGAATAAAGTTATAATTGATAGAGATAAACCATAATTGGCATGGTTATCATACAGAATAGAGTGGTAATTACGTTAATGGCACCAGCATAACGGGCATCTTTTCCATATACCTGGGCCATCTGCGTGATTGTGGAGGCGGATGGGGTGATTGTGGCTAACAGGGTGACAAGCAGAATTTGTGAACCATTCTCAGCAAAAGAAGCAAGGCCGCTGAATTTAAGAAGTAAAATTGTCAAAAGCGGTACACCGATGAGCCGCAGAATCGTGACAAGTCCAATATGGGGAAAAGCCAGAATTTCCTGGGGCGTGGTTCCGGCAATCAGCATTCCTGAGATCAGCATGGCCAAAGGACCAATCATGCTTCCCAGGGAGCGGACAGCGCTGTCCACTGGACCGGGAAGTGAAATCTGTGCCAAGAATAGAAAAATACCGAATAAAATGGCAATCATATTTGTATTTGTTATGATTTTTTTAAAATCAGGCTTCTTTTCTTCACAGATCATCATTTTGCCATGACTCCAGAGAAGAAAAAGCTGTACAGAGACGTAGGCGCTGGAATAAATAACCCAGTCTGGTCCTAGAATAGAGGAAACAAGCGGTATAACAAGATTTCCTGCATTAGAGTAGATGATAGAGGCTTTTTCAACTCCGTTAAGATGAAGAAGAGGTCCTATAAAGTAAAAAAGGACAATCAGGATGAGATGGATCAATACAGCAGCAGCCACCGCCAAAAGAAGCCCATTTAGGATGGAAGGGCTGCAGCTGACCTGAAAAGCAGATAAAATCGAACAGGGGACTACGATATAGACAGACAGGCGTGAAAGAATGCGGCTGTCATCTGAGCGGCAAATGCCAGTCTTTACCAAAACAAAGCCTAAAAACATGACGATAAATAATGCCGCAATTTTACCAACTAAAATTCCAATGGACATAATACGTTTGCTACCTCCTCATAACAGGGCATAGAGACAGAATATTTTTTTGCAAGTCGGAGGGGCTCCATGACAAGTCCGTCCAGTTCCGATGGTTTTCCTTCCATTATGTCACGCTGCATGGAAGTGGTGGCATCGGCAGATAAGTTGGAAAGAATCTCCAGATTTATTTTTACATAGTCTTTTTCAAAGGGATATCCCATGGCAGCAGCCAGAGCGCTGATTTCACGAATCATGGATTTAAATAATTCACGGGCTGGTCCTTCCTTTTGAAAATCTCCGGCCACGGCATGAAGGTAGACTCCAGCAGCTCCGATAGGGGAGACATAGGAAAATTTCTCCAAAGCATCCCTTTGGATATGGGTGGATAAAACTCCATCGATACCGCTTTCGCAAAGATCCGATTGAATGGCTGATAAAATCGGAGAAATATAGGAAGGATCCCTGGGACCGAAGACAACCCTTAAGATAGGACCGTGCTGAACCAGAACACCGGGATGTTCTAAGGATGCAGAAACATAGATGCATCCATCCAGAACGGTACAATCCGGTAATTCTTTCTGCATTCTGGCACCGGTTCCATATATATTTAAGATGGGAATAATAATTGTGCGGGGACCAGCGGTCTGTCGGATAAAAGGAAGGACGGAATCAAGGGAATATTCTTTTACGCATATAAAGATAACCTCCGGAGCCAGGGAAAGAGCACAGGATTCTTCCATGGATAATGCACGAACCTGAAGATGTTCTTCCGTCTGATCCCAGAGATGACGAATGATGAGACCGTTATTACGCATAGCATCAAGGTTGGAACCACGGGCAATGAATGTAACATCCTTTCCAGCTTTTGTAAGAGCAGAGCCAAGAATTCCACCAGTACCGCCGGCTCCCAGGATCATATATTTTAAATTCATAAAAAACTCCTTTCTGAATTCTAATCTGGATTGCTTCGTGCGATGCGATGCACTCCTGCAATCCGCCAAAACATCTCGCTAAGTGCTTATAGTATCATATCATAAAATATATTGAAAAATGGTGGTTTAAAGGAAATAAAAAAAAAGAAAAAACTTGGATAAATTTGCTTGACATTTTAAATTTTCTTTGATACAATGAGATACGCGTCTGACAAAGAAATGCGTTAAGATGCAATTGAATATTTTTTTTATTACTGCGGAGAAATACTCAAGAGGCCGAAGAGGCGCCCCTGCTAAGGGTGTAGGTCGGGCAACCGGCGCGAGGGTTCAAATCCCTCTTTCTCCGCTTGGCAGGATCAAGCTCACAACCATATGGTTGCGAGCTTTTTCTATGGGATTTCTTAAGCTGGTTATGAAAAGTTATTTACTTAAAGCTTCACAGGGTTAATATTTAACCAGAAGCGTTAATGCAGTTTACATTATCTTTATTGAATGTTTTTGATGGACTTGATTGTTTGCAATCAGAGCATTGATATGAAGAATGAGTGAGTTTTAAATTTTTTACAACAATTTAAAATAAAATTCAAAAAAATGTAAAAAAGTGTTGACAAAGTAAATAACAAGTGATATTATAATCAAGTCGCCACGAGAGATGAGCGACACAAAAGCTTCTCAAACATAGATAAATACTGAGTTTGAAAGCAATGAACTTTGATAACTGAACAGAAAGACAACCTTGAAAATTCTTTTTTAGAATTTCGAGATGAGTACAGAATTCAATAGAATTAAGTATACATCTTTTGTGAACATCATTCAAGCAATTGAATGAATCCTTAAACACAGTATAAGGAAACTATTATTAAGCTAGTTAGTTTGTAACTGACAAGGCAAACTTTTTATGAGAGTTTGATCCTGGCTCAGGATGAACGCTGGCGGCGTGCTTAACACATGCA
>OHVK01000224.1_pt1 | contig 29695 bp, 29 predicted proteins | sample 1579411 | NCBI WGS metagenome assembly OHVK01 (sample SAMEA3882524, study PRJEB24775) | human gut metagenome | biome: human-associated habitat; feature: intestine environment; material: feces | place: Netherlands | collected 2009/2010 | reverse complement strand
GGATTTTAAAACCTGCTATCTATACTATCCCCTGATCTGTCCGTTTCCGAAGATAATATACTTTGTTGTTGTCAATGCTTCGAGTCCCATCGGGCCTCTTGCATGAAGCTTCTGTGTGCTGATTCCGATCTCTGCACCGAATCCGAATTCGAATCCATCTGTAAATCTTGTTGATGCATTTACATAAACCGCTGCCGCATCGATCTCATCCTGGAATCTCAATGCATTATCGTAATCCTTTGTAATAATGGATTCAGAATGTCCTGTATTATATGTATTGATATGTGTGATTGCCTCATCGATGGAATCAACAATCTTTACAGAAATAATTGCATCCAGGTACTCTGTTCCCCAGTCTTCTTCTGTTGCCGGAATAATCTCTGAACTGATTGCCTGTGCTCTCTCTCCGGTAAGACCGTTTTCTGTAACATCGGCTGGATCGTAGCTGATAATGTAGTGGTGACTTTTGATATCTTCACGTTTCTTATTTTTGTGAAAATGAGCATTTGTCAGTTCACATTCCTTGTCAAAAGACATCGGATCACAGTTCAGTCCATCCATATAAAACTCTTTTCGTAGGATGCTTCGTCCGGATTCATCTACAATCTTTTCCCCGGTTTTTTCATCATGTTCAAACAGAAGGTAATTGATAGCAGCCGAGTAATTTGCATTTCTGCTTTTAATGTGTTTTACGATTGCCATTCATACCACCTGCCAGTTTCAGTACCTCTTTTCTCAATAGGAATAAGTCCGTGATGCACTGATGGATTTCATTTTCTATAGCACGTGACTGACTGCCACCACTGTTAAAATGCTTGGCGATCTGATTGAGATTCGATCCGATTTTTCCATATTCACTGACCAGTTTTCTGAGATCATTCATGTCTGCAACAACTTCAATTTGGTGATTGATTTGCTTTTCAAGTAGTAGTTTTCTCACATATTCAGAACGAGAAAGTCCTGTAACGTCAGCGGCTTCATTTAATACTGCCAATTCAATATCCGTTAATTTTAATGTGATGATGTTACTCCTCTTGAGATTCTTTTCTTTCTTCTTTGGTGCCATAGTCCTCCTTCTTTTTTGATAAGACATCTTGGATGTGCGATTACACTTTTTAACCGGCTGTCCCTTCCGGTTATATAAAGTGCTGCGACTATCTTTGATAGAGAGCCTGCAGATATCTTTGATGTCTGTACGAGGGTATGGGGAATCGGATCCCCATCAAGAGACTTACCCGGAGGTATGCCGTAGCCATAAAATAGCGATACGGTAATACCCGGGTGGATCTTGCTCTAATCTACGAACCCTCTTACATATACAAAAGATGGAGGGGGAAAATACAGGGTGTGAGAGAAAAGAATTTTAGAAAAATCAAAATAACTCAAAAACTTGACTTTTAACATTGCCAAAGTTAAAATGAAAGAAAATGAGTTAAAAGGAGAATGAGAAATATGCTTACCAGCGTATTCGGGATTTCTATAAAATATGAAGCATGGAATCATCAGGATTCTTTGCCTGTTTATATTGCAGGGAGTTATGATTTTCACACAGCATATATTGGAAACAGACGCTGTATAATGCTTGCTCCGACAGAAGAACTTGCCACGCTTCCGGCATTGAAAAAACAGATTACAAAAATACAGCAGATTGATAATGTACCAGTCGTATTTGAACTTGCGTCGGTATCTAATTATCGAAGAAAAAGCCTTATAGAAAATAATATACCGTTTATTACTGATAAGCAGGTCTTTCTTCCTTTCATCGGGACAATGCTTTCTGATGAGAAAGAACCCCAAAAGCTGACAGGTAAGTTTGTTTGCTCAACACAGCAGTTGTTTTTGTTTTATCTGTATAGTAAGAAAAAACGATTGTATATTTCAGAAGCCGGAAAAGTGCTTCCATTTACAGCAATGACCTTGACCAGAGCAGTAAAGCAGTTGGAAGCGACGGATTTGTTTCTTGTAGCAAAAGACGGTGTCAATAAGTTTATTGAGTCAAAATATAAGCGAGATGAATTATTTGAAAAAGCAAAAGTATATTTGACAACACCTGTCCGCAAAGCAGGATATATAGATAAGACGCAAGTTACAGAAAATATGGTCTTTGCAGGGGAAACGGCACTTTCTGAAAAAACAATGCTAAATCCAAGCCGAGTTGCTACCTATGCAATCAGTGAGAGGGATTATGATAAAACTTTGCTGACCGATGAATTGATAGACCCGGATAAGCAGGTAAGACTTGAATTATGGGCATACAACCCGAAACAATTTTCAGAGGATAACAGTGCTGATGATATTTCACTTGTTTTATCTTTTACAGATACAAATGATGAAAGAATTGAAGAAGCAGTAGATGAATTGCAGGAAAGAAGGTTGCAGGAGTAATGGTCAGCGGATTTACAAAATTTAAGGAAAGATTTCAAGGTTTTGAAAATCAATATGTTATCATCGGCGGGACAGCTTGTGATTTGATTATGGAAAATGAAGAATTACCGTTTCGTGCTACAAAAGATGTAGATATTGTATTGATTGTTGAATCCATAACAGCGGAGTTTGGCAGGCAGTTTTGGGAGTATGTTAAAGAAGCAGGGTATGAGCATTTGAACAAAAGTACCGGAAATACACAGTTTTACCGTTTCAGAGCCCCGAAAAGTAAGGAATATCCATATATGATAGAGATATTTTCCAGAAATCCGGATTTTATTATATTGGAAGATGATGCAGTTCTCACACCGCTTCTGATAGATGATGAAATATCTAGTTTGTCGGCAATCCTTTTAAATGAAGCGTATTATGAATTGCTAAAAACCGGACAAAAGATGGTTGATGGCATTCCGGTATTAAGTCCGACTTGCCTGATACCATTTAAGGCGAAAGCGTGGCTGGATTTAAAAGAACGCAAGTTAAATGGAGATCAGGTTGACAGCAAAAATATAAAGAAACATAAAAACGATGTGTTCCGATTAGCACAGTTAATCACAGCCAATACAAGGCAAGTTCTCAGTCCGGAAATAGCAGAGGATATGAAAAAGTTCTTATCTGAAATAGCTGATGAAACAGTGGATTTAAAGTCCTTGGGTATAAGAGGAACAGATAAGAAGAGAATGACAGATATGTTGTACCAGTGTTATGGGTTGAAGGATAATACATAGTAAAAGTGTTCTTGAAGATTTTGGACTCGCCCTGAGAGGGGAGGGTGCGGACATTTTCTTGGACAGGTTAAACAGCCAATCCAAGTCTACGTCTGTACTCCATAGGACTCATGTATCCTAATGGAGTATTAATAAGGTATTGTGTCCAAATTGAGAGTTTGTTTTGGGGAATGCTTGAAGCTGACGGGATATTCTTGTTTAAATTGTCGTTGTATGTTATAAATAAATCACAAGAATAACAACACGTGACAAGGAGAAAAACCAACATGTACGATTATTTAATAGTAGGCGCCGGTCTCTACGGTGCCGTATTCGCCCATGAGGCGAAGAAAGCGGGCAAGAAGGTTCTGGTGATTGACCGCCGCCCGAATATTGCAGGAAATGTGTATACAGAGCCGATGGAGGGCATCCAGGTTCACAAGTATGGCGCGCATATTTTCCATACGAATAATAAGGAAGTCTGGAATTATGTAAGCCAGTTCGCGGAGTTTAACCGTTTTACAAACTCCCCGGTGGCGAATTACCACGGCGAGCTGTATTCCCTGCCGTTTAATATGTACACCTTCAACAAGATGTGGGGTGTCGTGACTCCGCAGGAGGCAGCGGCGAAGATCGAGGAACAGCGCAAGGCAGCAGGCATCACCGAGCCGAAGAACCTGGAAGAGCAGGCGATCAGCCTGGTTGGCACGGATATTTATGAGAAGCTGATCAAGGGCTATACACAGAAGCAGTGGGGAAGAGAGTGCAAGGATCTTCCATCCTTCATCATCAAGCGTCTTCCGGTTCGTCTGACCTTTGACAACAACTATTTTAACGCCCTGTATCAGGGAATCCCGGTGGGCGGCTATACGAAGATGGTTGCCAATATGCTGGACGGCATCGAGGTTCGCCTGGAAGAGGATTATTTTAAGAATAAGGCTGATTGGGATGCGATGGCAAAGAAAGTAGTTTACACCGGCGCGATCGATGCGTATTTTGAGTATTCGTTGGGCGTTCTGGAGTATCGTTCTGTGCGCTTTGATACCGAAGTGCTGGATATCCCGAATTTCCAGGGCAATGCGGCAGTGAACTATACAGATGCGGAGACTCCGTGGACGCGTATTATCGAGCATAAATGGTTTGAGTTTGGCAAGGATGCCGATGGCAATGATCTGCCGAAGACGGTCATCAGCCGTGAGTACAGTTCTGAGTGGAAGTTAGGCGATGAGCCGTACTATCCGGTCAATGATGCGAAGAATGGCGCGCTGTATGAGAAGTACAAAGAGCTGGCGGAGAAAGAAGATAAAGTGATCTTTGGTGGCCGTCTGGGCGAGTATAAGTATTATGATATGGATGCGGTGATTGCTTCGGCGTTGGAGCTGGTGAAGAAGGAGCTGTAGGAGAATTTTTGATTTTTATCCGGATCGGTGGATGGTTTCGGAATCATGGATTAGATGGGAAGCTACCTGCTGATTCAGATAAAATGGTGAAATGAAAATTGCAAAATTTAGTATTTCAAAAATAAAGCATAATAAAACATCTTGAATACAGATGAAAGATATGCTATAGTAGAAATAGGAAAGCCAGAGACATACGGCCTGCCGAAATGAAACAGTTAATCTCTTATGAGACCAGCCGCCCCTATTGCAGTAGTGGCGGCTATTTTCTTCTCGTGAAGATTGTATAACACAATCCTACGAGAGCGACAATGAATATTCCAGACTGAATTAAATCCGAATATGTAATATACATTGTTATCGCCCTCCTTTCTGTCATTGGTATGACGAGATGCTGGAGGGGAAGCCCTCCAAAAGTAGGGGGCAGGCCGCCTTTCATATGCTCTGACTTTCCATAATTTTAGTTTATCATAATTATAATGTGAGATCAATAAAAAACACATCTAAACTGTGCAAATGATACTTTCGAAAATGCACAAACTATGCACGTCATTGATTTGGCGGTCATTAATTCGGCATCAATTTCCCCAAATCCTCCATCATTCTCCCCAAATCCCTCTCGACAACTTCATATACCAGTACATCCGGCTTATTTTCGTTCAAAAATTCCGGCTCAAATACCTGCCAATGGTAAAAATCAGTATACGCAAAGTATTTTGGCAGTCCTGCCAGCAGGGCGGTTCCGAAGGAGTCACGGTAAATCGCGATGCGGCGCGGGTCGGGCGTCTGGTCTGCTGAGATGTGGGCGATGTTGCCATCGTCGGAGGCACTGTCGTAGTGGATGGTTACATTGTTTCGGTAACCGGATACATCTGCTTTGGTATCGTCGCACATGGATTCTGGCATGTGGAACAGGTTTGCCAGATCGCCCGGATCGCGTGGCTCATAGGTGACAGTGACGTCCTCGATCGGCGTGGAGGTGCCGCCAGCGGCATCAATGATCTGCCCGGAGACGAGAAATCCGGCAGCATCGTTCCAGTGTGTGTCGGTTTTGAAATACCACTGATACTCCCGGCGGTTTTTGAGCTCCGGGTATGGATTGACAACTGGGACATTTGTGTGCATTTCCAGATAATTGAGCAGTTCACTGCGGCGGGTAGATCCGTCCGGTGCGGTGAAGCCATCCGGGAGGAATTCGCTGTATATGCCTTCTTTATTGGGAGCACACAGGAAGATAAATTCGGTGCCTTTTTCTTTCCAGGCGTCGTGGACGGTCTGGAGTTTGTCTGCCAGCATCTGGAGTTCCCCGGCGGAAAAACGGTTGGTGCCGAGGAAGTCCTCGACAGAGCTTCCGAGCGTGTAAAAGTACCAGCCATCTTTTCCGGTGATGACGTCCTGCGAGTCTCCGAACTGGAATAAGGAGAGGTTTAAGCGGGCGTTCAGGCTTAAGAAGCGGTTGCGGAACGCCGCATGGTCGTTGATCCAGTCCTCAACACCGGATGGAAAGGTATCGATGGTTTCCAGCGACAGAGTTGGAAATGCCGCCAGACTGCGGTTTTCACCGGTGCCCTCATCGGCTGTGGTTTTCAGGATAGGAAACAGCAGGTTGGGGGAGAGGATGCAGGCGAAGAAGACTGCGATCATGATATGAGTGCGTTTCATAGGATAAAGTCCTCAATTCATAAATTTTTATTCATTTCTTGAATTTTCCGTAGTGTTTATGGTTTCATTGATAGCATTTTCGGAAGGTTCGCCGTTTACCTCTTTTTGAATAGTAGCTTCTTCCGGTATATTTGTTTTTTTCAGTTCATCGTCCTTTTTCGGCTTTTCAGCCGCTTCGGCAGCATCGGTTTCTTCTATTATTTCTGCGTCCTCCACCGCCTTCTCCGTCGTTTTCTCCACCAAATCAAACGCCACCTGTGCCTTAAACAGATCCCCATCGATATACAAACTAAACTGCCCTTTCTGCAATTCCGTCAGATCTTTGGCGATCGATAGTCCCAGTCCGCTTCCCTCGGTGGTGCGGGCGACGTCGCCGCGCACGAAACGTTCGGTCAGCTCGTCAGCACGGATGTTGAGCGGATTGGCAGATATATTTTTGATGGTGAAGACTGCCTGGCCAGCAGTACCGGTTTCTGGATTTCCGGGAACGCGGGCGAGGTCTACATAGACGCGGCTGCCCTCCATCGCATATTTGCAGACGTTGTTGTACAGGTTTTCAAGTACGCGCCACAGGCGGCGTCCATCGGCGCGGATCATCAGCGGTTCCCGCGGGGCATTGATGATGAGCTGCAGATGTCTGGCATCCAGTTTTTCTTCAAATTCGCCGTTGGTCTGAAATGCCATCTGGACGAGGTCAATGTCGGTAAATTCAAGCTTCACATTGCCGGAGCTTGCCTTGGATGCCTCGACGAGGTCTTCAATCAGTGTTTTGAGACGCTGTGATTTCTGGTCGAGCACATCGAGATAGGCATTGATCCGCGCATCTTCAATATGTTCCCGTTTCATTAGGTTTACATAATTTATAATCGAGGTCAGCGGTGTTTTGATGTCGTGTGAGACGTTGGTGATCAGGTTGGTTTTGAGGCGTTCGCTCTTCATTTTCTCCTGAAGGGCGGTTTCAAGACCGGAACTGATGTTGTTGAGTCCCTCTGCCAGCGTGAGCTCCGGTCCGTCAAAATCATCGAGGTTAAGCTGGTAGCTGGTTTCTCCGGTGGATAGCTGCTGGACGGCGTCGCGGATGGATTCCTGTTCGATTGCCTGCCGGAACAGTATGTAAAAGATCCACAGGTTAAACAGCAGAAATACCAGCACAGTCAGACCTGTCAGCAGGTAAACAACGTATAAACTTGCATACACGCGGTCCCAGAAATACCAGGCAAGGCTGATAAGCGCTGTGTTGATTGCAAGATAGAGAACAAATCCGATGCCGAGACGGCTGCGGAAGTTCTGGCGTGTTTTGAGGATCGCCATTTTTTTCTGGAACCGGCAGATCAGGCTGGAGGTCCACAGGGTACCGGCGCGGTAGCGGCGCAGGAGGCTGAAAAAGAGCAGCAGTCCGCCCAGATACAGGACCAACGCCTGCAGGCTGTGATCGGAGAAGTACCAATACTGCGATGGAATGACCAGATGCAGGATGCGGACGAGAATCAGGTCGCTCACAATCAGGGCGATCGCGGTCATGGCGGCAAAAAAGACGATGCCGGTTTCGGTGCCGCTCTTGTCGAAGCCGTGCAGTGTCACGTCAAAGCTGCGGTAACTCTGGTAGCCGGACACCCGGAACAGAAACAGGAAGCTCAAAAGCAGTCCGATCGTTGCAAAGATCGTCAGTGCAAATCCGGTCAGATACAGGTGCTGCCGGTGCAGGTATGCGGTATGCGCCCGTGCGTAAAGGTCAGTGACTGGATAATTTGTATCGATTCCGACCAGCAGATAATAGTCGCTGCCGGTGTACGGGTTATTGGATGCCAGTGCGGAAATGCTGCTGAGCGGGATCGCTTTCATGTTGGTATCGTAGAAAACGGAATTGCCCGGCAGATACGCGTAGCGCCCGTATTCCTTGACATTTTCCAGCGTCAGGGAATCGGTGTTTGTAAACTGGGTTGTTTCGTTCTGATCCGAATCCGGCTCCGTGTACTGAATTTTAAAATGCAGGTTGGACGGATTGGCGACGAAACGGTTATACACTGTGTAATAACGATGCAGTGTGTCCATGATCTCGACCGCCGCGTCCTCCAATGTGCTGCGCTTCCGGCTGGCAGAACGGTAGCTGTAGATCCGCTGCGGCTCCTGAACCGACCATTCGACGTAGCCTTCGCGGCTCTTGACGCCGTCTTCCGGTTCGGAAAGCTTCTGGCAGTTAAAGTCGTCGTCGAGCTGGTACCCCATGGATTCCAGATAGGAAATCAGGGAGGACAGGGAGAAATTTTCGGTCTCGCTTGGTCCAAAGGTCATTTTGAGCATCCGGCGCGAGAGGTCAATCGAGCTGTCGGCGCCGAAGACGTCCTGATAGTCCATATATAGGAAGATATCGTTCAGATCGCTATTAAATTGTGTGTTAAATTCCGCGGTGTCCTCATAAGGAACCGAGCCAATGCCGGTCAGCCCCAGACCGAAATTTCCGTGAATATACATGAGGCAGATACCAGTCAGCCCCAGAATCAGGAAAAACAGATGCGTGAGGCTGGCGATCCATTTCTGGATCTGCATCGGAATATGTGAGAGTTTTGTCATAAATTTTGCAACTCCTAACTTCTGTTAGATGGATGATTCACATTTTTACTGTTTCTCAATTTTATATCCAACACCCCAGACAACCTTCAGATAGCGCGGCTCTCTCGGGTTAATTTCGATCTTTTCGCGGATATGGCGAATATGAACCGCAACTGTATTGTCCGCGCCGATCGCCTCCTCATTCCAGATCGCCTCGTAGATCTGGTCGATGGAGAAGACTTTTCCGGCGTTTTTAACGAGCAGAAGCAGGATATTGTACTCGATCGGTGTCAGCTTGATGAGTTCGCCGTCCACGGTTACTTCCTTATTTTCATCGTTGATCTGCAGGCCGCCGCATTTGAATACGTGGTTGCCCATCTGATTGTTCATATTTCCCAGCTGCGTGTAGCGGCGGAGCTGCGATTTCACGCGGGCGACCAGTTCCAGCGGGTTGAATGGCTTCGTGATATAATCATCCGCCCCTATATTTAAGCCCAGAATCTTGTCCGCATCCTCAGATTTCGCGGAAAGAATAATGATCGGGATGCTGCTGGTCTCACGCACCTTCAGCGTCGTCCGGATCCCGTCTAACCCCGGCATCATAACGTCCAGAATCATCAAATTCACGGTGTGCGTTTTCAAAAGCTCCAGCGCCTCTGCGCCGTCATACGCCTTGATAACCTCAAATCCCTCACCGGTTAAGTATATGTCAATCGCTTCTACGATCTGTTTATCATCGTCACATACAAGAATACTCTGCATAGCAACTCCTCCTTTTAATAGGGTAATATATAGATAATATAGTATATAAATTTCTGTATAGATACAATAAAGATACCTATATCTTATAATTATACAACGAAAAAGAAAACCGCGGTATCCTTATTTTTATGTATTTCAAGTGAGTTATATTTCAGGTGAATGAGCGTCCCCAATCTGTAGGAAACATCACTCGCGCCGGCACTTGGCGAGGTCTTTTCGAGCTTAGTGTCCGCTGCAGCGAGTGCAAGAGCGAGAGCGTTTTCCGGAAGATTGGGGACGCTCATTTACCGTCCGGGTCACGACTTTTTGGCAGGTCGACGCGTCTATATTTACAAGTTACCCTTGACAAACCCCACATTCTCCGCTACACTCTAAATTAATTTGAATATCAAACCATTTGAAATTAAAACTATCTTTTATAGAAGAAGCGGAGTTAAACGAGAAAATGACAGCTAGAATCATTGGAATTGGCGCGTATGCGCCGGAGCAGGTTGTGACGAATCAGGATTTGACGAAATTTCTTGATACAAATGATGCCTGGATCCGGGAACGGACGGGTATTGGAGCCAGACATGTCTCGACGAGCGAGGGAACCTCGGCGTTGGCGACAGAGGCGGCGAAGCGCGCGATCGCGGACGCGGGCATTTCTCCGGAGGAGATTGAGATCGTGATCGTGGCGACTTCTTCCCCGGATCGGGCGTTCCCGAGTGCGGCGGCGGATGTACAGGGAGCCATCGGGGCGAAACATGCGGTGGCGTTTGACATCACGGCGGCATGTTCCGGATTTATTTACGCCTTACATATTGTGCAGGGATTTATTCAGGCGGGCATCTATAAGACGGCGCTGATCATCGGTGCGGAGACACTGAGCAAGGTGTTAGACTGGACGGACCGCAGTTCCTGCATCCTGTTTGGCGATGGAGCGGGCGCGGCGGTTGTCCGGGCGGACGAGACGGGTGTGGTGAAGACGCTGGTCGGCAGCGACGGAACGAAGAACGACGTTCTGTACTGCCAGGCGAGAAGTCTCGAAAACTGCCTGACGGGAGGCAAGCCGGAGCTTGGTTTTATGCAGATGGACGGTCAGGAAGTGTTCAAGTTTGCGGTTAAGAAAGTACCGGAGATTGTGAATGCGATTCTGGAGGAGACCGGAACGGACCGCGAGGCGGTACAGCATTATCTGCTGCATCAGGCGAATATCCGGATTCTGGAAGCGGCGTCGCGCCGTCTGAAGGTTCCGATGGACAAGATTCCGGTCAATATCGAGCGCTACGGCAATACGTCGGCGGCTTCGATTCCGATTCTCCTGGATGAAATGCACCGGGACGGACGCTTAAAACGCGGCGATACGCTGGTGATGGCAGGTTTTGGCGCGGGTCTTACCTGGGGCGCGGCATTGATGACCTGGTAGGTGCCTGGAGAGGCAAAAAAATATATAGCAAAACTAATGTACATTATCCCATTTTTTGATAAAATATAAGAACAGTGATTGCATTTTTGCGGTCACAAAAAGAAAATTCATTTAAAAAGGAGATTGAAACGATGTTAGAGAAAATGAAAGAAATTATTGCAGAGCAGCTGAGCGTAGACGCAGATTCCATTACCGAGGCTTCCTCTTTCAAGGATGATCTGGGTGCTGATTCTCTGGATCTGTTTGAGCTGGTTATGGCTCTGGAGGACGAGTACTCCGTAGAGATCCCGGCTGAGGATCTGCAGAACCTGGCAACTGTAGGCGATGTTATGAACTACTTAAAAGAAAAAGGTGTAGAGGCATAATGAAAACAAAGATCACAGAAATGTTGGGGATTGAATACCCGATTATTCAGGGCGGCATGGCATGGGTGGCAGAACATCATCTGGCAGCAGCCGTTTCTGAAGCTGGCGGTCTGGGCTTAATTGGCGGCGCCAATGCACCAGGTGAGGTTGTACGCGAGGAGATCCGCAAGGCGAGAGAGCTGACAAAGAAGCCGTTTGGTGTCAATGTCATGTTGATGAGCCCGTATGCGGATGACGTGGCAAAGGTAGTTGTGGAAGAAGGCATCAAGGTCGTAACGACCGGCGCCGGTATTCCAGGCAAATACATGGGCATGTGGAAGGAAGCCGGCATTAAGGTAATTCCGGTTGTCGCTTCGGTTGCACAGGCACGTCTGATGGAGAAGAGCGGCGCAGATGCAGTCGTTGCAGAAGGCATGGAGTCCGGCGGACACATCGGCGAGGCGACGACGATGACGCTCGTTCCGCAGGTGGTTGATGCGGTTTCGATTCCGGTGATTGCAGCCGGAGGTATTGCAGATGGGCGCGGCATTGCGGCGGCATTTATGCTGGGTGCAGAGGCAGTCCAGATGGGAACCCGCTTCGTCGTGTCGAAGGAATCCATCGTAAGCCAGGCTTACAAGGACAGAGTCATCAAGGCGAAAGATATTGATTCGACCGTAACCGGTATGAGTCACGGACATCCGATCCGCTGCCTTAGAAATAAGATGACGAGAGAGTATCTGAAGCTGGAAAAAGAGGGACGCCCGTTCGAGGAACTGGAGTATTTAACCCTTGGAACGCTTCGGAAGGCAGTCATGGAAGGTGACGTGGACAACGGAACCGTGATGGCTGGACAGATTGCAGGTATGGTGAAGAAAGAGCAGACCTGTAAGGAAATGATTGAAGAAATGATGGCCCAGGCGGAGGCGCTTTTGGGCAGAAAGTAGAGAGTGAGTGTAACGCTATGAGCAAAATTGCATTTATTTTTCCGGGTCAGGGCGCACAGACCACTGGCATGGGACAGGATTTTTATCAGGAAACGGAAACGGGACGCGAGATGTTTGAGAAAGCAAGCGAGATCCTTGGGTTTTCAATGACCGATCTTTGCTTTGATCCGGCGCAGACGGACCGTCTGAATATCACGGAGTATACGCAGCCGGCGATGGTAACCGCCAGCCTTGCGATGATGCGTGTATTCATGGAACGTACTGGAATCCGCCCGGATGTGGCTGCGGGCCTGAGCCTGGGAGAGTATCCTGCAATGGCGGCTGCAGGCGTTATGTCTGACGAAGATGCCATCCGTACCGTGCGGCAGAGAGGTATCCTGATGCAGGGCGAAGTCCCGGTTGGTCAGGGCGCCATGTCTGCCGTACTGGCGATGGATGCAGAGAAGATCGAAGAGGTGATCGCGCCGATCGAGGGCGTGCAGATTGCCAACTATAACTGCCCGGGACAGATTGTTATCTCTGGTAAGACAGAGGCGGTTGCCGAGGCAGGAGAGAAATTGAAGGAAGCGGGCGCAAAACGCGTTCTTCCGTTAAAGGTAAGCGGACCGTTCCATTCCAAGATGTTAGTGGGAGCTGGCGAGAAGCTTGGAAAGGTACTCGATACCGTTGAGATTCATACACCGGAGATTCCGTATATTGCGAATGTGACGGCAGATTATGTGACCGATGCAGCCGATGTAAAGCCGCTTCTGATGAAGCAGGTTTCTTCCTCCGTCCGCTGGGAGCAGACGATCCGGAAGATGTTAGCAGACGGTGTGGACACATTTATTGAGATCGGACCGGGTAAGACCCTGACTGGTTTCATGCGTAAAATCGACAAAAACGCGAAGGCGTTCAATATAGAAAAACTGGAAGATATCGACAAAGTAAAGGAGGCGCTTGGATGTTAAATGGAAAAGTAGCAGTTGTGACAGGTGCCAGCCGCGGAATTGGTCGTCAGATCGCTATTTCGATGGCGAAAGAGGGCGCTGTGGTGATCGTCAATTATAATGGCTCTGCGGCAAAGGCAGAGGAAGTTGTGAAGGAAATTACCGAGGCAGGCGGACAGGCGGAAGCCGTTCAGTGCAATGTTTCGGATTACAGCGCGGCGGAGGTGTTCTTAAAGGACATTATCAGCCGCTATAAGAGAATTGATATTTTAGTCAACAACGCGGGCATTACCCGTGACAATCTTCTGATGAAGATGAGTGAGGAAGAGTTTGACGCCGTCATCGATACGAACTTAAAGGGCGCATTTAACTGCATTAAGCACGTATCCCGCCAGATGTTAAAGCAGAAGGGCGGACGCATCATCAATATTTCCTCTGTTTCCGGCGTGATGGGAAATGCGGGACAGGCAAATTACTGTGCGTCCAAGGCGGGCGTGATCGGACTGACCAAATCCGTGGCAAGGGAGATTGGAAGCCGTGGTATCACGGTCAACGCGATTGCACCGGGATTTATTGATACGGAAATGACCGCCGTTCTTCCGGACGATGTGAAGAAGGCGATGGGCGAGCAGATTCCGTTAAAACGTTTCGGTACGACCGAGGATGTAGCGCAGGCAGCCGTATTTCTGGCTTCTGACCGCGCAGCCTACATCACAGGACAGGTTCTGTGCGTGGACGGCGGAATGGCGATGTAGGGAAAAGGTGCTTTACAGATAGGCACTTTTGGAACCGAAAGTGGCGTACGATAACGTAGTAGCAGCAGATTTTGCCGATTTGGAATGCGAAGCATCGGCAAAATCGTGTCGCAGTTTGCACAACGTGTGAACTGTGACGATAGAAAGGCAGGTTTTTAGATGGGAAATAAGACACGTGTAGTAGTAACCGGTCTGGGAGCGATCACTCCGATTGGAAATGACGTAGCAAGCTTCTGGCAGGGATTAAAGGATAAAAAAGTCGGTATCGCGCCGATCACATATTTTGATACAACCGATTATAAGGCAAAGCTGGCAGGCGAGGTGAAGGATTTTGATCCGAAGAAATACATGGATCCGAAGGCGGCGAGACGTATGGAGCCGTTTTCCCAGTATGCGGTAGCGGCAGCCGGTGAGGCGATCGCACAGGCGGGTCTGGATATGGAAAAAGAGGATCCGTTCCGCGTGGGAACCAGCATCGGTTCCGGTATCGGAAGCTTACAGGCGATGGAACGTGAGCACAAAAAAATGCTGGAAAAAGGACCGAACCGTGTGAACCCGCTGCTCGTTCCGATGATGATCAGCAACATGGCAGTCGGCAATGTGGCAATGCATTATGGTTTAAAGGGCAAATCCATCAACGTGGTAACTGCCTGTGCGACCGGTACGAACTCTATCGGTGAGGCGTTCCGCTCGATCCAGTACGGCGAGGCAGACGTGATGGTAGCCGGTGGTACCGAGTCTGCGATCACACCGCTCGGTATGGCAGGTTTCGCGGCTCTGACGGCTCTTTCTACCAATGATGACCCGGAGACGGCATCCCGTCCGTTTGATAAGGACCGCGATGGTTTTGTCATGGGCGAGGGCGCTGGTATCGTAGTTCTGGAGTCCTTAGAGCACGCGCAGAAGCGCGGCGCAAAGATTCTGGCAGAGGTAGTCGGCTACGGCGGAAGCAACGATGCATTCCACATCACTTCCCCGGCAGAGGATGGAAGCGGCGCAGCGTATGCGATGGAGATGGCGCTCAAGGATGCAGGTATCGCACCGGAGAAGATTGATTACATCAATGCACATGGAACCAGTACACACCATAACGATCTCTTCGAGACGATGGCAGTGAAAAAAGCGCTGGGCGATCACGCTTACAAGGTAAAAATTAACTCCACTAAGTCGATGATTGGACATCTTTTAGGTGCAGCGGGCGGTGTTGAGTTTATCGCCTGCGTGAAATCCATTGAGGATGGATTTGTACACGCAACCGCAGGTTTAAAAGAGGCAGGCGAGGGCTGCGATCTGGATTACACGATGGGCGAGGGTGTTCCGATGGATATCCACTATGCCCTGACCAACTCCCTGGGATTTGGTGGTGTCAATGCCAGCCTGGTAATCAAGAAATTTGAGGACTAAATTGGGAAAGCGAAAGAGGTAACTGAAATTATGATGGGAATTAAAGAGATCCAGGAGATCATCCCGCATCGTCATCCGTTTCTTTTGATCGACTGTATCGAGGAAGTGACACCGGGCGAGGGCGCGGTTGGATATAAAAATGTAACATACAACGAGCCGTGGTTTGCAGGTCATTTTCCGCAGGAGCCGGTCATGCCGGGCGTCCTGATCGTGGAGGCGCTGGCGCAGGTCGGCGCGGTTGCGATTTTAAGTGAAGAAGGAAATAAGGGCAGGACGGCATATTTCGGGGCAATCAACAACGCAAAATTCAAGAAAAAGGTAGTTCCGGGCGACAAGTTAAAGCTGGAGTGCCATATCATCAAGAGAAAAGGACCGGTCGGCATCGGAAGTGCGACGGCAACCGTCGATGGCAAGCTGGCTGTTTCCGCAGAGCTGACGTTTATGATTGGCTAATAAGTGAGGTTGAATAAGAGATGTTTAAAAATCTGTTTAAGAAATCGTATACTTCGATCAATACAAACGACCACGGTTCTGCCGGCGTAAGCCGTGCGGAGAGCGCGAAAGCAGATAAAAGGGCGGCAGAGGCAGCACAGGAAAAACCGGAGAAGATTCCGAGCCGTCCGACGGCGATGACGCCGGAAAGTCTGCGTTCTTTATGGCGTAAGTGTAATAAATGTGAGAAACCGATTCTGGTGCAGGATGTCAAGGACAACCTGTATGTGTGTCCGCGCTGCGGCGGATATTTCCGGATGCATGCGTACCGCCGGATTGAGATGCTGATCGATGAAGGTACCTTTGAAGAGTGGGATAAGGAGATGTCTGTGGTCAATCCGCTTGCATTTCCGGGCTATGAGGGCAAGGTTGAGGCAGCCAGAGAGAAAACCGAGTTAAATGAGGCGGTTGTCACTGGTAAAGGAAAGATTCACGGTTATGAGACTGTGATCGCGGTCTGCGACTCCCGTTTCCTGATGAGCAGCATGGGTCACAACATGGGAGAGAAGATTGCCCGTGCGGTAGAGCGTGCGACCGAGGAACGGCTTCCGGTTATCATCTACGCGGCTTCCGGCGGCGCGAGAATGCAGGAGGGCATGATCTCCCTGATGCAGATGGCGAAAACTTCCGCAGCCTTAAAACGTCATTCCGAGGCGGGACTTCTCTACATAAGCTTTATGACGGATCCGACCACCGGCGGCGTAACGGCAAGCTTTGCGTCCCTGGGCGATATCATCCTGGCAGAGCCGGGAGCGCTGATTGGATTTGCGGGTCCGCGTGTCATCGAGCAGACGATCGGCCAGAAGCTCCCGGAGGGCTTCCAGAGAGCCGAGTTCCAGCTGACACACGGTTTTGTGGATCAGATCGTGGAAAGAAAAGATCAGAAGCGTGTTCTGGGACAGATTTTGAAGCTTCACAGCCAGGAGCATGGCTGGGAGAAATGGAACGACGAGGCGGAGAACCACACAGAAGCGGCATCTGCATCCAAGGCAGAAAAAGCAGCTTCTGTGGCGGAAGGCAAGTTAAAGAGCCGGAAAGCACCGTTCTCCGGTATCATGCGCCAGAAGACATTAAATAAGATCGCAGGCCGAGAGAGAGATGCCTGGGAGGCAGTACGCCAGTCCCGTAGCGCCGGACGTCTGAACGCCAGCGATTATATCCGGATCCTGTTTGACGATTTTACCGAGTTCCACGGCGACCGGTATTATGGCGATGATATGGCGGTCATCGGCGGTGTGGCATCTTTCTATGGAATGCCGGTCACGGTCATTGGACAGGAGAGAGGTAAATCCCCGAAAGACAGCATGAAGCACAACTTCGGCATGCCGTCTCCGGAAGGATACAGAAAGGCGCTCCGTCTGATGAAACAGGCGGCGAAATTTAACCGTCCGATCATCTGTTTTGTCGATACGCCAGGTGCATTCCCGGGTATGGAGGCAGAGGAGAGAGGCCAGGGCGAGGCGATTGCCCGCAACCTCTTTGAAATGTCGGATATGAAGGTGCCGATTCTGGCGATTATCACCGGTCAGGGCGGCAGCGGCGGCGCACTGGCGCTGGCGGTTTCCAACGAGGTATGGATGATGGAGAATGCGACCTACTCGATCCTTTCTCCGGAGGGCTTTGCTTCGATTCTGTGGAAAGATGCCAAGAGAGCCAGCGAGGCGGCGAAGGTCATGAAGATGACGGCAGAGGATCTGTATGAGCTTGGCATGATCGAGCGCATTATCTGCGAGGATGAGCCGGCAACCGATGACAACATCGAGGAGATCGGACGCATCATCGACCGCCATATGCGTGAGTTCTTCCAGTCCTGCGCGGAAAAGACACCGGATGAGATCGCGGAGCAGCGGTATGAACGTTTTAGAAAAATCTAAAAAATAGATATTGAAAGGGGGTTGCCGCGCGGCGGTCCCCTTTGTGAATATAGGAGATCGTATGAGTACAATTTTATCACAGTTAAAACCGCTGAAAATTGGTGATCTGACGGCGAAGCTTCCGATCATCCAGGGCGGTATGGGGGTTGGCATCAGTCTGTCCTCGCTGGCAGGAGCCGTGGCGGGGGCTGGCGGCATCGGCATTATTTCCACTGCCCAGATCGGTTTCCGGGAGCCGGATTTTGCCGAACATCCGCAGGAGGCAAACCTGCGCGCGATCGGTTCAGAGTTACAGAAGGCGCGCGCGATCGCGAAGGGCGGTATCGTGGGCTTTAATATCATGGTGGCGACGAAAAACTATGCGGAGTACGTTAAAACGGCGGTCAAGGCGGGCGCTGACCTGATCATATCGGGCGCAGGACTTCCTGTTTCCCTGCCGGAGTATGTGAAAGGGACGGCGACGAAGATTGCGCCGATCGTTTCCTCCGTTAAGGCGGCGACGGTCATCTGCCGGATGTGGGACCGCAAGTACCAGACCGTACCGGATCTGGTGGTCGTTGAGGGACCTCTGGCGGGCGGACATCTGGGATTTGACCGTGAGAAGCTGACCGAGCTGGAGGTAGACACGCCGCACGCAGCCGAGACATTCCATCAGGCGGAATATGACGAGGAAGTGCGGGGAATTATCGCGCTGGTTAAAAAATACGCGCAGAAATATGGCAAATCGATTCCGGTTGTGACGGCTGGCGGCATCTACGACCATGCGGATGTGATGCACCAGATGGAGCTTGGCGCGGACGGCGTGCAGGTGGCAACCCGTTTTGTGACAACCGAGGAATGCGATGCACCGATGGCATATAAGCAGGCATATCTGGATGCGAAGGAAGAGGACATCGTGATTGTCAAAAGTCCGGTCGGCATGCCGGGACGTGCGATCAAGAATGCGTTCTTAAAAGAACTGGAAAAAGGAAGACAGGCAGTGACACACTGTTACCAGTGTCTGGAACACTGTGATCCGGCGAAGATCCCATACTGCATCACGCAGGCACTCGTCAATGCCGCCCGCGGTGATGAAGATCATGCTCTGATTTTCTGCGGCGGAAACGCGTGGAGAGCAGAGAAGATAGAGACGGTTGAGGGCGTGATGCGGGCGCTGTGCGAAGGGTAGGATAGATTTTGGCAGGGTTCAGGGATGAGCCAAGATGAAATTTGCAAATAGTTCAGTGTAAAATGCAAAAATATAAAGAGAGGGCTTGCAAAATGCAGCCCTCTTTTGTGTATCCAATCATCCCCTAAAACGATTTAAACAAGCATAAATCTCCTGCACGCGCGGCATTGCCAGTCCCATGGCGGCATATGAAGCATCGCTGAACACAGAGAGCCCGTCTGCTTCATAGGCTTTTAAGAGTGTGGCAACCGTTTCCTGTACGGTGCAGCACTCCAGAAGCCCTTTTTCCAGGCAGTAGCGCACCATCTGGGCGAGTGCGGCGGTCTGCTCGCTGTCGGCAAGCTGTTCGACGAAGCGCAGATCGACCGGCTCTTTGGCAACCTGGAAAGAGTGTTTGTCGTGGACACGGACTTTGATACGCGTGTTCCGGTCGGAATTTCGGTCAGCTTCGCGGCGTCCTCCGCGACCGCGTTCAAAGCGTCCTGCATCGGAGGCGCTGCCGCCGCGATTGCCAAACCGTCCAGAACGACTGCTGTTTTCGCCCTCTTCCTGAGATTCACCGCCTGCTTCTGCGCGGCTGTCGCCAAAATTCAGCGCCATCGCGCCCACAGCCCGCCCTGTTCCGCCAGCCGCCAGCTTCCGTCCAGCTGTCGGGAGCTTGAACCCAGGCGCCTGGATGGCGGGTTTGGAAGCCTCCTGTTCGCAGGCATTTTTTACCATCTCCGTGATATCAAACGGGCGGTATGCATCCATCTGGATAATAGTGTCTGCGATGAAGAAGTAGGCGCCGGAGCTTCCGGCTACGAGGACGGTGGAGATGCCTGCCTGCTTGTAGAGATCGCGGGCGCGTTCGATGAACGGGGTGATCGGCTCTTTATCGCGGCTGACGATGCGCTGCATCAGGTCGTCCCGCAGCATGAAGTTGGTAGCGGAGGTGTCCTCGTCGATCAGGAAAGCGCGGGCTCCTGCTTCAATGCTTTCGATCACGGCTGCCGCCTGGGAGGTACTGCCGCTGGCATCGGCGGTGGAAAAGCAGGTGGTGTCTTTTTTGTTCGGCAGATCCCGGATAAAGAGGGAAATATCAACGTGGTTGATGCTGCGTCCATCCTCGGCGCGCAGCTTGACTGCGGTTTCATCGGTGATGACATATTCACGTCCATCCCCCGGAATGTGGTTGTAGACGCCGGATTCCAGCGCTTTTAGCAGTGTGGATTTGCCGTGGTAGCCGCCGCCCACGATCAGGGTGATGCCGCGGTGGATTGCCATGCCGGAGATCGGACCGTGTCCCGGAAGATTCAGAGTGATTCTTGAGGAATCCGGGGAATGGAACGCAACACTGCCCTTCATCGGACGGTCGGAGACGCCGGTTTCACGCGGCAGGATTGAGCCGTCTGCGACGAAGGAGACGAGATCTAAGCGTTTCAGCTCATTGCGGATAAATTGCTGGTCGTCTGCCAGCGTGATGCGTTTTTTGATTTCGGCGTTGTTCTGGCGGCGGTAGAAAAAGACGTTTTCGACACAGCCTGGAAGAAAATCAAAGAAAATCCGGATCAGTTCACCTGAGTTGATGGTGCGCCCGAATGCCGGGAAACCAACCTCAAAACGGGCTGTAATCTCATTTCTCCCGATCTCGCAGGCGGTCCGGGAGAGAACCTCCTGACCGGGGCGGCTGGTGGCGATCAGACCACTTTTTCCAGAACCTTTTGCCTTGAAAGAAAGACGACCGATTTCACGGGAAAAACAGCGGAGCAGGTAATCTTCAAGCGCTGTTTTTTTCCACGGCGTATCAAAGAGTTCTGCCGGAAATCCGGCTTTCGCGTGGCGGACCTGGATACTGACCTTGGAAGGAGACGCAAACGGGTCACCCTGTACATGGTCGATGGATAAAATATACGTATTAAAATCATAAGCGCCGCGCACATCCTTGTAAGCCGGATAGCTTTTGTGATCGATGGAGGTGAGGAGACGCTTTAAATCTGCGGATTGTTTCATTCTGAATACCTCGTTTTCATAATATTAAATCATATTTCAATGTCTTCACGGTTTTTGGCAGGAGAATCCATATAAAATGACCTTTTTCAAAGAATGTCTGTCATGTGAAGGAGATGATAGTTCTTATTTTAAAGATCCAAATTCTGAAATGCAAGCGGAATGGACGAAAAGAAACGATATAATTGTATCTATTTATGATGGTGTATATTTGGCGTCTTTTTATACTTGTCTGAGTATAAAATGTTCTGAGCGTACCATATGACAGCAGGGAGGTAGATGCATGTTAAATGCACTCTGGGCGTTTATGATGCTTACGGGGCTTGGCTGGGCGGCGGTGCATGGGACGCTGGGGGCGGTGACGGAGGGAATGCTTGCAGCGGCGGGGGATGCAGTCTCGCTGGGAATCACGATGCTGGGGGTGATGGCGTTTTGGACGGGAATTTTGGAGATCGGACGGCGGGCGGGGCTGATTGAGCAGTTGTCGGCGGGGATGCGGCCGGTGCTTCATTTCCTCTTTCCGCGCATTCCAGCGGGTCATCCGGCGCTTTCTTCGATGGCCGCCAATATGATTGCCAATATGCTGGGGCTTGGCTGGGCGGCGACCCCGGCGGGGCTTACGGCGATGAAGGAGCTGGAAGAACTGGAGGAGGAACGGAGAGCGGCGGGGGATCCGGCGGCGGTCACACAGGGAACGGCGAGCGATGAAATGTGTACGTTTCTGGTCGTAAATATTTCATCGCTGCAGCTCATTCCTATCAATATGATTGCCTACCGGAGCCAGTACGGATCGACGCACCCGCTGGCAGTGGCCGGCCCGGCGTTCCTGGCGACCTGTATCAGCACTCTGGCAGGAGTGGCGGTGTGCCGCGTGATGTGCAGGAGAAAGCAATATAAATCAATAAAAAAGGATGGCTGGAAATAGAAAACGCAATTTGGCGTCATGTAGGGGGGAAAATTTCACACAAAAAACAAATTTATCCCCTATAATGCCCTTGTTAAAATAAGGGACTCTGGAAACAGATCCGTTATCATAGAACGCGGATCCAAACCATACATATAAAACAAGTATAGACACGGGAGCCGTCAAATGCGCTGCATCAATTACCTCTCTGAATACCTGGTTCCGGTTGTTTTGTTTTATATCGTTGGGTTTGCGGTGCTTCAGAAACGCCCGGTTTTTGATGATTTTATCGAAGGGGCGCTTGCGGGGCTTAAAACGGTGGCTGGAATCCTGCCGACGCTGGTGGGACTGATGGCGGCGGTCGGCGTGCTTCGGACCTCCGGTTTTCTCGATTTCCTCTCCGGGGTGCTGGCGGGACCGGCGGCATTTCTGCATATACCGGCACAGGTGGTTCCGCTGCTTCTGGTGCGTCTGGTGTCCAGTTCGGCGGCGACGGGGCTGCTCTTAGATATTTTTAAAACGTATGGACCCGATTCGCGGCTCGGCATGATGGTGTCGGTTCTTGAGAGCTGCACGGAGACGGTTTTTTATACGATGAGTGTCTACTATCTGACCGTGCGGATCTCAAAGACGCGATGGACGCTTGCGGGGGCGCTGATTGCAACGTTCGCGGGGCTTGTGGCGAGTATCTTATGTAGTGCCATGGTATGAAGATGTAAGAAATTTGCTAGTTGTCTTGCTGCACAGAATATTGTATAATCGGTAGGGTAAATTGCCGTTTTGCGCACTGAAACCAAGGATGAGAGGGAAAACTGTGGGAAATTATGAGACGCTGAATGAGCTTCTGGTGACGCTGTTCCGCGATGTGATGGACATAGAACAGAAGGTAATCATTACGCCGGAGTTTAAAGACATCACGAATAACGATATGCATGTGATCGAAGCGATCGGGATTGGTGAACCGAAAAATATGTCATCGATTGCCAGAGAACTGTCCGTTACGGTGGGAACGCTCACGATTGCCATGAACAGCCTGGTCAAAAAAGGCTATGTGGAACGAAGCCGGGGACTCGAGGATCGGCGGGTCGTATATATTTCTCTTTCAGAGCGGGGCAGAAAAGCGTATGGGCATCACGCCCGGTTCCACCGGGAGATGATCGAGAGCCTGACAAGCGATCTGTCGGAAGATGAGATGCAGACGTTGGTAAAGGCGCTGATGAAGCTGAATCAGTGGTTTAGGAGTAAGGATGGGCAGCGGTAAAAAGAATGGATGTAGTCTGCACTGGATGGAAACAGGTGTGAAAGACAAAAACGGTTGCGAAAACCGTGAAGCAACTGCTGCGAGGAGAATACAAGGAGGTACATTATGAAGAAATTTATGGTAATGGCAGCTGGTCTTATGATGGCAGCTGTTCTGGGCGCATGTGCGCCGACGGCAAGAAATACAGGAGAAACCAGCGAACATGGAACTGCCCCGGCAGGTGCGGCGCAGCAGGAGACTGTAGATGGCGTGGCTGAGAAAGAAAGCATGGTGGTAACGGATGCAGATCCGACGGTAACCGTTTGCGTATATTCTGTAAAATCTGATAAGAGCGGCTTAAAACAGAATATGGATGGCATTGACGGCGATGAGCTGGATGCACAGGAACTGCTTGATAAGATGGCAGAGATGGGCGTCATTGAAGAGGGAATCACCGTGGATAAATTTGAGCAGAAGGACGGCGCACTGACGCTGGATCTCTCCTCCTTAAAGGAGTCCTCTGACAAGCTGGTTGTCATGGCGATTGCCAATACATTTATCCAGAACTACGAGGCAAAGACGCTGGAGTTGAGCGTAGCAGGCGAGAAGATCGGCGACGGTCCGATGAGCTTTGAGAAGAATTACAAGAAAGTAAATTAAAGCATGAAAATGCGAAAAGAGCGGGATCTCTGAAGTATGCGGATGCATACAGGGAGACTCCGCTCTTTTTCTCTTATACGTGTAATTTCTCCGTCATCAGCCATGTTTGAAAATACGGTTTGATGACCCGGAAGGAAGCGCCGTCCATGTTCAGGATGAACTGGTGGAAGCTCTTGGCGTTGAATTTGTTTCCAAGTACCTCCTCGGCTTCCTGGCGCATGGTCAGGATTTCCAGATAGCCGATATAGTATTTCAGGTAATTGCCCGGATTATCAATGATTGCTAGGTATATCTCGCGCGCGGATTCCGGATCCGTAAATCCGTAGGAATTTTCCAGATAACTGGTGGTTGTGGCGAGATCCCAGCCATCATAGTGGATGCAGATGTCGAGAAGCGCGTACAGCCCGTAGCTGCTGGCTTCGCTGCAGCGCATCAGCGGTTTGACCGCTTCCGGCAGTCCGTTGTCGAAGGAGTAGGCGTACAGTTCGCTGTAGAGTCCCCAGCCTTCGTTGTAGCCGTCGCAGGCAAGAAGCCGCCGTACCGGAACCGGCTCCCGGTCATTGAAATAAGCCGACTGGTAGAGATGCCCCGGATAGCCCTCGTGCGCCAGCATGGTGTAGAGGTTCTGCTCAGTGCTTGCTTTTTCGTTGATGTAAATGGTGTTGGAACCGTCGGAATCGATCGGCGGTACGAGGAAAAATGCCGGGGACAGGGAGGATTCCAGCGCTTCCGGGACGTATTTGAGCGTGTAGGAGGTATCTGTAAGCGCCGGGAAATCATCCTGAATCTGCACCTGTAAATTCTGAAGTATCTCATCCGGATCGGAGAGTGTGATGGCAGAGTCGGTCATCTGCCGGACGAGTTCCGGATGTTCCTTTAAGCGGACGCGGATTTCGGATAAATCTGCCTGCATTTGCTTCTCAATCCGCGTTTTGAGCGCATCGACCGAGGAATCTGTGCCGGTCAGCGCCGCCGCAAGATAGGCATAATACTCCCTGCCGTGTTCGTAGGTGCTAAGTCCTCCTGTCTCCGGATGGGAGCCCTTGAGCGATTCCAGTGCTTTAGAGAGGTTTGTATATGCCGGGATAAAGTGTTCCTTTAAAATGGTCAGATGTTTTGCTTTGTAGGAAGCCTTTTCTGCATCGCTTAAGCCCTCAACCGCATTTAAGCGGGAGGCAAATGTTTCCGTCAGCAGGCTGTTTTCCGGGCGGATGAGGTAGCTTTTACAGGATTTTAAAATCCGGTCGATGGTGTCGTCGGACGGTGCGAGACCGGCGTCTGCCTGCGCCTGTTCATACGCTGCGAGCTGCTTGTAATATGTGTCGATCTGCGAAAGCAGTGCCAGGTAATGGTCGATGTCGGCACGGTTGTAAAATGTGTATTCGGCTAATAAAGTCGGAAGTTCCGCCTGCGTGCCGATCAGGGCGCTTAACGGCTGATTGTAGAGTTCCAGTCCCTTCGAGCCGGCTTCCGTCTCCAGTGTGTCCTTCATCATCCGGTAGGTGAAGAGCTGGTCGGAGGTCAAGAGAGAGGTATCGAAGGAAGAAAGTTCCTCAAGAATGGCCGCGTTTTCCTCGGAATCTTTTTGAAGCTGTTCCAGGGAATATTCTGGAAATTTCATCTCCGGTTCGGTGATACCGTAATTTTCCGGATTCCGGACAAGAAAATGAAGGGAGAGCGGATCGTCCTGCACGCTTTCTTGAAACTGGTGTGCCAGAAACGCATCAAAACGCGCCTGTTCGCTGGCAGCATCGGACGATGCATTGGAAGGAGAACCAGTCTGCCCGGAAGCGGCGTAGGATTCGGCGGGGGTTCCTGAGCCGGAAGAACCAGCGCATCCGGAGAGCGCCAGGGCAGCAGCTGCAGCGATCGCGAGCGCTGTGCGCGGTAGGGGCGGGAAGGAAAAGCGTTTCTGCATAATATAATACCTCCAAAACAAATATATATGTCTGCAAGTATACCATACTTGACAAAGGGATGCAAAACAGATAGACTTAATCTATATATTTATATATGAAGAAAAGGCAGAGAAAAGAAGGTGGCTTGCCTTTAATCGCAGATGGAAAATCATGGGCGGTTAGAGGCTTTTTTTGTGAAGAACACAATTTAAAGCGCAATTTTAATAAGGAGGGCATGATAAATGTGTCAGAACTGTAAGAAACCTTACTATATAACAACTGCGATTGCCTATACATCGGGCAAACCGCATATCGGAAATACCTATGAGATCGTGCTGGCGGACAGCATTGCGCGCTACAAGAGAGCGCAGGGCTACGATGTGCGTTTCCAGACGGGCACCGATGAGCATGGTCAGAAGATCGAGTTAAAGGCAGATGAGGCTGGCATCACGCCGAAGCAGTTTGTCGATAACGTGGCGGGTGAGATCAAGACGATCTGGGATCTGATGAATACATCCTACGACAAATTTATCCGCACCACCGACGAGGATCATGAGGCGCAGGTAAAGAAGATTTTCAAGAAGCTCTATGATCAGGGCGATATTTACAAGAGCTGCTACGAGGGACTTTACTGTACCCCGTGCGAGTCCTTCTGGACCCAGTCCCAGGTCGTAGACGGCAAATGCCCGGACTGCGGACGCCCGGTACAGCCGGCGAAGGAAGAGGCATATTTCTTCCGTATGAGCAAATATGCGCAGAGACTCATCGATTATATCAATGAGCACCCGGAGTTCATCCAGCCGGTTTCCCGTAAAAATGAGATGATGAACAACTTCCTGCTTCCGGGCCTACAGGATCTGTGTGTTTCCCGTACTTCCTTTAAATGGGGGATTCCGGTTGATTTCGACCCGAAGCACGTTGTATATGTATGGCTGGATGCACTGACCAATTATATCACCGGTCTTGGATATGACTGCGACGGAAACAGTACAGAGCAGTTCAACAAGCTGTGGCCGGCAGACCTTCATCTGATCGGAAAAGATATCATCCGTTTCCATACCATTTACTGGCCGATCTTTTTGATGGCACTCGACCTGCCGCTTCCAAAGCAGGTATTTGGTCATCCGTGGCTGTTACAGGGCGACGGCAAGATGAGTAAATCCAAGGGAAATGTGATTTACGCCGATACACTGGTTGATTTCTTTGGCGTGGATGCAGTCCGCTACTTCGTTCTGCATGAGATGCCGTTTGAGAACGACGGCGTTATTACCTGGGAGCTGATGGTAGAGAGACTGAACTCGGATCTGGCAAATATCCTCGGCAACCTCGTAAAGAGAACGGTATCGATGACGAACCAGTACTTTGGCGGCGTGGTAGCCGACAAGGGTGTGACGGAGCCGGTGGACGAGGATCTGAAGAAGGTAGTGCTGGAAGCAGTCCGCAAAGTCGATGAGAAGATGGATAAGCTGCGCGTTGCCGATGCGATCACCGAGATCTTCAATATTTTCCGCCGCAGCAACAAATACATTGACGAGACAACCCCGTGGATTCTGGCAAAGGAAGAGGACAAGCAGGATCGTCTTGCGACTGTTCTCTACAACCTGGTTGAGTCTATCACGATCGGTGCGTCCCTGCTTGAATCCTTCATGCCGGAGACCTCGGAGAAGATCTTAAAAGAATTAAATACCGTAAAACGTGAATTGCCACAGATGGATGAATTTGGCCGTTATCCGTCCGGTAATAAGGTGACTGAGGAGCCGGAGGTTCTCTTTGCCCGCCTGAAACTCGACGATGTGATGAAGAAAGTCAAAGTTATCCAGGAAGAGCAGAAGAAGGCAGTTGCTGCAAAGGCAGAGCCGGAGAAGGAAGAGGACGAGAAAGCCGAGGGCATCGATATCGAGCCGAAGGCAGAAATTACCTACGATGATTTTGCAAAATTGCAGTTCCAGGTTGGCGTGATCCTCTCCTGCGAGGCTGTTCCGAAGTCCAAGAAGCTTCTCTGCTCCCAGGTTCAGGTCGGAAGCAAAGTGCGCCAGATCATCAGCGGCATCAAGCATTCCTACTCCCCGGAGGAGATGGTCGGCAAGAGAGTCATGGTTGTGACCAACTTAAAACCGGCGAAATTGGCAGGTCTGCTCTCCGAGGGCATGATTTTGTGTGCCGAGGATGCAGACGGAAAGCTGTCCCTGATGACAACGGAGAAAGAGATGCCGGCGGGTGCGGAGATCTGCTAAGAAAAAAGGAATATAACTTATATGATATTTGATACACACGCTCATTACGATGATGAGGCGTTTGACGGGGACCGGGAAGAACTGCTTTCTGGTCTGGCAGCAGGCGGGATCGGCACGGTCGTTAATGTCGGCGCGGATATGGAAAGCACGAAGACGACGATTGCCCTGACGGAAAAATATCCGTTTATCTATGGGGCAGCAGGTGTCCATCCGAGCAGCACGGCGGAGCTTGACGAGGAAAAATTTGCCGAACTCCGTGTGCTGGCACAGTCCGGGAAGATCGTGTCGATCGGCGAGATCGGTCTCGACTATTACTGGGAAGAGCCGGATCATGAGACCCAGAAGAAATGGTTCCACCGCCAGTTAAATCTGGCGCGGGAATTAAAACTTCCAGTCATCATTCACAGCCGCGACGCGGCGAAGGATACGCTCGATATCATGAAGGAAGAGCACTCCGAGGAGATAGGCGGCGTGATTCATTGCTTCTCCTATGGAAAAGAGATGGCGGCAGAGTATTTAAAGATGGGCTTTTACTTAGGCATCGGCGGCGTACTGACTTTCAAGAACGCGAAAAAGCTTCTGGAAGTAGCCGAGATGGCGCCGCTCGACCGTCTGGTACTCGAAACCGACTGCCCCTACCTCGCTCCGGTTCCCAACCGCGGCAAACGCAACTCCTCACTGAACCTGCCATATGTGGCGGAAAAGCTGGCAGAAATCAAGAAATGTACACCGGAAGAGATCGTCCGTGCGACTGAAGAGAATGCGCGGAAGCTGTACCGGTTACCGTAAAAAGGGGTGTCCCGGACACCCGGGAAAGGATTTTCGGAATGGATCTTGGAAACCCGAAGAATACAATCGAAGTAATACAGAAATACAATTTTGCCTTCCAGAAAAAATTCGGTCAGAATTTTCTGATTGATACGCACGTGCTGGACAAGATTATCTCAGCGGCGGGCATAACCAAGGAGGACACCGTCCTGGAAGTCGGCCCTGGCATCGGTACGATGACACAGCGCCTTTCACAGGCGGCAGGACAGGTCATCGCCGTGGAGATCGACACAAATCTGATTCCGATCTTAAAAGATACTCTTCAGGACTGCGAAAATGTAACTGTTATCAATGAAGATATTTTAAAGATTGACATTAAAAAAATGGCGGAAGAAAAAGGCGGCGGACGTCCGGTTAAGGTCGTGGCGAACCTGCCGTACTATATCACGACCCCGATCATCATGGGGCTGTTTGAGAGCGGCGCGCCGATCGACAATATTACGGTTATGGTGCAGAAAGAGGTCGCAGACCGGATGCAGGTTGGACCCGGTACAAAGGATTATGGTGCTCTTTCCCTGGCGGTGCAGTATTATGCAAAGCCGGAGATTGTTGCGAACGTTCCGCCGAACTGCTTTATCCCGCGTCCGAATGTGGGATCCGCGGTGATCCGGCTTACAAGACATAAGGAGATGCCGGTGGAGGTGAAGGATCCTGTCCTGATGTTTAAGATCATCCGCGCGTCCTTCAATCAGAGAAGAAAGACGCTGCAGAACGGTCTCGGAAATGCGCCTGAGCTTCCGTATACAAAGGAACAGATCGCGGCAGCGATCGCAGAGATGGGACTCACTCCGACGATCCGCGGCGAGGCGTTAAGCCTTGCACAGTTTGCGCAGTTGTCGGATATTCTTGGAGAGATGAAATAAGAAGCACGCGGATATCTGGTCATGCGGGAAAATGAGTCTGTCCGCAGCATGGACTTTGTATACAAGCCAGAGCGCTATGGTGAAGCAGAAGAATAGAATATAGGACGGGAGGAAGCATTATGGGATTTACAGAACTGTCACACGCGTTTATCGCGGCAAAATATTATGTTTACCTGAAGGAAATCTTCGGTGACCGCGGCGAGGCGGCATTTTTGCATGCCACCCGATATTACGGCGAACAGCGTGGACGTCGGAT
>OHVK01000223.1_pt1 | contig 29790 bp, 20 predicted proteins | sample 1579411 | NCBI WGS metagenome assembly OHVK01 (sample SAMEA3882524, study PRJEB24775) | human gut metagenome | biome: human-associated habitat; feature: intestine environment; material: feces | place: Netherlands | collected 2009/2010 | reverse complement strand
TGCCCCGGATGGTTTTCACGGATAAAACCGGTTGCCAGCAGCGTTTGCTCCAGATGACCATAAAAACGCTCCAGATCATCGACCAGCGGATACGGTGTCTCTTCATGCTCGACCTGCTCGCCATTTTCCTGAGTTGCCAGCCAGGCCATACGCACTTCATAGGCAATAACCTGAACCGCCATCGCCAGGTTCAGCGAGCTGTATTCCGGGTTCGCGGCAATCGCGACATGATAATGGCATTTCTGCAACTCTTCATTGGTCAAGCCAACACGCTCACGACCAAAAACCAGCGCCACCGGGGTATTTGCCGCTTCAGCGACGCTTTTCAGACCGCATTCGCGCGGGTCGAGCATCGGCCACGGCAGCGTGCGGGAGCGAGCGCTGGTGCCCACCACCAGACTACAACCGGCTAACGCTTCGTCGAGCGTATCGACGATGTGAGCATTACCAATCACATCGCTGGCCCCTGCTGCCAGGGCAATCGCCTGGGAGTCAGGTTTCACTAGTGGATTAACCAGCCACAGATTGGTTAATCCCATTGTTTTCATGGCACGGGCAACAGAACCCATATTGCCGGTGTGTGACGTCTCCACCAGCACAATTCGAATATTTTGCAGCATTGTCTTTCTTCATCTAAAGATTATTCACGCATCTTATCATAAAACGAAGACAGATGCCGATCTCGCTGCTATACTCTGCGCCGTTTTCCCGTTCTTTAACATCCAGTGAGAGAGACCGATGCATCCGATGCTGAACATCGCCGTGCGCGCAGCGCGCAAGGCGGGTAATTTAATTGCCAAAAACTATGAAACCCCGGACGCTGTAGAAGCGAGCCAGAAAGGCAGTAACGATTTCGTGACCAACGTAGATAAAGCTGCCGAAGCGGTGATTATCGACACGATTCGTAAATCTTACCCACAGCACACCATCATCACCGAAGAAAGCGGTGAACTTGAAGGTACCGATCAGGATGTTCAATGGGTTATCGATCCACTGGATGGCACTACCAACTTTATCAAACGTCTGCCGCACTTCGCGGTATCTATCGCCGTTCGTATCAAAGGCCGCACCGAAGTTGCTGTGGTATACGATCCTATGCGTAACGAACTGTTCACCGCCACTCGCGGTCAGGGCGCACAGCTGAACGGCTACCGTCTGCGCGGCAGCACCGCTCGCGATCTCGACGGTACTATTCTGGCGACCGGCTTCCCGTTCAAAGCAAAACAGTACGCCACTACCTACATCAACATCGTCGGCAAACTGTTCAACGAATGTGCAGACTTCCGTCGTACCGGTTCTGCGGCGCTGGATCTGGCTTACGTCGCTGCGGGTCGCGTTGACGGTTTCTTTGAAATCGGTCTGCGCCCGTGGGATTTCGCGGCAGGCGAGCTGCTGGTTCGTGAAGCGGGCGGCATCGTCAGCGACTTCACCGGTGGTCATAACTATATGCTGACCGGTAACATCGTTGCTGGTAACCCGCGCGTTGTTAAAGCCATGCTGGCGAACATGCGTGACGAGTTAAGCGACGCTCTGAAGCGTTAATGACTCAGGCGGGTGATATCACTCACCCGCCCTCGCCTTTCAGGCGCTATTCCGAAATACTTCCTCACCGCTTTACTTTCTTTCGTCACTCTCCCACCATCTTTCCCCGATTAATGGATGATAAAGAAGTCGCAAGGAAAGATTATGGCGCTGCCAGTGAACAAACGCGTTCTCAAAATTCTGTTTATTCTCTTTGTTGTTGCCTTCTGCGTTTATTTAGTGCCGCGCGTCGCCATCAACTTCTTCTATTATCCTGACGATAAAATATACGGTCCCGACCCCTGGTCGGCGGAATCCGTCGAATTTACGGCTAAGGACGGTACTCGTCTGCAAGGCTGGTTTATTCCTTCTTCGACGGGCCCTGCTGACAACGCCATCGCAACCATCATTCATGCTCACGGCAATGCCGGAAATATGTCCGCCCACTGGCCGCTGGTCAGTTGGTTACCCGAGCGTAATTTCAACGTTTTTATGTTTGATTATCGCGGGTTTGGTAAATCAAAAGGCACGCTGTCCCAAGCCGGATTGCTGGACGATACGCAAAGTGCCATCAATGTGGTGCGCCATCGCAGTGATGTAAACCCACAACGGCTGGTGCTGTTCGGGCAGAGTATTGGCGGGGCGAATATTCTGGATGTTATTGGTCAGGGTGATCGTGAAGGCATACGTGCAGTGATCCTCGACTCCACCTTTGCCTCTTATGCGACCATCGCCAACCAGATGCTCCCCGGCAGTGGCTACTTACTTGATGAGAGTTACAGCGGTGAAAATTACATCGCCAGCGTCAGCCCGATCCCGCTTTTACTCATTCACGGTAAAGCTGATCACGTTATCCCATGGCAGCACAGTGAAAAGTTGTATAGCCTGGCAAAAGAACCAAAACGGTTGATCCTAATCCCGGATGGCGAACACATTGATGCTTTTTCCGATCGTCACGGCGATGTTTATCGCGAACAGATGGTGGATTTTATCCTTAGCGCATTGAATCCGCAGAACTAACCCATGATCGCTAGCACGATAATCATTCACAAAACCACCTTAAGACATGCTAATCCACTGGTCAGAACAGTTTAAGATGAGAAAAATTCTGTGACGCTTGCCAACATTTCTGATGATTAGCATTCCCTTCGCCATTTCCCTGAGCAAACTTTAGCTATTCTTATCAATTATGCTTATGGGAGATCTACAGATGATGCCTACGCTTGCTCCACCATCTGTCCTTTCGGCTCCCCAGCGCCGCTGCCAGATCTTGCTGACGCTCTTTCAGCCGGGGTTGACCGCCACCACGGCAACTTTCAGCGAGCTTAATGGTGTGGATGATGATATTGCCAGTCTTGATATCAGCGAAACAGGACGGGAGATCCTGCGCTATCATCAACTCACACTGACTACTGGTTATGACGGTAGCTACCGGGTTGAAGGTACAGTGCTTAACCAACGTTTGTGTTTATTTCACTGGCTACGACGTGGTTTCCGTCTGTGTCCGTCATTTATTACCAGCCATTTCACCCCCGCCCTGAAGAGTGAACTGAAGCGGCGCGGAATTGCGCGTAACTTTTACGACGATACCAATCTACAAGCGTTAGTGAATCTCTGCTCCCGACGGCTGCAAAAACGCTTTGAAACGCGCGATATTCATTTCCTGTGTCTGTATCTGCAATATTGTTTGTTGCAACACCACGCTGGAATTACGCCTCAGTTTAATCCGCTCCAACGTCGCTGGGCGGAATCCTGCCTTGAATTTCAGGTAGCGCAGGAAATTGGACGCCACTGGCAGCGTCGGGCGCTCCAGCCTGTACCGCCTGATGAGCCACTGTTTATGGCATTACTTTTTTCCATGTTGCGGGTTCCCGATCCACTGCGGGATGCGCATCAGCGGGACAGGCAACTGCGTAAGTCTATCAAACGTCTGGTAAACCACTTTCGTGAGCTGGGAAATGTTCGTTTTTATGATGAACAGGGGTTATGCGATCAGCTTTATACCCACCTCGCCCAGGCGTTAAATCGCAGTTTGTTTGCCATCGGTATTGATAACACCCTGCCGGAAGAGTTCGCCCGCCTGTATCCACGCCTGGTGCGCACCACCCGCGCGGCGCTGGCTGGATTTGAAAGTGAATACGGCGTCCATCTTTCTGATGAGGAAAGCGGTCTGGTCGCGGTGATTTTTGGTGCCTGGCTAATGCAGGAAAACGACCTGCATGAGAAACAGATTATTCTACTGACCGGGAATGATAGCGAGCGAGAAGCGCAGATTGAGCAGCAGCTACGCGAACTAACGTTACTGCCGCTCAACATTAAACATATGTCGGTAAAGGTATTTTTGCAGACAGGCGCTCCGCGCGGCGCGGCACTGATTATTGCTCCTTATACCATGCCGTTACCGCTCTTTTCACCACCGCTGATCTATACGGACCTGACGCTGACAACACATCAACAGGAGCAGATCCGCAAAATGCTCGAATCAGCATGAGGGAACAACTTTCGGGCGCAAAAACATTGCCGGAAGCGCCACCAGCGCCATCACCCAGAACACGCCGTGGCCGAGATATTGATACAGGAAACCGGCGAAAACGGTCATGATGGCGATACTGCCGCCCATCGCGACGGCAGAGTAAACCGCCTGTAAACGGATGACTTCGCTACCCTGGCGAGCAGCAATATAGCGCATGGCAGCCAGGTGGCAGACCGTGAAGGTACCGCAATGCAGAATTTGCACCACTATCAACCACGGCAACGCCGTAGTTGCTCCCATAATGCCCCAGCGCACTACGCCGCAAATCGCCGAGATCAACAGCATATCGCGTGCACTACAACGGCGGAAAAGTTTATTACTCAGCGCAAAGATAATGACTTCCGCCACCACGCCCAGCGACCACAAATACCCCACCGCCGAGGCCGAGTAGCCAGCTGCCTGCCAGTAAATGGCGCTAAAACCGTAATAGGCCGCATGTGCCCCCTGCAATAAACAAACGCAGGCCAGAAAACGCCAGTTCTGGCGAACCAACGCCAACCACGCAGACCAGCCGGTGCTCTCCTGCTGGCGGCTTGCCCCTTGTGGCTGAATCGTCGGACGGATGAGAAAGCCGAGCAGCATGGATGCCACGCCCAACGTCAACAGCGCGAGGATCACCCGATAATCAAACATACTGACCAGTTTGCCCGTCAGCGCCGAGCCAATGACAAACGCCACCGAGCCCCACAGTCTCACTTTGCCGTAATCAAGCGGGAACTGCTTTTGCCACGTATTCGCCAGTGCATCGGTCAACGGTACCAGCGGTGAGAAAAAGAGGTTAAAGCCAATCATCACCAGCATCAGCCACGCTACGTGCGCCCCCGCCCAGAAGGCGACAGCAAAGAGAAGTGTCAGCAGTGCCAGCACGCGCAAGGCGGAAATCAGGCGGGAAGGATCGCTGACGCGGGGCGCGATGAGCAAACTCCCGAGGAAACGGGCAACCAGACCCGCCCCCAATAACAGGCCGATGGTTTCTGGCGTTAAACCAATCCCTTTAAGCCAGACGCTCCAGAAAGGTAGAAAAATGCCGTAACTAAAAAAGTATGTGAAATAGCCGAGCGCCAACCAGCGCGTGGATTGCAAAACCATGAGTCCCTCCCGTCAGGAGGCGTTAGTCTGAGGTTAATCGAATGTTGGTGCAAGTTGAAAAATAAGAATATTCGAGCCTGCTTCCTGACGGTTATCCTGCATATCAGGAAATGACAAAAAAGAGCGGCCCACAACACAACATGTAAAAAAGAACGATGAAACAGGTGAAAATCGCAATTTATTGAACTGACAAACTCATGTGAGACGGATAAGGCGTGCATGTCGCATCCGGCAGGAAACAATAAGCACATTGTCAGCCATCTGCGTTATGCCGTTATACCAGAAACGAATATCTCAACGCCTGGGCGTGGCGAGGTACCAGAGTGTGTATTACGTTTAAATCACATCATCTTGCAAAGGGATTGGTTATGAACTCACTACGTTATTTTGATTTTGGCACTGCCCGCCCCGTTTTATTATTAATTGCCCGTATCGCCGTGGTCTTAATTTTCATTATTTTTGGTTTTCCCAAAATGATGGGCTTTGGCGGTACGGTCCAATATATGGCCTCGCTGGGCGCGCCAATGCCGATGCTGGCAGCGATTATTGCGGTAGTTATGGAAGTGCCCGCCGCGATATTAATCGTGCTTGGCTTTTTCACCCGTCCGCTGGCGGTGCTGTTTATTTTCTACACGCTGGGTACGGCGGTGATTGGCCACCATTACTGGGATATGACCGGCGATGCGGTTGGGCCAAATATGATTAATTTCTGGAAGAATGTCAGTATCGCTGGCGCATTCCTGCTGTTGGCAATTACCGGGCCGGGGGCGATTTCTCTCGATCGGCGTTAGGAAAGATGCCGGATGCGGCGTAAACGCCTTATCCGGCCTACCGCTCCAACACCGATTGTAGGCCTGATAAGACGCAGCAAGCGTCGCATCAGGCATCGTGCACCGAGTGCTACAAAATCGAAATTACCCCGTAGGCCTGTGCATCCGGCATTTTATAAATTACAGCAACGCAACCCGCAACGACATCTCTGAAATTGTTGATTCCCCTGGTGCAAGCGCAATGAGGTCACCACCTTCCGGACGATGATGGTCATCCGGCGCATGACTCATCGGTTCCAGACAGAAGAAATCAAACGCATATCCTTTATCAAACGCAGGGTCTGAAACAAAGATGAAATAACACGGTGCAGGTGGCGTCGTTTCCATGATGATGGCATAACCCTCCTGCGGCTGCTCGATGCGGGCCTGACCATTCCATCCGGCAAAACCATTGTTTACCCACTGGTGCGGCAACGGCGTGAGCTGGTTAAAATCCAGTTCCTGCGGTAGCTGCTCGCAAAACTCACCCGCCAGCCACTGCTCTCGCTCCAGCCAGTAACCGCTCGCCTGTGCCTGAACCCGCGTTTGCGGCGACAACGGAAAATAAGGATGCCAGCCGGTACCAAATGGCAGCGTCTCTGCCCCTTGATTGGTGACAGCGAGCGTCACCGTCAGCGTATCCGCCGTTAAATGAAATGCCTGGCTTACCCGATAGTGATAAACACCGCTGAGATGTTCATACACCAGACACAAGCTATCATCGCTGCGCGAGACACATTGCCACTCGCCCAACCAGCCATCGCCGTGTAGATAGTGCGCATCCCACTCAACATTCGGTTGCAGTTGATACTCACGCCCCTGCCAGACAAAACGGTTGCCGCTCACCCGGTTTGCAAATGGTACCAGCGGAAAACAAGAGGCATCGGTTGCCACACCGCTTTTTTTACCAGGACGTAGCAGCGGCGTCGTATCGCGCCAGAAGCCTTCGATTACGCCGCCCTGATCAGAAACGTCCAGCTTTAGCGGCCCGTGAGATAGGGTATAGATGGTCATCCGCAGACTCCTTAATCCGGGAAATTAATCACAACTTTCCCGCATTTGCCGCTTGCCATCAGTGCATAAGCATCTCCCGCCTGTTCCAGCGAGAAGCGGTGGGTAATGGCGTTACGCGGCCACAGTTTCCAGTCCGTTAAATCGTGGGCGCATTTTTCCATATGGAACAGACTGGTCACCCAGGAGCCGATAATCCGCCGTTGATGGTGCATCAGGTCGGCGCTAACCTCGAACTCGACTTTTCCGGTTTCACCAATGTAAACCACGCGTCCCCAGTCAGCGGTGGATTGCAGTGCCAGTAAGCGACCTGCGGCATTACCGGAACAATCAAGCGCAACATCCGCGCCGCCGTGAGTGAGTTCGGCGATTATCTGCGGCATACCTTCGGTGGTCGCTAAATAGCCGTGATCCATCACTCCTAACTGTTTCGCCATCGCCAGACGTTCCGGCAACATATCAACGCCGATGATCCGTTTTGCACCGCGACCTTTCGCCAGCATCATCGCCATCATGCCGACCGGCCCCAGACCAACCACCACCACGTTATCGCTACCGGAAACCTCGCCGCGCAAAATCCCTTCATACGCCGTACCAACACCGCAACTGATAAACGCGCCATCTTCGTAACTCAGCGCGTCTGGCAGGAGGATCAGATCTTTTTCTTCCGCCAGTAGGTATTCGGCATGACCGCCGTCACGCTGCCAGCCGTAAGCCGCTTTTCCTTCGCCAGTACAAGAAATAGGAAAACCGCGACGGCAGTTCGGGCAAAAACCACAGCCAGAAATGTGATACACCAGCACGCGGTCGCCCTCTTTAAAATGGCGACAGCCTTGCCCCATCGCCACAATCTGCCCGCACGGTTCATGACCGTTGATAAATCCCTGGTATAACGGTTTATCGGGTGCCGCCGCCGTAGCGCGGTGCTGGTGGTAGATATAGTGGACATCGCTTCCGCAAATCCCGGAGGATTTCATTTTGATCAGTACCTGGTTAATCCCCGGCGTCGGCACCGCAACTTCCCGCAGATCGACGGTCGAATTTCCTGGTAAATAAGCTGCCAGCATCGTTTTCATAAATCCCTCATTAACAATACGATTAATTTTCATCCCTGCCGCACCCGCGCCAGGGGCGTTAAGGTTTAGCGTTTCGCTTTACTGCTACGCTGGGTCAGCAAGATATTCGCCAGCACCGCCACCACGATGATGACGCCGCGCACCACCTGCTGGAAAAAGGAGTTAATCCCGAGCAGCACCAGACCGTTACCGATTAGCGTAATCACCAGTACGCCAAGCAGCGTACCGAACAACGAGCCGCGACCGCCGGAAAGCGCCGTACCGCCGACCACGACCGCGGCGATGACGTCAAACTCCAGACCGTTTGCGGCACCTGCGTTACCGGAACCGAGGCGGGCCGCCAACAAAATGCCGGTCACCGCCGCTAATAATCCCGAAAGGGTAAAAATAAGAATGCGTACCCGACGAACGTTAATACCGCACAACTGCGCTGCAGTGGCATTACCGCCAACAGCAAAAACCGAGCGCCCGAAGGCAGTTTTGCGGCTAATGAACACAAACAGCGCAAATAACACCATCATGATCAGCGCGGATACCGGCACACCGAGAAATTGTCCGCCCAGCCAATCCAGCACTTCGTTTTCGTTAATTGGCACTGGCAAGGCGTTCGTCATAAACAGCCCCATTCCGCGCAGGGCGCTCCATAAACCCAGCGTGGCAACAAAACTTGGCACGCTAAACACGCCGCGCAGCACCCCGGCGAGCGTTCCCATCAGCGCACCTAACAGCAACACCAGCAGACAAGCAATCGCCAGCGGAACGTCAAATTGCAGCAAAAACGCCAGGCACACTGAAACAAAAGCCACCATCGGCCCAACGCTGACATCAATTTCACCGGAGATAATAATCAGCGTCATCGCCCAGGCGGCGATCCCAATGGTGGCGGCATCGCGCAGCACGTTCATCTGGTTATTCAATGAGATAAAGCCAGGCGCATTCAGGGAGAAGACCAGATAAAGAATGGCAATCACCACCAGCAAACCGATCTCATTAATATGGCGACTGACAAATTGTTTGAGCGAGACGCTCTTGCCCTGCGGCAATGGTAATGACGAAGCAGACATCTTCAGGTTCCTCGGTAAAATTCATCAGTGCACAGACAGAATGGCGGACATCAGCTCATCCACATTGACCGGAGAGTGAAACTCCTGCGAGAACGTGCCGTGCTGTAATAACAGGATGCGGTCACACACCAGCGGCAACTCCTCCACTTCACTGGAGATAAACACCACGCTTTTTCCTTCGGCAGCCAGCTCGCGGACAATACGGTAAATCTGCTGTTTGGCTTCGATATCGACGCCGCGCGTTGGCTCGTCGAGTAACAAAATCTGGCTGGCGGCATAGACCCAACGACCGATCACCACTTTTTGCTGATTGCCGCCAGAAAGCGTGCCGATGGGCGTTTCGCTACTGGCGGCCTTGACCGTCATCCGCTGCATCACCTCTTCGGTCAGGCGGCGGATGGTGGACCATTGCAGTACACCGTTGGCGCTGATTTTTTGCCGATTGGTCAGCACTGTATTTTCGTCAACGCCCAACCAGGGAATGATCCCCGCTTCTTTGCGGTTTTCTGGCGTATAGCCAATGCCGCGTTTCAGCATGTCGCCGTAATCGGGGCGCGTGATTTTCTCGCCGTTGATAACAATTTCGCCCTGTTCATACGTCTCCAGCCCAACAATCGCCTTCAGCAATTCACTGCGCCCTGCCCCCAGCAGACCAGCAATGCCGAGCACTTCGCCACGACGTAGTGTAAAACTGATATCCTCCAGCTTGGGCTTATGGCGTAACGCACGGACTTCCAGCACGGCCTGATCCACAATTTCCTGAGGGGCAACCGGCGCAATATCAACGTGATCGCGCCCGAGCATTAGCGACACAATATGATGCGTAGAGGTGTTTTTGAGCATCACATCGCCCGCCACCTGACCATCGCGCATAACGGTGGCACAGGAGGCAATGCGGCGAATTTCTTCCATCCGGTGGCTGACATAAATCACCGCCACGCCCAGTGCCGACATCTTTTTCACCGCGCTGATCACCAGTTCAACTTCCGCACTGGCAAGCGAGCTGGTGGGTTCATCAAGAATGACCACGCGCGGCTCGCCCTTCATCACCCGCGCAATTTCCACCAGTTGCTTTTGCGCCGGGCTTAGTGTTGAAACAAGTTGTTCAGGACTAACGTCAACGCCCAACGCCTGCAAGCAACGTTGGGCGTCCTGCGCCATTTGCAGGTAATCAATCATGCCGTTGCGGCGGGGCCACTGACCGAGGCAGAGGTTTTCCGCCACTGTCAGCCCTTCCACCAGACTTAACTCCTGATAAACCGCACGAACCCCCAGTTCAGCGGCACGGCGAGTCAGCGTAGCTTCGTCACCTTCCAGTCGCGTCTCGCCAATCCAGATATCACCGCTATCCGGACGTTCGCTACCGGTAAGCATTCGAATGAGGGTCGATTTTCCCGCACCGTTTTTGCCTAACAGCGCGCGAACTTCGCCTTTATTGAGCGTGAAGTTAACGTTATCCAGCGCAACGACGCCGGGGTAACGCTTATTTCCTGCCACCACTTTTGCTACCGGGACTGCCTCTGTTGCCGTGAACATAGGGACCTCTGCGAATCAGCGATTAGGGCAGACCATCAACGTGCGTTGCCAGCCACTGTTTACCGTCTTCCGTTTTGGTATAGAGATCGATTGGCACCTGAATCACTTTTTCACCGTCGGCTTGTTTATTGATAACCTTCAATGTTTGCGTAAAAACAGCATTGCCCATTTTCTTACCGGAAATATCCACCACCGCTTTCAGCACCTGGTTGTTTTCCAGCTCCTGAGCAATTTCAGTGGTCATATCAGAACCGAAAACAGCAATTTTTCCGGCCTGATTTTGATTACGTACCGCTTTTACCGCGCCGAGTGTCGCTCCGCCCGATTCCCCCATAATGGCGTTGAGATCCGGCGTGGAGATAATCAGTTTTTCACCGACAGAAATCGCTTTATCTAAAACAGTCCCTTCCTGATTAGCGACAATTTGCGCGCCGGGAACGCGGGCTTTTAATACTTCTTCAAACCCTTTACGTCGTTGCACACAAACTTCAAAGGCTTCGCAATTGATGACGGCAATTTTCGGCTGGTCAATTTTGTTGGCAATAAAATAATCGGCGGCAGCGTTACCCAGTTTTTTACCAAATTCCAGCGGGTCACCAACCAGATATGCCGAGACATATTTATCGACACCCTTTTGATTAATACAGGTGTTGTAGCAAATCACTGGAATGCCCGCCTCACTGGCGCGACGAACGGTGCGGCTGCTGCCATTTTCAGAAACAGCTGACAAAATAATGGCATCGACATTACGCGCCACGAGGGTATCAACAAAGGTACTTTCTTTCGAAATATCACCCTGGGCGTTAGTTTCAATTAACTGTACCTGTACTGAAGAATCTTTTGCCGCATCCTGAACGCCCTGACGCACTCCGGCGTAATATCCCTGGGTATCAAGGTATATTGCGCCAATAGTCATTTCTTTATCAGAAGCCCTGGCAAATAGTGCGCTACCCAATAGCGTAGCCATTAATAATAAATTACGGGTTCTTGTCATTTTTTTAGGCATAGTGCCTCCTGTAGGGTTTTTATTTACAACGGCTTATTTTAATTATTTGAGCGTGAGCGGCAGCGCGTGCCGCTCAAATATTACAGTTAATAGGGTTTAGTGAACGTAGCTAAAAATAAAAGGCGTCACGGTGGTGAATAATGCCGCTTTCGGCCAGGCTGGATTAATCGCCATCAATTCAGCGCGAGCAGATTCATAGTGCGCAACCTCCCCTAATCCCGCGGCCGCCAGCATCGCCACCATCAGGCATTTTTCTTTATGCTGCTGTTGTAAATCGCCATACAGCGACAACAAGTCAGGCTGCGAGACGGCAAAGAAATCCGCTTCGATACTGGTTTTCGCCATCTCTTGTGCCCACTGTTTCATTTCACTAAACAGTTGCTGTGCGGTGTGTTGTTCGCCCAGCAGTCGCAGCGCCATTCCTTGCCAGAAGAGATAATCAACCGGCTGATCGTTGTAATAACTGTGGATGTTAATGGTGCGATCGCCGGTCGCCGCCAGACGTAAACAACGCGTCGCTTCAGTTTCATCGCCCTGCGCGTTGGCGCATACTGCCTGCCAGAACCAGATGTCGTTGTCAGTTTGCCCCGGTAAACGGCCTTCGCTTAAATTCTCCGGATAATGCAGCGCGGCATGAAGCAGTTCGCTGGCCTGCTGCGGCTCTCTGGCATCAAGATGCTGCCAGGCGCGTAATAACTGGTTGAGGATAAACTGGCTGGTGACCTTCCCTTCCCCACCTTCCCACGGGTGGAATTTGCGCGTGGCGAGAATGTCCGCCGCTTTGTCTGCCTGACCAGTGAGATGCCACAAATTGAGCAGTTCTGCGGTCATGTCGTCGCGTTTCAGCGCAATTTCCAGATTATTTTCCAGACGCGCCAGTCGTTTCTCCGGTGTGACACCGCTTAACTTATCCAGCAAATCCCGTTCGAAAAGCAGACGTGCATCCTGCGGCGCAAGCTGATAAGCATTATCAAGATAACGCGCGGCCAGCTCATAATCGTGCTGCTTATTCCACGCATGGATCGCCAACCCGCGCCAGCCGTCGGCAAACTCCGGCGACATCTCTACGCAACGCTGCCATAAGGCAATGGCTTTGCCGTAGCTACGCTTGTTGTAGTAGAAGCAGGCCAGTAAATGCCGGGCAAACCAGCACTCTTCGATACTCTCCAGCGCCGCCACTTCTTCCAGCGTATTCGGGAAACGGACAAACTGCGGGAAGGCATCAATAGCTTTTACGACCAGTTCTCCGCGTTCAGCTTTTGGTAGCAAACTGGCTTGCAGGTAAAGCGGTAGCGTGCGCTGACAGTCCAGTGCGTTCAGCATCTCTGCCGCCAGGGCGGGCATGCCCCAGTTAATCAGTTGCCCGGCGGTCATCAGGGCGTTAACGTCGCGTCCCTGACAAAGACCTCGCCACTGCGCGAGGGCTGATTCGCTACGACCATCGAACCAGTTCAGCCACCACAGAGTGGCGTTCAGCGGATAATCACGCAGCAGTTTCTCGCGCTGCAAACGCGCGTTGTCCTGACGACCACTTAACACCAGTAGCAGGTTATGCAGGCAAAGCACTTCCTGATTGGTTGGGCAGGCGCGAAGACTTTGTTGGCAAAAATCCAGACCAGTGTCGAAGTTACCATTACGCGCCGCCAGTCGTGCCAGACCATAATAGCCACCGGCTTTACTGTTGCCGCTCCAGACCGCACGCCAGAAATCCTCTTCGGCTTGTTGATATTGCCCCTGACGTTCGTAAGCACTGGCGCGAATCAAACTCGCCTGTCCGCACTGCGGATTTTTGTTCAGCGCATGTGCGCGTTTCAGTGCCTGACTGGCATATACCACCGCTTGCGGGAAATCTGCACGGTTATATTCCAGCATTGCCAGCGCCAGATTACAGCGATAATCCAGCGGATCCAGCGCCACGCCGCGCAGGTAGTAATCGAACGGTGAACGGCTCGCGTGATGATATTGCTCCAGATGTTGACCGATAAACCAGGTTTCATCTGTACTGGTAATGTCTTGTGCTGCCAGTGGCGCTTTGGCGACGTCCGGCAACGGCAACACTTGCGGCTGATGTTCCTGATAACTCAGTATGATATTGCCGTCGGCATCGGAGAGCTCAATGGTCAGCCTTTCAGGATTGATACCGTGCAACACGCCCTGGATGGCGGTCGCTGGCATCAGTGCCACGGCATCATCAAGTAACGCGTTGCATTTGCCGATTTCGCGGATCGCCAGGCGGTATCCGTTCAACGGAGAGATGGCATACAACCCCCACTCAATCCCCCGATCACTACGCTGGAGTTTTATCACCGCATCGCGGGAGGCGTTTTGCACCATGCCCAAAGAATGGTAAGGCAGGAAATACTGCTCAAAACGCTTCTCTTCATAAGCATCAAGCCAGGTAAAATCGGGCTGATTATCCGCAAAAATGCCGGTCATCAGTTCGATATACGGGCCGTTATTGTCGGTCAGACTCTTATCCCACGCCTGGCCAAATTCACTGTGTCCCCAGCTCCACTGTTTTTTACCTGGCGCGATATGGTGGTTGGCAACGTGTAGCAAACCGCCATCTTCATCGTGACACCACGCGCCAACAAAATCGTACTGTGATTTTTCAGCCATATATGAGGTTGGAACGGGCACATTTTTATAGCGAGAAATGTCCACTCCGGCGGAGTAGTCCACTTTGTAGTAAGTGCCGGTGGCGATGGGGAAAGCAGAGACGGCCCGTTTGCCGTGATCAAACACCGCCGTTACATCCGGCGGGAAGACGCTCTGATGCCCTTCACCCCCTTTCACTGCCGGGTTGGCCCACCACAAGAAATGACGCGGCGTGGCGTTGCCGTTATAGACGCGGCTGGCAATTTCCAGTGCCGCCCGGTCAGGGTGAAACCTGTCATCACCTGTAAACCGTGCATCGGCTCCGTTTCGCCGACCCACACGGTTTGTGCGCCGTCTTCATGGGCTTCGAGGGTGAAATCGACGGGCATAAAGGTGGTCGGGCGATGGTGTTGCGGCCAGTTAAACTCAATCCCGCCGGAGATCCACGGCCCCAGCAGCCCCACCAGCGCCGGTTTAATGACTTCATTGTGATAGACAAAATCGCGCTGTTTCACTTTATCCCATGCGCGATGCACCCGACCGCCCAGTTCCGGCAGGATCATCACTTTGATGTAGTCGTTTTCCAGCCACACCGACTGCCAGGATTTCAGGGTTTTCTGCTCGCTCAGCGTATCGGTCACGCCGTAGGGATAAACCGCGCCGGACGATCCCTGATAAACGCGATTTTCCAGGAACATGGGATGTATATCCTGCGGCCCGGTTTCATAGGTCGGGATCTCAACGCGCTCTTGCCACACTTTTACTGGAGTCATGGTGCCCTCAATATTAACAAGACATACTGAATTAAAAGATTTGTGGCAGTGTATTGAACAATCTGGCAATGTTTTCGCGGAATAATCACGCAATTAACTAAACAAGGTTTAGTGAAGATGAGAGCCTGCATTAATAATCAACAGATTCGCCACCATAACAAATGCGTGATTCTGGAACTGCTGTACCGGCAAAAGCGCGCCAATAAATCAACGCTGGCCCGGCTGGCGCAAATTTCGATTCCGGCGGTCAGTAATATCTTGCAGGAACTGGAAAGCGAAAAACGGGTGGTGAATATCGACGATGAAAGCCAGACGCGCGGGCATAGTAGCGGTACATGGCTGATTGCGCCGGAAGGTGACTGGACGCTGTGCCTGAACGTGACGCCCACCAGTATTGAGTGTCAGGTCGCTAACGCCTGTTTAAGTCCGAAAGGTGAATTTGAGTATTTACAGATTGATGCACCGACGCCGCAGGCGCTGCTGTCCGAAATCGAAAAATGCTGGCATCGCCACCGTAAATTGTGGCCGGACCGCACCATCAATCTGGCGCTGGCAATCCACGGTCAGGTTGATCCGGTGACTGGTGTGTCGCAAACCATGCCGCAAGCGCCGTGGGCAACACCGGTTGAGGTGAAGTACCTGCTGGAAGAGAAGCTGGGCATTCGGGTAATGGTCGATAATGACTGCGTGATGCTAGCGCTGGCGGAGAAATGGCAAAATAATTCGCAAGTGCGTGATTTCTGCGTAATCAACGTTGATTACGGCATTGGCTCGTCGTTCGTGATTAACGAGCAAATTTATCGCGGCAGTTTGTATGGCAGTGGACAGATTGGTCACACCATCGTTAATCCGGATGGCGTCGTCTGCGACTGCGGGCGTTATGGCTGCCTGGAAACCGTCGCCTCGTTAAGCGCATTAAAAAAACAGGCGCGGGTATGGCTAAAATCACAACCGGTTAATACTCAGCTTGATCCTGAAAAATTGACTACCGCGCAGTTAATCGCTGCCTGGCAGAGTGGAGAACCGTGGATCACCAGTTGGGTTGACCACAGTGCCAACGCCATTGGTTTGAGTCTGTATAACTTCCTCAACATCCTCAATATTAATCAGATTTGGTTGTACGGTCGCAGTTGTGCCTTTGGTGAGAACTGGCTTAATACCATTATTCGCCAGACGGGATTTAACCCGTTCGACCGCGACGAAGGACCGAGCGTGAAAGCGACACAGATTGGCTTTGGGCAATTAAGCCGCGCACAACAGGTACTGGGAATTGGCTATTTGTATGTTGAGGCGCAGTTACGGCAGATTTGATGGCGCGATAACGTAGAAAGGCTTCCCGAAGGAAGCCTTTTTTCAACAGATTAACCGTTTCGCTTATGCGTAAACCGGGTAACGTGCGCAGATGTCGAGAACTTTACCTTTGATGCGCTCGATAACGGCTTCATCATTGATGCTGTCCAGCACGTCACACATCCAGCCAGCCAGTTCTTTCGCTTCGGCTTCTTTAAAGCCACGACGGGTAATCGCCGGAGTACCTACACGAATACCGGAAGTCACAAACGGGCTCTTCGGATCGTTCGGTACGCTGTTTTTGTTCACGGTGATGTTAGCACGGCCCAGAGCGGCGTCTGCTTCTTTACCGGTCAGGTTTTTATCAACCAGATCAACCAGGAACAGGTGGTTATCAGTACCACCAGAAACCACTTTGTAGCCGCGTTCGAGGAACACTTCTACCATCGCTTTGGCGTTTTTCGCGACCTGCTGCTGGTAAGTTTTGAACTCAGGTTCCATTGCTTCTTTCAGAGCAACCGCTTTACCGGCGATTACGTGCATCAACGGACCGCCCTGACCACCAGGGAAAACGGCAGAGTTCAGTTTTTTGTACAGCTCTTCGCTACCACCTTTCGCCAGGATCAGGCCGCCGCGCGGACCCGCCAGGGTTTTGTGAGTGGTGGTAGTAACAACATGAGCATGAGGAACCGGGTTCGGGTAGACGCCAGCAGCAACCAGGCCCGCAACGTGCGCCATATCAACGAACAGGTAAGCACCGATGCTGTCAGCGATTTCACGCATTTTCGCCCAGTCAACCACGCCGGAATATGCAGAGAAGCCACCGATAATCATTTTCGGTTTGTGTTCTTTGGCTTGTTTTTCCAGATCGGCGTAGTCGATATGACCGGTAGCATCGATACCGTAAGGAACGATGTTGTACAGTTTACCGGAGAAGTTAACCGGAGAACCGTGAGTCAGGTGACCGCCATGCGCCAGATTCATACCCAGAACGGTATCGCCTGGTTCCAGCAACGCGGTGTAGACCGCAAAGTTAGCCTGGGAGCCGGAGTGCGGCTGGACGTTAGCGTAGTCAGCGCCGAACAGTTCTTTCGCACGATCGATCGCCAGTTGTTCAACGATATCAACATACTCGCAACCGCCGTAGTAGCGTTTGCCCGGATAACCTTCAGCATATTTGTTGGTCAGCTGAGAACCCTGCGCCTGCATTACGCGCGGGCTGGTGTAGTTTTCGGAGGCGATCAGTTCGATGTGCTCTTCCTGACGTACTTTTTCCTGCTCCATAGCCTGCCACAGTTCGGCATCATAATCGGCAATGTTCATTTCACGCTTTAACATCCGCATCTCCTGACTCAGCTAACAATAAAATTTTTGGCCTTTATAGGCGGTCCTGTTGGACAACGGCGAACAGTATAACCGAATCATTGTGCGATAACAGGTCTTGACAAAGGAATTTACGCAAACGATTACCTTCAGGCTACGCAAGGCTTTGGAGAATAAAGAGCTTGCAACCGGAAACGGATTTCTTTTCAGGTTTGTGATGCAAATTTTTCACTTCATCACATTCTTTCTGAAAAACACCAAAGAACCATTTACATTGCAGGGCTATTTTTTATAAGATGCATTTGAGATACATCAATTAAGATGCAAAAAAAAGGAAGACCATATGCTTGACGCTCAAACCATCGCTACAGTAAAAGCCACCATCCCTTTACTGGTGGAAACGGGACCAAAGTTAACCGCCCATTTCTACGACCGTATGTTTACTCATAACCCAGAACTCAAAGAAATTTTTAACATGAGTAACCAGCGTAATGGCGATCAACGTGAAGCCCTGTTTAACGCTATTGCCGCCTACGCCAGCAATATTGAAAACCTGCCTGCGCTGCTGCCAGCGGTAGAAAAAATCGCGCAGAAGCACACCAGTTTCCAGATCAAACCGGAACAGTACAACATCGTCGGTGAACACCTGTTGGCAACGCTGGACGAAATGTTCAGCCCGGGGCAGGAAGTGCTGGACGCGTGGGGTAAAGCCTATGGCGTCCTGGCTAATGTATTTATCAATCGCGAGGCGGAAATCTATAACGAAAACGCCAGCAAAGCCGGTGGTTGGGAAGGTACTCGCGATTTCCGCATTGTGGCTAAAACACCACGCAGCGCACTTATCACCAGCTTCGAACTGGAGCCGGTCGACGGTGGCGCAGTGGCAGAATACCGTCCGGGGCAATATCTCGGCGTCTGGCTGAAGCCGGAAGGTTTCCCGCATCAGGAAATTCGTCAGTACTCTTTGACTCGCAAACCGGATGGCAAAGGCTATCGTATTGCGGTGAAACGCGAAGAGGGTGGGCAGGTATCCAACTGGCTGCACAATCACGCCAATGTTGGCGATGTCGTGAAACTGGTCGCTCCGGCAGGTGATTTCTTTATGGCTGTCGCAGATGACACACCAGTGACGTTAATCTCTGCCGGTGTCGGTCAAACGCCAATGCTGGCAATGCTCGACACGCTGGCAAAAGCAGGCCACACCGCACAAGTGAACTGGTTCCATGCGGCAGAAAATGGCGATGTTCACGCCTTTGCCGATGAAGTTAAGGAACTGGGGCTGTCACTGCCGCGCTTTACCGCGCACACCTGGTATCGTCAGCCGAATGAAGCCGATCGCGCTAAAGGTCAGTTTGATAGCGAAGGTCTGATGGATTTGAGCAAACTGGAAGGTGCGTTCAGCGATCCGACAATGCAGTTCTATCTCTGCGGCCCGGTTGGCTTCATGCAGTTTGCCGCGAAACAGTTAGTGGATCTGGGCGTGAAACAGGAAAACATTCATTACGAATGCTTTGGCCCGCATAAGGTGCTGTGATTTGATGTTGCCGGATGGAAACATCCGGCAACCCTTGACCCGTTTTAAATCGCCGCATCATCCTCTTCACCGGTACGGATACGAATGACCCGTGCCACGTCGAAGACGAAGATTTTACCGTCACCGATTTTGCCGGTTTGCGCCGTGCGAATAATGGTATCGACACAGGTATCGACAATGTCGTCCGGTACGACAATCTCAATTTTCACTTTCGGCAGAAAATCCACCATATACTCCGCACCGCGGTACAGCTCGGTATGGCCTTTCTGGCGGCCAAAACCTTTCACCTCAGTGACCGTCATGCCGGTAATACCGACTTCAGCCAGTGCTTCGCGGACATCGTCCAGCTTGAAGGGTTTAATAATCGCATCAATCTTTTTCATGCTATTCCTTGAAAAGGTCGCCTGTCTTTTGATCTGCTAAACGTAACACATAACGCCAATTCATTCCTTGAAATCGTTTGCATCCAGTTCGTGTCGGGAAAGCAGTTTATAAAATTCTGTCCGGTTGCGCCCCGCCATTCTCGCCGCGTGGGTGACGTTGCCTTTGGTGATTTGCAGCAGCTTACGCAAATAGTTGAGTTCAAACTGATTACGCGCCTCAACAAAGGTTGGCAGCGCCGTGTTTTCGCCCTCCAGCGCCTGCTCCACCAGCGCATCACTAATTACCGGAGATGATGTCAGCGCCACGCACTGTTCAATCACGTTGACCAACTGGCGCACGTTGCCCGGCCAGCTCGCAGTCATCAGGCGTTTCATTGCATCGGTGGAGAACGCGCGGACAAACGGTTTATGTCGCTCTGCCGCCTGGCGCAACAGGTGATTTGCCAGTAGCGGAATGTCTTCTGTGCGCTCCGCCAGGGCCGGAATTTTCAGGCTGACAACGTTGAGGCGGTAATAGAGGTCTTCACGGAATTCCCCGCGCGTCATCGCTTTTGGCAGGTCGCGGTGGGTCGCAGAAATAATCCGCACGTCGATATCAATATCGCGGTTACTGCCCAGCGGGCGCACTTTACGCTCCTGCAACACGCGCAGCAGTTTGACCTGCAACGGTGCGGGCATATCGCCAATCTCATCGAGAAATAGCGTACCGCCTTCCGCCGCCTGGAATAAACCTTCGCGATTGCTGACAGCGCCAGTAAACGCGCCACGTGCATGACCAAACAGCTCCGACTCCAGCAATTGCTCGGGTAATGCGCCACAGTTAATAGCAATAAATGGCTTGCTGTTGCGCGGGCTGGCGTTGTGGATAGCCTGGGCGAAAATCTCTTTCCCGGTGCCGCTCTGGCCGTTAATCAAAACGCTAACGTCTGATTGTGCCACCAGCCGCGCCTGTTCCAGCAAGCGCAGCATCAGCGGGCTGCGGGTGACAATCGCCTCGCGCCAACGTTCGTCGGTGGCTGGCGCGGATTGTTCCAGCGCATCGTCAATTGCCTGATATAGCGCATCTTTATCGACAGGCTTGGTGAGAAAACTGAACACGCCCTGCTGTGTTGCAGCAACGGCATCAGGAATAGAACCATGCGCGGTAAGAATAATTACTGGCATTCCCGGCTGCACTTTCTGAATTTCAGCAAATAGCTGCATACCATCCATTTCATCCATCCGCAGGTCGCTGATGACTAAATCTACTTTTTCGCGATTCAGTACCCGTAATCCTTCAACGCCACTTTCCGCCGTGACCACGCTGTAGCCTTCGCTGGTCAGGCGCAGGCCAAGCAGTTTCAGCAATCCCGGATCATCATCGACCAGTAATAAATGCGCAGGTTTATGGCTCATCAGGAGTGACCTCATCGGTGGATGGCGCGGGCTTTTCACTCTCGTGCGGCGTATCCGGCGAGAAATTTCCAGCCGGTTTGCGGGTCGAGAGCTGGCGTTCAATATCGGTCAGGTTTTCCAGCTTGCGGGTAGTGAGTTCCAGTTTCTGTTGTAGAACGTGATGTTGCTGGCGCAAAGTATCCAGCTCGCTGTCGCTGGACTGCTGGAGTTTGCTGTAGCGTTGGCGCTCTTCCGCCAGTTGCAGTTGCAGCGCCTGACCGTCGCGCCAGAGTTGATACAGTGGGCGAACCTGTGCCGGGATCTCGGTACTTAGCGCATCAATGCGCGCGACCAGCTGGCGGCGCTCATACGGCGTAATTTTGGCGTCGGCGAGCAAAATCCCTTGTTTAAAGGTATTTTGCCAGTTGCCGTCGTCATATTGGCGGGCTTGCTGACGCGACTGCGCAGGCATTAAACGATCAGCACAATCCATCGCCCGCAGCCAGTAAAGCGGATTGGTTTCGGTTGATTTACCTTGCAGCGCCCAGATGTCGCTACATTCAGTAGAAAGATAGTCAGCCAGTTGATAAACCGGAATTTTTTCTTCTGCTGGCGTATCAATGGCTGGCTTATTGTGACTCTGCACGCAACCCAGCAATGCCAGACATGGCAGCCCTGCCAGCCACAGCCGTCGGGGCAATAATCGTTGAAAAATGTGTCGCATATTCACCAGACTTAAAGCCTATCCCAGTGGGCGTAATTGTTGCAGGCAGTTTGGACATGGACAGCGCGGAGAAACCAGAGCGTACATGTCGTACGTGAAGATTTCGAGCACTGCCCGGGGCCGAACTGACAAATAAAATAGCCTGATGGGATGGGCTGTTAGCATTATTTCGTGTTTTTCGACGACGGTAATTCAATGCGGAAACAAACGTCTTGCCCGCTCTCGTCGACCAGATACAGTTCCCCTTGCATACGGCGAATACAATCCCTGGCAATGCTTAATCCCAGACCGCTGCCCTTCACCGCCCCTTTTCGCTGGTGGCTTCCCTGAAAAAAGGGTTCGAAGATCATGGCGCGTTCCTCTTGCGGAATGGGCGTGCCTGTATTGATGACATCAATATAAACCCGCGCACCATGTAAACTGCTGCGAAGGCAAATGTTACCGGATTCAGCCCCGTAGTGCACCGCATTGGAGTAAAGATTATCCAGTACGCTCATCAGCAGCATTGGCTCCGCCAGGCAAGCTGTTGCTTTGAGATCAACGTCGGTATGCATCATTTTAGCCCGTGCGGGCAGGCTATGAGCAGAAACCACTGTCTCCACCAGCGGTGCTAACTCAACATTCTCCAGTTCCACCGCACTGTCCGCCTGTTTACGGTTGTAATCAAGCAGTTGTTCGATCAGCTTTTGCAAATTGCGGCTGCTGCTATCAAGAATGCTCACCACCTCTTTTTGCTCTGGCGTAAGCGGCCCGACAACCTGATCAGCCAGTAATTCAGTGCCCTCGCGCATACTCGCCAGTGGCGTTTTTAATTCATGAGATAAATGTCTTAAAAATTGATGGCGTTGGGATTCCAGCCATGACAGACGCTCACTTAACCAAAGAATACGTTGCCCAACCGAGCGTAACTCGCTCGGTCCACTGAACGAGACGCTATTGCCCAGAGAACGCCCTTCCCCCAGCCGGTTGATCATGCGCTCGATATTTTTCACCGGACCGATAATCATCCTCGTGAAAAGCAGTACCATCACCAGACTCACCAGAAATAGCACCAGCGATTGCCAACCAAAATATTGCCCACGTTCGGCGATTTCACGCTGAAGTTGCTGCCCACGAGAGAACACCACTGTGCGCGTGGCCTGCACCATTTCGGTATTGGCACTGGCAAAGGCTTCCAGACGCGCGGCGGCAGCAGCATCGGGACCGCTGTTGTTACACTGAAGTTGAGCCAGATTATTCAAATCCTGACGTAATGCCTGGTAGAGTTTATCGTCCGGCAGCACGCCTGCGTGGGCATCGAGCATTTCGCTGTAACGCTTGCGCTGGCTTTGATAAACCTTCGCAAGCGTAGGGTCGTCCAGCACGCAGTACTGACGATAGCTGCGCTCCATCTCCAGTGCCGCGTTGGTCATCGCTTCACTGCGCCGGGCATCAATAAGCGTAGTGCGGTTAACCAGCGCCGCCTGATCGCTAAGTGCATTCAGGCTTTGCCAGGCTTGCCATGCCAGCACCAACAGGGGCAGCAGAATCAGCAAAAATGCCAGCATTACCAGTTGTCGTAATGAGCGGGGAAAAACGGGCCAGCGTTTCAAGGCGTTACTCTCGTCAGACGCGAATAGCCTGATGCTAACCGAGGGGAAGTTCAGATACAACAAAGCCGGGAATTACCCGGCTTTGTTATGGAATAAGGCGGTGCCTAACTCGACGTTTCGCCCGATGGTTGATATAGCTACGCTGATATCAGAAGTTGGACGGCAGGCACCTTGTTGTGCGTCATTCGAATTTTATGTAGCACGTCCCGAAGGGGCTGACATAAGTCGGTGAATGAGCCACTGCTTACTATTATGCAGTAACTGTGCCAATAAAGAAAATAGTTTGGTAACGTACTGATTATACACTGCTTTGAGGGGTTTATGGCTTCTCCACTATTTGAATGTAAATCAGCCACTGTGTCGCTAAAAAGAGACAACTTAAGATAAACTTATTAGATAATATTAAAATCAATGAGTTAAGTGTCACCAAAAAGCGACACGGCAAACCACCCATTGTCGTGATTTAAAGACACAAAAAAGCTCCCGAAGTTGGGAGCTCATAATAGCGGTTGGTGCTTAATGCCGGATGCGGCGTGAATGCCTCATCCGGGCTGCAATACCAATGGGTTGACGACTTACCCCAACTGCTTACGTGCATTGCGGAAAATGCGCATCCATGGGCCATCCTCGCCCCAGTTTTCCGGATGCCAGGAGTTGCTGACAGTACGGAAAACACGTTCCGGGTGCGGCATCATAATGGTGACTCGACCACTTTCAGTCGTGACTGCCGTAATACCATTCGGAGAACCGTTCGGGTTAGCCGGGTAGGTTTCAGTGACTTTGCCGAAGTTATCGACATAGCGCAGTGCCACCAGCCCTTTGCTTTCCAGTGCCGCCAGATGCGCCGCATCACGCACTTCCACGCGCCCTTCACCGTGAGAGACAGCAATCGGCATCTGCGAGCCCACCATCCCCTGCAACAGCAGCGACGGGCTTTGGGTTACTTCTACCAGACTGAAACGCGCTTCAAAGCGATCGGAGGTGTTACGCACAAAACGTGGCCACAACTCGCTACCCGGGATCAGTTCACGCAGATTAGACATCATCTGGCAACCGTTACATACCCCCAGCGCCAGCGTTTGCGGACGATGGAAGAAGGTTGCAAACTCATCGCGTACACGGTCATTGAACAGGATAGACTTCGCCCAACCTTCACCAGCGCCCAGCACATCACCGTAGGAAAAACCACCGCACGCTACCAGGACGTGGAAACCCTCCAGGCCCGTGCGTCCAGCCAGCAGATCGCTCATATGCACGTCGATAGCATCGAAGCCCGCACGGTGGAAAGCTGCCGCCATTTCAACATGGGAGTTCACACCCTGCTCACGCAGTACGGCAACTTTCGGGCGCGCGCCAGTGGCAATAAACGGTGCTGCCACATCTTCGTTGATATCAAACGACAGTTTCACATTCAGGCCCGGATCGGCGTCGTTTGATTTCGCCTGGTGTTCCTGATCGGCACACTCCGGGTTGTCACGCAGACGCTGCATCTGCCAGGTAGTTTCTGCCCACCAGACACGCAACGTGGTGCGGCTTTCGCTAAATACAGTCTGCCCGTTGGCGGTAATCACAAAACGGTCACCGGAAACCGCCTGCCCAACATAATGGACGCAATCAGCAAGCCCATGCTGTGCCAGTACCGCTTCAACGGCTTCACGGTCAGCGGCTCGAACCTGAATCACCGCACCCAGTTCTTCGCTAAACAATGCAGCCAGGCGATCGTCACCCAGAGTGGCGATATCCGCGTCAATGCCACAATGACCAGCAAAGGCCATTTCCGCCAGCGTTACCAGCAGGCCGCCATCAGAGCGGTCGTGATACGCCAGCAGCTTACGCTGTGCAACCAGCGCCTGAATCGCGTCATAGAAGCCTTTCAGTTGGGCAACATCGCGTACATCTGCCGGTTTGTCGCCAAGCTGACGATAAACCTGCGCCAGTGCCGTTGCGCCCAGCGCGTTATTGCCTTTGCCCAAATCAATCAGCAACAGTGCGTTATCTTCGGTAGAAAGCTGCGGCGTAATGGTGTGACGTACATCTTCCACGCGGGCAAATGCGGAAATCACCAGCGACAACGGCGACGTCATTTCGCGCTCTTCGTTACCTTCCTGCCAGCGGGTTTTCATCGACATAGAGTCTTTACCCACCGGTATCGTCAGGCCCAGCGCCGGACAAAGTTCTTCGCCCACAGCTTTAACGGCTTCATACAGGCCCGCATCTTCACCAGGGTGGCCTGCCGCCGCCATCCAGTTGGCGGAAAGTTTAATGCGTTTGATATCGCCAATTTGTGTTGCGGCGATGTTGGTTAGCGCTTCACCGACTGCCAGACGGGCAGAAGCGGCGAAATCCAGCAGCGCAACTGGCGCACGTTCGCCAATTGCCATCGCTTCGCCATAGTAGCTGTCGAGGCTGGCGGTAGTGACTGCGCAGTTAGCGACCGGCACCTGCCACGGCCCCACCATCTGATCGCGCGCCACCATGCCGGTTACGCTGCGGTCACCGATGGTCACCAGGAAAGTTTTCTCCGCCACGGTCGGCAGATGCAGCACGCGTTTCACCGCGTCAGCGATGGTGATCCCTTCACGGGCCAGCGCGTCGCCTTTCGCTTTCAGCGTTTGTACATCGCGGGTCATCTTCGGCGTTTTGCCAAGCAGTACGTCCAGCGGTAGATCAATCGGCTGATTATCAAAATGACGATCGTGCAAAGAAAGATGCAGTTCTTCGGTCGCTTCACCAATCACCGCGTATGGCGCGCGCTCACGCTTACACAGTTCGTCAAACAGCGGTAACTGATCGGCAGCAACCGCCAGCACGTAGCGTTCCTGGGATTCGTTACACCAGATTTCCAGCGGGCTCATGCCCGGTTCGTCGCTCAGGATATCGCGCAGTTCAAATTTACCGCCGCGCCCGCCGTCGCTCACCAGTTCCGGCATGGCGTTAGAAAGACCGCCTGCGCCAACGTCGTGGATAAACAGGATTGGGTTGGCATCACCAAGCTGCCAGCAACGGTCGATCACTTCCTGGCAGCGACGCTCCATCTCCGGGTTGTCGCGCTGTACGGAAGCAAAGTCGAGGTCGGCATCAGACTGACCAGATGCCATGGAAGACGCCGCGCCGCCGCCAAGACCGATGTTCATTGCCGGGCCGCCGAGAACGACCAGCTTCGCACCAACGTTGATCTCGCCTTTTTGTACGTGATCGGCGCGAATGTTGCCGATCCCACCCGCCAGCATGATCGGTTTGTGATAACCGCGCAGCTCTTCGCCATTGTGGCTGTTCACTTTTTCTTCATAAGTACGGAAGTAGCCGTTCAGTGCCGGACGACCAAATTCGTTGTTAAACGCCGCACCGCCCAGCGGGCCTTCGGTCATGATGTCCAGCGCGGTAACAATGCGCTCAGGTTTACCGAAATCTTCTTCCCACGGCTGTTCGAAGCCAGGAATTCGCAGGTTGGATACGGAGAAACCAACCAGACCAGCTTTCGGCTTTGCGCCACGTCCGGTGGCACCTTCATCGCGGATTTCACCGCCGGAACCGGTCGCCGCGCCCGGCCACGGAGAAATCGCCGTCGGGTGGTTGTGAGTTTCAACTTTCATCAGAATATGCGCCGGTTCCTGATGGAAATCGTAGCGGCCCGTTTCGTGGTCAGCAAAGTAGCGGCCCACTTCAGAACCTTCCATTACGGCGGCGTTATCTTTATAAGCAGAGAGAACGTGGTCTGGCGTGGTTTCGAAGGTGTTTTTGATCATCTTGAACAGCGATTTCGGCTGCTGTTCACCGTCGATAATCCAGTCGGCGTTAAAAATTTTGTGGCGGCAGTGCTCAGAGTTCGCCTGAGCAAACATATACAGCTCGATGTCGTTCGGGTTACGACCCAGCTTTGTGAACGCATCCTGCAGATAGTCAATTTCATCTTCCGCCAGTGCCAGGCCAAGACGCAGGTTAGCGTCAATTAGCGCCTGACGGCCCTGCCCCAGCAAATCTACGCTGGTGACCGGAGTCGGTTGATGGTGTGCAAACAACTGCTCTGCATCATCTAAAGCAAAAAAGACCGTTTCCATCATGCGGTCGTGCAGTTCAGCGGTAACCTGCTGCCATTGTTCATTGGTCAGCGTACCGGCTTCTATATAGTAAGCAACGCCGCGCTCAAGGCGGTTAACCTGTTGCAGCCCGCAGTTATGGGCAATATCGGTCGCTTTCGAAGACCAGGGAGAGATGGTGCCAGGACGCGGGGTCACCAGCAGGAGTTTGCCTTGCGGGGCGTGGCTGGCGAGTGCCGGGCCATATTTCAGCAGGCGTTCAAGTTGTGCGTGCTCATCATCGTTTAACGGCGCATTGGGGTCAGCAAAATGGACATACTCGGCGTAAATATTGTGAACCGGGAGCCTGGCAGCCTGAAAACGTGCCAGCAGTTTGTTGATTCGGAATGCCGACAATGCAGGCGAACCACGCAGAATTTCCATCATAAGTCTCTCGTCTTCTAAGCTTTCGGTGTACCCAAGGGGGGGAAACGGGCGTCATTATAAAGAATCTGATGCGCTGACGAAACCGTTTGCGTGGAAATAAAATCACCATCGTGAATTAGCAACGCGTGCCGCCAATGGCTGTAATAAGTTGCCATCTGGCGCAGGTTTACGCAAAATGCCGCTCATTTATGAGTAAACCTTTCACTATTATTACGTTTTTTCAAGCTGGGACGCGCACGACACAGAGAATTAACTAATTGAAAAAATTAAAGATTAATTATCTGTTCATCGGCATTCTGGCACTGCTGCTCGCGGTCGCTCTCTGGCCATCCATTCCCTGGTTTGGTAAAGCCGACAACCGTATCGCCGCCATTCAAGCGCGGGGAGAGTTGCGTGTGAGCACCATTCATACCCCCCTGACTTATAACGAAATCAACGGGAAACCTTTTGGCCTGGATTACGAACTGGCGAAACAGTTTGCCGATTACCTCGGCGTAAAACTGAAAGTGACCGTGCGGCAGAATATCAGCCAGCTGTTTGACGACCTCGATAATGGTAACGCCGACCTGCTGGCGGCAGGCCTGGTCTATAACAGTGAGCGGGTAAAAAATTATCAGCCTGGCCCTACCTATTATTCCGTGTCACAACAACTGGTTTATAAAGTCGGTCAGTATCGCCCACGTACGCTGGGCAACCTGACGGCGGAGCAACTCACCGTTGCACCGGGTCACGTGGTGGTTAACGATCTCCAGACCCTGAAAGACACAAAATTCCCGGAATTAAGCTGGAAGGTAGACGACAAAAAAGGCTCTGTGGAATTAATGGAAGATGTCATCGAAGGAAAACTCGATTACACCATTGCTGATTCTGTCGCCATCAGCCTGTTTCAGCGCGTTCACCCGGAACTCGCCGTAGCGCTCGATATCACCGATGAACAACCGGTGACCTGGTTTAGCCCGTTAGATGGCGATAATACCCTTTCCGCCGCCCTGCTCGACTTCTTCAACGAAATGAATGAAGACGGTACACTGGCACGCATTGAAGAGAAATACCTGGGGCATGGCGATGATTTTGATTACGTCGATACGCGCACATTTTTACGCGCCGTCGATGCGGTACTGCCGCAGTTAAAGCCCCTGTTTGAGAAATACGCCGAAGAAATTGACTGGCGTTTGCTGGCCGCTATTGCTTATCAGGAATCGCACTGGGATGCTCAGGCCACTTCACCGACGGGTGTGCGCGGCATGATGATGTTAACCAAAAACACCGCGCAAAGCCTCGGCATTACGGATCGTACCGATGCCGAACAGAGCATCAGCGGCGGCGTGCGTTATTTGCAGGATATGATGAGTAAAGTGCCGGAAAGTGTGCCGGAGAACGAACGGATTTGGTTTGCCCTCGCCGCGTACAATATGGGCTATGCGCATATGCTGGATGCCCGCGCCCTGACGACAAAAACCAAAGGTAATCCTGACAGTTGGGCTGACGTAAAACAGCGTCTGCCTTTACTTAGCCAGAAACCCTATTACAGCAAGCTGACTTACGGCTACGCTCGTGGGCATGAAGCCTACGCTTATGTCGAAAATATTCGTAAATATCAGATTAGCCTGGTGGGTTATCTGCAGGAGAAAGAGAAGCAGGCTACAGAAGCGGCGATGCAACTGGCGCAGGATTATCCGGCGGTATCACCTACGGAGTTGGGCAAAGAGAAATTTCCTTTTCTCTCGTTTCTTTCCCAGTCGTCATCAAACTATTTGACCCACTCTCCCTCTCTGCTGTTTTCCAGAAAAGGGAGTGAAGAGAAACAAAATTAATCTGTCGAGGATTGCGCTTTTTTCTGCGCTTTAATTTCCTGGCGGCGCATGCGAAAGAAGTCACTGAGCAACGCCGCACACTCATCCGCCAGTATTCCTTCCGTAATTTCCACCCGGTGATTCATACCCGGATGATGCAGCACATCCATTAAAGATCCCGCAGCGCCAGTTTTCGCGTCACGCGCACCAAAGACCACGCGACCAATGCGACTGTGGATCATTGCTCCGGCACACATTACACAGGGTTCAAGCGTGACATACAACGTGGCGTCGATCA
>OHVK01000214.1_pt1 | contig 30522 bp, 42 predicted proteins | sample 1579411 | NCBI WGS metagenome assembly OHVK01 (sample SAMEA3882524, study PRJEB24775) | human gut metagenome | biome: human-associated habitat; feature: intestine environment; material: feces | place: Netherlands | collected 2009/2010 | reverse complement strand
AAGTCCAAGTACCCTCCAACCGTCAGGTTATCCCCATTAACTTCGTATTTAATATTGGTTTGTTCTAAATAATCTTTAAAATCCATGTATTCTCCTTTCAAAATCTCTTTAAAATACCCTGCGTTTCCACAGGGCAAGGTGAAAAGATTTCCGATTTTTACAGATATCGGGAAACTGTGCTTGGAGGCGAGGTAAAACTTTCAATAAAAAATTGCCATTAAGGCGGGTTAAAATCTTAAGATGATATTTTATATATCCAAGGGGTTAAACTCGCAAAATTGCCCCTATTCTGCAAACGTAGGGTTAATTTTTCGTTTATCTCTTTCACGCATTATGCGAGCTTGTTCTTTTTTCTTTTCGAGATGAAGTAATTCTTTTTTTGTCAAATTACTTGTCGGAGTTTGTGCATCGTAATCAATACCTAAATTTTCAGCACATTCTCTGCAATATTTCCAGTCTGGCGGGGTGCTTTTGGCATTGGTCAAATCCTTATCAATCCAGCCATTGTTGCATTTCTTATTTCTGCAAAAATGCATTACATAATTCATAGCCTCTCCTTTCTAAGTTCTTAAGGCAGCTGTCAAGGATTACTTGACAGCTGATATTAAAAACTTAGTTTCGCTTGTGCCAAAGTAATGTCGTTGTTAGCCTGCCTTTGCGAAGGGCAGGGGAGAGCGCATTACGCACATTATTCAATTGTTATTCTGCCACGCTGCTTACAGCTTTCAGCCCGATTAAAAAGAGTTTATGGCTATACGCTCTTTAGCCTGAAACGGTCGTCCTACTCTGCGTCAGTCGATTTCTGCTATTCAGTTTTCAATGTGCTCTTACACTTCATAGAAAAGCATGGAATTTATACTTTCCATGAAGTTGAGAACTTTTTAGTTCTTAAAATTCTGGAAGAAAGGAGGAATAGGGATATGACAATCAAAGTAATAAGTTATGATTTGCATGAGCCAGGTCAAAATTATGATAATCTTATTGATGCAATAAAATCCTATGGCTCTTATTGCAAAATCAATGAGAGTGATTGGCTTATATCTACGGCAGATAGTTGCAGCAACATAAGGGATTTTCTGAAACAATTTATTGATACAAATGATACCTTATTTGTTGCCGAACTATCTTCTAACACCGGGTGGTGGGCATCATACAACCTTAGAAAAGGTGCCGTAGAATGGCTTAATAGTTAGTAAATAAAACTAAAAAGCCTTCTTTTTTATAGCGGCTTTCACAGCTGTGTTCTTTGCCGTCAAAGCTGCTAATCATAATCTTTTCACCGTCTAATGATTGTATTTTGAATACTTCTGTAGATGGTTTTTTTTTGACTAATTCAAGAATTTTTCTGAATGTTTCCTGCATTACTCTCTCCTTTCTATTCAGTTGTCAAATGTGCGGTTGTAAATTTTTGCATAGCCTAGCCAGCCTTAAATAAGGCTCTTTTCAAGACCTTCTTTAAAATCTAACCCTTTACTATGCCGTTCAATCTGCCTGTTACCCTTGCTATGCTTTGCAATCCCGCTTTTTATGGTTGGTCGCCTCAACCCGCTTAACATCAGGTAATATTTTCTTGAACATACGTCAGGTTTGAAATATATTTAGTTAATCGTTTTGTTATTTCGTTATTGACAAATTTAGTATAACGCATATTGAATAAAAAGTCAAGCAAAGTGAATAATATATTATTCAGATAGGACAAGAATGAAAACCAATAAACTTTTATTGAAATTGAATGATACATTAGGATTTACACCAAAAGCAAAAGATTTTGTAAAAATATTAGATTTTGCGAATGAACAAAGCTTTTATAGCAGAGTAAAACGTAACAGTGATTTCTCAGATGAAGAAATAGAAAAAATAGAAAAACATTATGGAATTTCATTAATCGGTAACAATTCTGATGATTGCATCGAAATTGACCATATCCATATAAATCCTTCTTGTGGAAAAGGTACTGTTGTTTTAGACGAAGCAGAGGTTACGCCAATAAAGTTAGGTACACAAATGATACAATCTGTATTAAAAATATCTCACCCACATAACCTTAAAACATTCAAAGCTTGCGGGGATAGTATGGAAAGTATAATTGAAGATGGAGATATGCTTCTTGTAGATACAGGAAGAACGGATTTTAACAACGGTGGAATATTTTTGCTTACAATTAACAATGATTGGTTTGTAAAACGACTTAGAAAGCGTTTATCTGGGGAGTTAGATGTAATTTCTGATAATACAAAATATCCAGTCGAAACTTTTAAACCTTATGATGATATTGAAATAGTCGTAAAAGGCAGAGTTGTTAAGAACTTAAGCAGAGGATTGTAAAAAAAGGAGTAAGTATGTATATTATTTTAAATCTTATTGTTGCAGGAGTTAATTTATTTGGCTTATTTTTAATTTTTAACGGGTTAACAATACCTACTGAAACAAGCATACATCAAATTTATACACAATTGATAATTTTGACTGGAACAGTTTTATTTGCTTGTGGTTTAATCTGTGCAACTATATTGCATTTTACTCCAGCTATTAAAAATATAGAGAAAAATATAAAAGAATTAAACGTATTATCAAAACAAGTTTCTAATGATTATTTATATGATGAAGTTGAAGAGGAAGGATAAAATTATATTTATTAGTTACTAAAAGGAGATTTATATGATAGTTTTTATTGTTGTTTCAGTAATATTGTTAGGTCTTTTAATAAAATTTTTATTAGATTATTACAAACTTGTGGAGTAAGTTTATGTGATATAGTTTATGCCATGCAAACACTTTTATATCATGAAAAATCATGATATACTAACTTAAAATAAGGTCTCATAATGAGCATTAAAAGAGTAATATTATGAAATTAATAAAAAAACTTGGAAATATAGTTAATTATGATAGAATTGGAAATTGTTTAAAGTTTAAATTCCTATGTTTTAATATAAATTTTAAATCACCATTTAAGAAAAAGAATTATTTTATAAGTTTAGGATACAACTGCTTTATACGTATGATCTTTACCAGATATGGGATAAAACCGCGTAAAAAAGATGGTGAACTAACTTGCCCTTTTGATTTATCTGTTAGTCCGCATAAATCTGTAGCAGAGTTATTAGAGAATAATTTTGTGGATATTTTAGACAATATTGTTTATAATAATGAATACAATTGCTGGGAAAATAAAAAATATTCCATTTTATACCTGCATTATAAAGATGTAAACTTAGACGGTCTTAAAGAAAAAATAGAAAGGCATGTAAATAATTTTAGAAACCTTACAAATACCTCTTTAGATATAAAATATTTTATAACTTGCTACAATAATGAATTTTCAGTTGATATATTAAATAGGATTTACAACGCATTATTAAAACTACGAGGGGATAAGCGTTTTAAATTTTATGTTTTTAATTTTATTGATAAGCATTCTACAGATAAGAATATATTAAGTTTAAATAAGAATATTCTTTATAAAGAATATGATGTTGGTGATATTGTTGAATTTTATAAAAACTGGTACTTGCCTAAATATATCAAACCAAAGATTTTAAAAAAAATATTTAATGATATAAAATAACAATTTTAATTTACTAAATTATGAAAGAAACATCATTGCTCAATAAGCTACTAGTTATATCTTTATTCCTTTTTACAATTGCACCGTGTTATGCAAAGCGATTACATCCAGAAGCAGAATACCAAAAAGCTTGGTGCGACAAACGTGGCGGTCTTATGGAATACAAATTAAGCGACAAAACCCGTGTTGATTGTTTGCTCCCTAATATGGCTGTTGAATTTGATTTTGCAAACAAATGGGCTGAATGTATCGGTCAGGCAATTTATTATGGTCGACAGACAAACAGGCAGGCAGCTTGTGTTCTCATTATGGAAAACGGAGAAAAAGATCTTAAATATCTTTATCGTTTACGCCGTGCTGCTTACAAAAAAGGTGTAAACCTACGTACATTCACGATGAAGCCTGAACATTTATGTATTCCGGTGAATAACAAAACTAAATAAATGTTTTTGTTGTATAATATTCCCGAGAGTAAGATATAAAAGAGAGAATTTCGGGTATAATATTCTTAGCTGAATGTTTATTGACGGATTTTTTAGAATGGTGGTATAATAAATAGAGGTTACAATTATGAGTTGCACTGTGGCAAAACCAGATTTCCAAAAAGCAGAAAATTTAGCTTCTGAGATATTAAAAAAATATTATATTGACCAACCGCCTGTTGTTGCAAAAGAATTAGCGGAAATTTATCGCTTAAATGTTGTTCCCGTTAACTTTGCACAAATTAATCCTAAATATAGCAGTATATCAGGATTTATTGATATTCAGACTAACAGATTATTTGTTAACTCAAATGAAAGTGCAGTAAGACGTAACTTTACTATAGCTCATGAATTAGGTCATTATTTACTTGGGCATACTTCCAGTTCTGAATATGCAAATTTATTATTCAGGAGACCTTTAGAAGAACAGGAGGATCCTATTATAGAACAGGAAGCTAATTGTTTTGCAGGGAATTTATTGGTTCCTGAAATTTTTCTAAAAGAAGTTATACAAAAATATCCTTTTGCAACTAATTCTCAATTAGGAAATATTTTTGGCGTATCAGATACGGTTATTAGAATTAGAAAAAAAATTTTGGGAGTTTAGATGGCATTGAATAATAATGAAACTCACAAGCAAGGGATGCAACAAGTAATTGATGATATTGATAAAGCTCAACTACATTGTCCCAATTCTGATAGTGCAGAAGATCAAGAAATAAAGACTTTAAATGATAAAGAACAAGCTGAATTAGATCGTTTTAAAAAAGATACAGATTTAAAAAAAATATTAACTATATTTGTTATTGCATTTACTTCAGTTTGGTCTATTGCTATTCTTGTATTATTATATCTTTTAGGCTTTCATAAAATATACATTACAGATGCTGTAACTATAACCCTTTTAACAGAAACTCTAATAACTGTTTTAGGGTTACCATTAGTTGTTACATCTCACTTTTTTCCTAAACAAAAATAATTTAAAAAAATTATATTTAAACTATCAAACGAGGCAATAAAGCCTCTTTTTTTATGCACAAATTCCTCAAAAAAAACTCACACCTACTCACACTTGTTTACACCTTGAAAATGAGTTATTGTTAGAATGTGAAAGTTTTGTGATTAACACTTGAAATTTTTTAGGAATTAAGCAATAATATATTTGTTAGTAACAAAACATTAAAACATTTTATTGCTAACAAAATTTTATGATTTACGTAATAAAAAGAGCGTCTGCTCTATAACAAACGCTCCAAAACAAAATTAATTTTTGACGACAAAAAATGGGGAGCGTCCACAAAAGTAAACGCTCCGGGGTGTATCAATCTTTAGACAAGATTAATACGGATATAGCTATTACAAGCAGTGTCAGTGCAAGTAATAGCTTTTTTATTGAATTAAGCATTGTTTCTCTCCCTTCCTGCCCCTAAGTCTGTATAACAACGTGTGTGGCTTGGGATGAGGCATGCTTAATAATTTGATTATAACACACATTTAAAATCATATTAAAATCAATCCTTAAATTATCTTACTCTCTAAGCCTCTTCGACTAGCGGCTTTTTTATTGGGGAAATTATGGAAGATATTAATAAACTTATTGCATTACTTATAGCAGTAAAGGGCTATGCCAAAAATATTCATTATAAAGTACATGGTGAAGCGTTTTACGGGAAGCATCTGTTTGCGGACAGAATTGCCGGTGCTAATGACGATGATGATGAAATCATTGACGGGTACATTGACCTTTTAAAAGAAGTTTGCATTTTAGGACATGGATTTGAGCCGTTGTCAACAGAAGAATATTATAACAATTCTCTTGAGTTGTTCCCCGAAACATCTGAAAATGACGACCAGTTAAATTTTGCTAATATGCTTACATTGATTATTCAAACACTTGATTTTATTGAAAATCTTAAAGACCTGTCAAAAGGCGATGAAAACCTCATCGGAGCTATTGCACAGGATTTACAGCAGAATGCAGGATTGTTAAGTTTGCAGGTGAAGGAGTAAAATATGTCAATAGCATTAACTACAGATAATACCTTTAAAATCAATGGCGATTTTATATATGACCTTTTACAGTTGGCAGAAAGTGTCCAAAAAGACAACGTGACTTCACTTCTTTTATTGAGTGGCAAAATTGCCCAACGGATGGGAAGTTATGATTTGAGTAAAAATTTATTGCCCACTAGCTCAAGCCCAGAAACTGAATATAAAAACTTAAGCACAAGAATATCAAAATTAGAACAATTTATGTTTGAGCAGAAGTATGGTGATGGAACTATAGAAAAACCTAGAATGTTTTAAAGGATTAACCTATGGCAAACTCTGAAAATTTGAAACCGATTAAAAAAGGCGAACTAAGTAAAGAAGAACTAAAGAAACGGCAATCAAACGGTGGTAAGAAATCCGGCGAAAAACGCAGGGAACGCAAAAAATTAAAAGAATTGCTGGAACTGGCTTTACAAAGTACTGACGAAAACGGCGAGCAGAACGATATCGCTATAACTGCCGCGATAATTAAAAAGGCAGCAAAAGGAGATGTTAGTGCATATCTTGCTATACGCGATACACTGGGTGAAAAACCCGCGGACAAACACGAACTCAAAGGCGAGTTTAAGCAAAAGGCAACACTGGAAGATATAAAGAATTTGAAAAAAATGTTAGATGAATGATGAAAAATTACAAGCCTTAATGAATAATCCTGTTGTTGCAGGGCAATTATTAAGGACAAGTTTAAAGCTTTATATCAAAGTTTTTCATTATTACCTTTACCGCAAAGAGTTCATTTTCCAGCCGTTTCACGAAATTGTTATTAAAAAGCTTGAAGATATAGCGTTCGGAAACAACACAAAAAACAACCTTTACATTGGGATTGCGCCGCGTTTCGGTAAATCAGCAATAGCACAGTATTTTACAAGCTGGAGCTATGCACTAAATCAAGATTGTAACTTTCTTTATACATCATACGGCGACGACCTTGTAAATGAGTTTTCAAGCGTTATCAGAAGTATAATAAACAGCCCTTTATACAAACAACTTTTCGGTGTTAGTATTTCAAGAGATACAAACGCCAAGGACTTATGGAAAATCACAGGCGGCGGAGCATTAAGGGCAGCGCCTTTAAAAGGTGTAATCACAGGTTTCGGAGCGGGGATAGTTCAGGATACATATGGCGGGGCTATTATTATTGATGACTTTTTAAAAGCTGCTGATTACCGCTCACAAGCAGAAAAAGAACGGGTTATCGATATATTTGAGAATACTCTCAAATCCCGCCGTAACAATCCTAAAACGCCGATTATAATTATTGCACAAAGGCTTGCAACAGATGATTTAATCGGGTATTTACAAACCAATCCGCAGGCTGATGAGTGGGATTTTTGTATAATCCCTACAGCAGATGAAGAAAAACAGACATCAATCTGGGAGGATAAGCTGCCCTATAGCGATTTAATGAAAATGAAACGGATTAATCCGTTTCTTTATTATTCACAGTATCAGCAAACCCCGATTGTAATAGGTGGCAGCGTTATAAAAACAGAGTGGTTCAGATACTATCCACTTGACGTTAAGTATACATACAGACGTATTTTTATAACCGCTGACACTGCAATGAAAGTCAAAGAACATAACGATTTTACTGTCTTTTTGGTTGTAGGAATAACAGACAACGGGAAATTACACGTTCTTGATATGTTACGGGGCAAGTGGGAAGCGCCGGATTTACGAAAACAACTGGTTTACCTTTGGACAAAATGGAATAATCCGCAAATGTACGGGCTTAATTGTTCAGGGGTTTACATTGAAGATAAAGCAAGCGGAACAGGGTTAATTCAGGAATTTAGCACGAATACAAGTGTTCCTGTGTTTGCAGTTCAAACTGATAAAGACAAATTAACACGTGTTGAAGCAATGTTACCGCACCTTGAAGCAGGTAACATTATGCTTCCTGCTGATGAAAATTATAGTTCTAACCTAGATGTAATAAGCGAATGTCAGGCATTTACACGTGATGACAGCCACAAACACGATGATATTATTGACGCCCTCTGTATAGCAGTTCAAGAGGGATTAGCACAGTTAGAAGTCTCTATTTTAGACTTTTTTAGGTAATTTATGACAAATAAAACCAACAAATACCGAAAATATGTCAACAAAAATAGACAGGTGCAAAAGATGCATAAAGCTGTTAATTCTCTGGAAACTGCTTTGCGTATTGGCGGCAATGCGTGGAACGACAGCCTTAGCACCTGGAATGCCTATACAAATATAAAATATGACCTGATTAGCTGGCAGCAGTATTTAATCAATAATCTCTATAAGACTTATGGTATTCTTGCAACAATCGTGAAACAGCCTGTTGACGATGCGTTCAGAAACGGAGCGTTTGAACTTGAAAGCGACACATTAAGCGCAGAAGAACTTGAAGAACTATACAACACCCTGATTATGAACGGGGATATGCTCGCTTTCAAAAAAACAGGCTATTGGGCAAGATGTTTTGGCGGGTCTGCGCTTATAGCGCTGACAGGAGATTTGAAACGCCCGCTTAATAAAAATAAACTTGAAGGGCAGCCGCTTGAATTTCTTGCTGTTGATCGCTGGAGATTACAGTATTCTAAAAGCAATATAAATATTCCTGACGGGATTTTTAATATAATTCAGACCGAAAGAACAGAAGCGAATACTCTAAATCAAATAGACTATTCCAAACTCAAAATAATGAAAGGTGTTGAAGCCCCTTTTATTATTGAGCAGGAATTACAGGGCTGGGGAATGTCTGTATTTGAACAGATATTCCAGCAATGCTCACAATATTTTAAATCACAAAATGTAATTTTTGAACTTCTTGACGAAGCTAAAACAGATATTTTAAAACTTTCAACTCTTTCTGCAGCGCTTTCATCTGCAAATGGCGAAGTAGCTTTACAGCGTATGGTTGATATGATTGCACGCTGTAAAAACTACAAATCGCAGATAACCCTTTCTACAAGCGATGATTACGAGCAAAAACAAATAAGTTTCAGCGGATTAGCTGAAATTATGAAAGAAATACGCATACTGATTTCTGCCTGTGCAAAAATGCCGATTGCAAAAATCTGGGGTGTAGGTTCAAGCGGTTTTTCATCAGGAGAAGATGATCTCGAAAATTATAACGCAATGGTTGAAAATGAGGTCAGGGAGCCTATGCTACCCATAATAAAATGGGCGATAGATTTAAGATGTATTCAGCTTTTCGGACGCAAAATTCCTGACCTGCGGATTATCTGGAAGCCTCTGCGTGTGCTTTCTGCTATTGATATGCAGAATATTGATGACCACAAAGTCGCTAATGCTTTGCAGCTTTTTGACCGTCAGTTGCTTTCACCACAAGAGGTTATGGAGTATCTGAAAAAAGAAAACATCTTTATTATGGATACAAAAGCAATTAGGGGCGAATTAGAGGATGAGCCCCTATTTAATAACCAGTCACGGGATACAACCAAACTTGTTGATATTACAAAAGAATGATAAAAATCAAAGATATTAAAAACAAAAAAATCTACGAGAATATCATTTTTAAACAGTTGTTCAGCTATCTTGATGAAGGCATATTTAAGCCTCTTTTTGAGATTATGAATTACAACCCTGCTAAGGCACAGAATGACTATAATCCCATAACAGAAGCTTTAAAATCAGGTTCTGTAATCTACACAGATGAGGGATTTAAGGCTAAATATAAGTTTACCAACACGCAGGCAAAAGAGTTTGAGCGTTGGGGAGCTAAGTATAACAAATGGACAAAGACTTACCAGATACCTTATAACAATATTCCGAATAATGTTCTTGTCGCCTTATCAGAAAACCAGATAAAGCAGCAGGCGCAGATTACGGCTGTTCAAAATTTCATCAAAGAACTTGATGCAAACCTGCCATATATGATTGACACAATGCTGTTTGACACACAGGTTGAAACAATTCTTGATGACGCAGGTAACACTTTAAAACAAAATACAAAAAAGCTCAATGTAATAGTGCCGGAGCTTAACAAAAGCCAGAAACAGGCTATTGCAAGGGATTACACAAATAATATGCGTTTCTGGATTAAAGAATGGGCAAGCGAACATTTAATCCCTGAAATGCGTCAACGAGTTCAAGAAGCAGTATTAGCAGGTTACAGGGCTGATTACGTTCAAAAAATGCTTGAAAAAGAATTCGGGATAGCAAAACGCAAAGCAAAGTTTTTAGCCCGCAACGAAACCGCTATAATGCTTGCCGAATACCGTAAAACAGAATATCAGAAAATGGGAATTAACCATTTTATCTGGTCTACAACAATGGATGGCAGGGAACGAGAATTGCATAAAGAACTTAACGGAAAGGTGTTCAGGTTTGATAACCCGCCTGTAATAGATGAAAAAGGCACGAGGGGGTTACCTGGAGAAACATATAATTGCCGGTGTCATATTATCCCCTACATACCGAACTCCCCCATATAGGTAAAAAAATGAAAGCAATAAACAAAGTATTTTTAGGACAGGAAAATAAAGGACGCGGAAGATATTTTAAATCCCGCTTCATAGAGGCAGGACTTGTACAATACGATTTTGGTTTGTGTCTTTTACCAAAGGAAAACCTTGATAAATTCGTTCAGGGATTTGTAGGGTGTCCTGTAATTATTGACCATAACGAAGTATACGACGATAACGCAGAAGATTTACGCGTAGGGACGGTTTCGCGTGTATGGTTTGATGAGACAGACGGTTATTACTGGTGTGAGGGGATAATCTGGGATGAGCGGGCGCTTTATTTAATCCTTAATAAGGGCTGGTCTGTATCGTGCCAGTACGATATTACAGAAATAGACGAGCAAGGCGGAGTACATAACGGGATAGAGTTTGATAAAACAATCTTAAACGGCTCTTTTGAACACCTTGCGCTCGTGGATGCGCCGCGTTATGAAGCTGCTCTTATCGCTGTTAATTCTGCCGGCAAAAAGAAGTTTTTATACAACAAAGCGGTAAATTCAGATTTTAAAGAAGAAGAACACCCGCGGGGAGATGACGGGAAGTTTACTGACGGGAATAATACAAGTTTCTATAATGAAAATTCAAAAACAATTGAATTAAAAGGCAATGAGCTTGGTTCTACTGATGAAGAAATCAGAGAGAATGGGCTGAAATACTTTAAAGAGAATTATCAGGGCAAAAAGTTTGATAATCCTGAGCTGAAAGGTATTTTATTCAGCAATCCAGGCATAAAGAAGTTTTACACAAATAGTGCAGATATACACAAAATAAAAGCAATACCGGCATTAAAAGATATTATTGAAAAAGGGGAATATCAAGGTTCGGAAGATTTAGCACACCCGAGACAAGACGGAATAATTAAATTTCACCGCATAAATCATAATGTTTCGATAGACGGACACAAAGAAAATATGTCTGTACTAATCGGAGAAGATAAAAACGGTAATAAGTTTTATAACTTAAATCATAGAACTTATACAGCAGAAAACTCCTCAAGGGGTGAACGCGCTATAGGCGTAGCCAATGAAGAGTTTTCTATAAATATTATAACCAATCTTACACAAGATTTCAACCCTGACATTACAAAACATAAAGCACAAAACAGCAAGGAGACAGATATGGGAATTATTGAAGATTTAGAAAAACTAATCCTAAAGGCAAGAAATAAAGGAGAAAACATGAAATCAAAAAATGAAGATGTAGACAAACGTAAAATTTTACGTGAAGCTGATGCAATTGCCATGAAGCCGGCATCAGAATTTGACGGTGGCGAAGAAGAAAAATTCAGAACGCTTACCAAAAAACTTGAAGAGTTGAGTTACGACAAGTCCGAAACAGGCACAGCTGATAACAAGGCTAAAAACGAGGATGAGGACGACAAAGACAAAGAAGAAGCAAAAAACAAATGCCGCAACGAAGAAGATGACGAGGATGAAGACGAAGACAAAGAAGATGAATATGACAAATTAAAACGTGAAGTCGATGATGAAGCCAAAAATAAGGCTAAAAACAAAGCTCGTAACAGTATCAGCGACTTTAAAAAGTCTTTCTATGACTATAGCACAAGTGATTATGGCACAGGTTATATCTCACAGAAAAAAGCTATAGAACTCGGTAAACAGATTTTCTAAATACAAAGAAAAACAAATAATTACGCATTTCTCAGACAGTGGAGAAATGGCGGCATTGAAGCTCTGCGGGAGCTTCTTTTTTTTACAAAAAATTCAAAATAAGGAGTTAAAATATGGCAATTTCATTAACAAATTTTAAAATTGAACAAGTTGACGGAGGTCTTGCCTTGCTGCCTAATCAGCCGCTTTTACAGGGCTGCCAGGTATCAAGTGCACAGTCTACCGCATTGAATGCAGGCGACATTGTAACTATTGACGGAACAAACGCAAAACAAGGAATTATTACCGTAAAAAAAGCAGCAGTAACAGATACCCCGTTAGGTATAGTTTTGACAGATCCTATCAAAACAAGTTTTGCAGCACTGGATAGAGTTTCAGTTATTCCTGTTAACTGCTATTGCTACAAAACAGCGAATGCAAATATAACAGCCGGCTCAAAACTTCAATTTACAGCAGAAGGTAAAGTAGCAGCAACAACAACAGCTTCAAACGGTTATATCGGCATTGCATTAACTAATGCTACCGCCGCAGACCAGTTAATTATTGTACAAGTTCAGCCGGGTATGGAACCCGCAGCAGCTGCAGCGTAGGAGGAGAAATAATGACTAATAAATTAATTTTTGATGCGGATAATTACGCACGTAAGACATACAAAGCAATCAACGCTTTATTTGATATTCCTGGACGAGGCATTATTCAAACAGTTGATACATTAACAGAAATTGTTGACGGAGCTGTTGATGCTAAGTATTATGAATTAGCCGGACAAACACCTTCCGACTTTATAAACATTGATGTAGGACGCGGAGCATATTCAACCGGATTGTTTCAGTTCACAACTGCTTATGTTGGCGCAACATTCAAAGAATGTTTGATTAATCCGGCATCTAACGCAATTAACGCTAACGCTACTTCTTCAATTGCGATTGATGGCATAACTATTCCTAATAACTTCTATGCACAACGCTACGCTGTCAGACAGGAAGCTATTAAAATGGCTGCAAGAAATGCCGTTAACTTTGATATTGTTGAGCAGAACGAAAAAGCAAGAGCTAAGACTTACCAGCTGGGCTTCCAAGAAACAATGTTTTTAGGACTGGGCGACGGCAGAACTTACGGGCTTTTAAATCAGCCTAATGTTACGGTCAATACATCATTATTACCTACAGCACCTGAAAAAATGACTACCGAACAAATTAAAACATTTGCAGCAACTGCACTCGCTACATCATTTGCAGGCTCAAATTATACAATTATGCCTAACAGATGGTGTATGCCTACAAGATCATTTATGGCTTTAGGAATTCCTTACGGTGATACATTCGGTATGCCGACAGTCAAGGAAGTTCTGGAAAAAGCATTTAAAGAAGCCGGCGCACCTGCTGACTTCAAAATTGTACATACTGTATACAACAATACAGCCGCTTCAAACGGTAAAGGCAGACACGTATTCTACAACACTGACGTTGATAACATCGTAATGTGTGCTCCGCTTGTTTATACACCGCACCCATTATATGCTCAAGGCTCATTGGACTTAATTTCTGATGCAGAAGCACAATTTACAGGTGTATGGGTAAAACGTGAAGGCTCAATTTTGTACGCAGATGAACAAGCTTAAGGAGAAAATTTATGAAACTATACAATAAATCAACGCATCCTTTTTCTCACGCATATTTGAATGAAGAGAAAGAAACTGTTTATTTCATTTTGAAGCCGCAGAAAACATTGGATGTCCCTGACGATATAGCTGAACTGTGGTTAAAATATGACGGAGTAGAAAAATATGTTGCTCCCGAAGATATTGAAAAAGCCGCAGCAGAAAAAGCCAAAGCAATGGAAGAAAAAATCAAAGCTGAGGCTAAAGCAGAAGCGCAGGAAGAAATCGATAAACTAAAGGCTGAACTTGAAAAAGCCAAAGCAGTAGCAAAAAAAACAGCTAAATAAACCTCCCTAAGTCGCATAGAAGTAAAGAAGAGGATGAAATGAACAACGATATTTTTAAAACTGTAACAGTAGAACAATTTAAAGCATATTTTTTCAGGGATTTCTCTTTTTTACCTCTCTATGTTGAGGGGCAAACCTACTGGAACGGGGATATTGTTTATTACAATAACAATTTCTATAAATCACTGATTGACGATAATGCAACGTCACCTGACAACGCTGAAAACTGGCAAAAGGTCAAAGGGAACATAAATGATTACGTTCAGGACAAAGATATAGAACGTGCTATGTCACAGGCACTCTCAACGGCTAATGCAAGGTTTGGGATAAATGATGATGACAAAATAATGATTTATCTTCATCTTGTGGCATTTTACCTGCAAATGGACTTAAACACTGCATCATCAGGCGGGGGATTTGTGGGGATAACGACATCAAAGAGTGTCGGAGATGTTTCGGAAGGTTACACAATCCCGCAATGGGTAACAGATAATCCGGTATTCAGCATATTTACACAAAACGGTTTTGGGCTTAAATACTTATCTTTAATCCTTCCTTATATCTCGTGCCCGATACTTTTCAGTAGAGGAGGAACAACAATTGGCTGAACAAGACAGCAGTATGAAGTTTAGTAATAAAAATCTTGATGATATTATAAAAGCTTTACGGAAAAAGATTATACTGCGCATCGGGATTATGGGAAGCGACGCGCAGACGGAGCACGAAGGAAGCGGATTAACTAACGCACAGTTAGGTACAATACACGAACAGCCAGACAATGACGGCAAGAAAATTCCGAAACGTTCTTTCTTGTTAGAACCTTTACAGGAAAAATTAAACCTTACAACAGATGAAAACAAATATTTAAGGAAAGAATTATTTAAGCGTTATTTTGATGATAAAGCCCCTGAAAAGTTTTATAAAGCGCTTGAAACTAAAGCACTGCAAATTATAGACCAGGCATTTATGACAAATGGATATAACAAATGGACTTCATTGTCACAAGCCTATTTAAAGCGCAAAATCAATTCTGTTAAATCTAAAAAGAAACGTGAAGAATACGCTAAAAATAACAAGATACTTGTTAGCAGCGGCGACTTAAAACGTTCTATAAGCGGTAGGATTATAAAACAGCAATGATAAACACTAATTCAAACCTGCCTAATATGTCAAACACTATTAAAGGCTGGTTTTTAAACATAAGTTTTGAATATGTTGAACGTTATCAGGACGGGGCAGACTGGATCGAAGGCACACCGCAGATTATAAACACAAAAGGTGTTGTGCGTCCGCCTTCTGACGAGGACTTAAAGATTTACCCTGAAGGCGCCTGGTCGTGGCAATGGCTGCAAATCCACTGCCTGCCAAATGCTGATATGGCAACAAATAATTATGTAATCTATGACAATGTCAAATATAAAATTATGCAAAAAAAGGATTACAGAAAGTACGGATATATTCGCTATACCCTTCTTGAAGCATACAAAGCGGACGAATTAAGCAATGAGTGACACACTAAATCTTTTAAAACAACTTATTGATACACAGCTTAAAATGCCGAAAGGGCGCGTATGGGCGGCTAATTCAGACAATTCCCTACCGAAAGACAAAAAACTTTTTATTGTTCTGAAAATTGATGAAGTAAAGCCGTACGCAAATAATCTTAAATATGAATACACTGCAGAGGGTGTAAATGAAATATTAACCACAAGTGTAGCGGAAGATATAACAATAGCCTTGCTATCCCGCAATACAGAAGCAAGGGACAGGGCTTATGAAATCTTACAGGCTTTAAGTTCTACATTATCCCAACAATTACAAGAAAAAAACAAAATGCATATTTCAAGGCTGGGGAATATCTATGATGCCTCGTTTCTTGAAGCAACAGCATTCTTAAACAGATATGATATCCGTATCAGGGTTATAAGAAGTTACCAGAATATAAACCCTGTGGACTATTACGACAAATTTTCAATACCTGAAATTCACCTGGAAGCATAACAAAGGAGTATAACAAATGGCAAATCAAATTCCTATAAGCTATGTTGTTAATGTCAGCATAGCTGAACAGCCTGCGGGTTTAGCACCCAAACAGCTTAGTACACTACTGATTTTAACCGATGATGAACCGGTGTCACCATTATCAGGAGATTATATTATTGCACGTGCTGCAAGAACGGTTGAACAGAATTTTGGTACAGGGAAAGACAGTACCAAAATGGCGCAGATAATATTCAGCCAAAATCCAAATATTTTAGCAAATAGCGGCTATGTTATTGTTGCACCTTATACATCGACAAGTGAAACAACAGCGCAAGCAATTTCAAGATTATCAGCACAGATTTACTTTGAGGGTATTTTAACCACAAGAGAATTAGACGATGAAGAAGCCGGAGAAGCATCAGCAGCAGTTGAGGCAACAGCTGACCAGATATTTTTCTTACCTTCATCAGATGTAAATGCTTTACAAACAGCTAACGGCTTATTTTATAAATTGCAAAGTAATACGCAGACAAAATGTCTGCTTTATACTTATGGAGCTGATGAGGATACGAAAAAAGCTAACGCAAAATTATTTGCCGCAGCTTACGCCTCACGAGGTTTATCTGTAAATTACAGCGGTTCTAATACCTGTATTACAATGAATTTGAAAGACTTAACAGGTATTGAAGCAGATACAAATATTACCGAAACCATATTACAGCAATGTGCAGATTTAGGTGTTGATTGTTTCCCTTCTATAGCCGGACTTGCTAAAGTTATTTCAAATGCAGGCAACGGTTTATATTTTGACCAGGTAGCAAATAGAATTTGGCTCACAAGCACTATTCAAACAAATGTATTCAATACCCTTGCGACCACAAGAACCAAGATACCGCAGACCGAGCAGGGTATGAACCTTTTGAAATCTGCAGTATATGATACTTTTGACGAGGCAGTTACAAACGGTATGATAGCCCCGGGACAGTGGAATTCCTCCGACACATTCGGTAATTTGGAAGATTTCCACAGGAATATTCTTGAAACAGGGTATTACATATATTCAACCCCTGTTGTGGAACAGGCACAGGCTGAACGGGAACAGAGAAAAGCCCCGCTTATTCAATGTGCAGGCAAAGAAGCCGGTGCAATTCATAACAGCGATATTATGATTTACTTAGAAGCTTAAGGAGATAATAAAATGGATGCATATACAGGACAAGACACGATTGTAGTTGAAGACTATGACGGGAAATTTACATTAAGCGACTTTGCAGATGGTACAGTTGCAGAGGTAACAGCACCAAACGAAGCATCAACCACAAATACAGGATATAACGGAAATTCCCTCGGGGCACATAACGAACCCGGCAGACAACGTCAGGTCACATTAAGGGTCGTAAAAGGCTCTGATGATGATAAGAGATTAAACACATCTTATACATTGTGGCAAAACAGAGATTTACGTTTTAAACCGCTAAAAATGGACTTTACCAAACGTGTATCACATTCTGACGGTTCAGTAACTAATGAAACACAGCAATGTTTCTTTGGGCTTCCTGTTAACCCGCCTGTTCCAATGGTTGATACTACAGGGAATACAGACCAGGTTGTATCAGTTTATACGTTCAGATTTGGCAACAGTAAGAGGACATTGTAATGCGTAAATACAAACTAAGCAGCGGGAAAATTGTAGAATTTGAACTTGCCCCGGTTGAAACAGGGTTAAACCTTTTCAGAACTGTAGTAAATGAAACCAAAGGCACAGGTTTAAAGCTTGAGATTGAGGAAAGCGATACGGTCTTTAATCTTATTTTCGGGAAAAACGCAGATGCAGCACTTGCAGTAATGGGGTCTGAAAATGTCTTTAATGCGGTTTGTGAATGCTGCACAAAGGTTAAATATGATAATAAACCCTTTGCACTTGAAGTATTTAATGACGAAAAAGCCCGTCAGGATTTGCTCCCTGTAATTCAGCTTGTGGGGTTAGAGAATTTAGCCCCTTTTTTTCCAAGTCTCCGTTTAGTTTTCGACACCCTCATTTCAGACCTCTTGATGAAATAAGACTGCCTGAGATAGATATAAAACTAAACTGGGTGGATTACTGGGCGATAAGGCTTTCTAAAGCAGGCTACGCCGATGTTAACACAATCAAAATGTACGATGCTGAAACATTCTTAAACTTAATTCATTATGAAACATTTATGGTTGAATACGAACGTCAGGTAAGGGATTTAAACACAGCGGATTTTCGGTAGGGTGTAGCCCGTAAGTTTGAACCGGACATTACTCCGGTGAAAACACGAATAATCCAAGACAGGGCAATTAAAAATGGCAGACAAAGGACAATCTAAAGGCTTAGGCGAATTATTTGTAGAATTCGGGCAAAAGGGCGGTTCAGGGCTAATGAAAACTCTGAACGGAATTTCTGCTCAGTTTTTATTGACCAAAAACAGCGCCCAGCAAGCCGTTAATATGGTCAAAGATTTCAGTAAAAATGCGCTGAATACAACTGTTGCCTTGGACAAATTCAATTCTACTACAGGAATTCCTTTAGATAAATTACAAAAATGGAACGTTTGGTTAAAGCTTAACAACTATAGTACAGAACAATTCTTAGGTAATTTAAAATCGCTTCAGGAGAATATGCTTGATGTTCAAATGGGACGTGGGAATTTAAAAGGTTGGACTTTACTTGGGCTTGACCCGCATAATTTTGATTTCAAAAAACCTGAGGAAGCACTTGCAACTATATTAAAACGATTACAGCAAGTAGACGAAGCAACAGGCGCATATGCACTACGTGAAATGGGCTTGTCGCAAGATTTGTTATATCTTGCAAAACAGCGTAATGACCAGTTTGATGAACGGTTATTATTATCAGATAAAGAACTTGATAATTTAAGAAAACAACAAGCCGGTTGGAATGCGTTAGGTGCAACCTGGCAGGCTGCACAAGATAAATTCATTGCTAATCAACAGTGGATAAATAATTTACTTGAAATTACAAACAAACTCTTAAGTTACCCATGGCAGAACAAAGAAGAACAACAATATACAAAAACTAAAACTAAAAATTTTGCTATAAATACAAATAATTCTTTACAAAGTTGGATTTGGAAGGATAATTTTATAAGCGAAAAACTGCCGGCTCCGTTGAGAGCGGCAGCCTTTGCACAAAGTTATTTCCTGGAAAAATTCAAATCACCAGCACCCAAAAAGCCCAAAGAAGAGCATAATATAACATCACCTATTAATACACAAAACAAAAATAATTCTTCGGGAATAACCAATCGTGGGACAGTTGGTAACATAATGCCTCAGCCAATGCTTGTGCCCTTACCAGAGTTAGATAATCAGCTTTCTATCCCTGAAAAACTTCCACCGGTACCGAATAATTTAACTTCATATAATACAAACAATGTAATCAATATAAACCAGACAATCAACAGTGCAGCTGACCCTGTACTTGTTGCGAATGAAAGTACAGACAGCATAAAACGTAGTCTTTCGCAGATAGAATTAAGTAACCCGCAGGTAGTATAAAATGGTATTTAATGCAACAGCAAGTTATTTTGATTTAATCAGCAAAGCCGTACAATTATCATCTAAAGATTATTGGACAAAACTCTGTCAAGATGTTTTGAATGATGATAGTGCTATTGTTCAAATTCTCGGACAGACAGGCATCGCAGGGTTTAAGTTTCATATTCAGGAACAAGAACGCATAGAATTTGATAGCGAGATAACAACGCATTACGTTGAGGATAACAGACCTGTTCAAGACCATATTGCACATAGACCTGTAATGATTACCGTTAAAGGTTTACAGGGCGAATATTTTCATTCTGTTAATCCGATAGAGGACACTCTTGCGCTTGTTACTCCTACAATGTCGCTAGTAAAACAGTTTGTACCTAAAGTAAGCAATTTTGTAAAACAGCAGAAGTCAAAAAAGTTAAAAGAGGCAAATACCCAAAATAATAAACAGAGTTTTGTCAGTAAATATATAAACAATTTTAATAATGTTGACTTGTTCACTATATTCCAGGATTTGTATAAGCTTAAATCAGCGCAAACACGTACTTATTACTTTTTTAAAGCATTATATAAATCAAAAGCATTAATTTCTGTAGAAACCAGCTGGGAACGCTATGACAATATGGTTTTGAAGTCAATGACCCCTTTACGAGATAATTCTCTTGATATAAGTGATTATACCTTGACTTTTCAGCAGATAAACTTTGTGCAAAGTATGGTTCTTGATTTAAAAAATACAGTCGGCAGAACACGCCAGCAGATTGCACAAACCCAAAATAAAGGGACGCAAAAAGGTACTTACAAGCAGACAATACCGTCTACATAAGGTTAAATAATGTATCAAATATCATCTCTGGATAATTCGCCAAAACAACAGATAAAAATTCCGCTTGAAAATAACCAGTTTTTAACTATATATCTTGAATACAGAGCAAACCAACAAGGGTGGTTTTTCAATTTTACTTATAATGAAACAACCTACACAAATTTACGGCTTGTCACGGCTTACAATATGCTGCGTGCATATAAGAGTTATCTGCCGTTCGGCTTGCGGTGCGATACCATTGACGGGCTTGAACCGACTGATATAGATGATTTTTCAACAGGATATGCAAAAGTTTATACCCTTACATCAGAAGATGTTGAAGCGATAGAAGCTAACTACTATGAGAAAATTTAACAGGAATTACAAAATAGTTTTTGAAGTCGGGTATAGAAAGGATCTGCTTGAATACGTTCCCCAGCAGACAATAAAAATTCAATATCCGTTTACCTTAAAGTTTGATGTTAACAGGGGCGTATGGTCTGATGCAAATACCGGAAATTTTCAAATTTATAATCTCGGTTATGATGTCCAGGCTCTTTTATGGAAAGACAGATTTGACCAGACAAAATATGTTACAATGTGGCTATATGCAGGTTATGAAAATATAATGCCTCTTATTTTTATGGGTGATGTTCAGGAATGTACAAGCTACCGTAACGGTGTTGATTTTATAACGGATATTCAGGCAACAGACGGCGGGTATCTGTTCCAGTATGGATTTGTAAATAAAACATTTTCAAAAGATACAGATTTCAAATTTCTGATACAGGAACTTCTTGCGGGTGTTCCTACCTGTAAAGTCGGATATATAACCTCTAACGTAAAACAGATGAGAAAACGCGGCAGGACATTCATTGGTCAGACAATGAAGCTACTAGAGGCGTACGACTTTGACAAAGTTTTTGTAGATAACGGAGAATTACATATCTTAGGTGAAAATGATGTTATTCCGGGTCAGTTAATGGTATTGAATGCAGACAGTGGTATGATTGGTACCCCTCGCAGGGGTGAAACAACTCTGAACGTTGACACAATTTTTGAGCCTCAATTAGTTGTAGCTCAAGCAATAAGCTTGCAAAGTAAACTTTATCCTTTCTTAAATCAAAACTATCAAATTATAAGATTGCGCCATTACGGCACAATCAGCCCTGTTGAATGCGGGAATTTATATACAAGTGTTTCATTATCCCTTGGAGAATATCCGTTTAAAGAACTCGAAAAGCAGGTTGCAGCTTATATAGGCGAGACAACCGGAAAGTGGTCTAAACCGGTTACAGGGGCTAATGTAAGAATAACAAGTAGTTATGGCTCTAGACCAAGACCACAAGGAACAGCCGGAAGTACTTACCATGAAGGCATAGATATTGGGGCACCTTACGATACTCCTGTCAAAGCACCGGCTAACGGGATTGTCAATTTTGCAGGTTCTGCGGGCGGGTATGGGAATGCAATATATATAGATAACGGAACTATTGAGGGCAAACGAGTAAGCAGTCGTTACGGCCACTTAAACCGTTATATTGTTGCAACAGGTTCACAAGTAACACAGGGACAGACAATAGGTTATGTTGGTTCAACAGGGAAGTCAACCGGTCCGCACTTACATTTCGAGGTAAGAGAAAACGGGAAAGCTGTTAACCCTATCAGTTATATAGGAACATACTAATGACAAGACAAGTATCAAAAACAAACCCTACACTTGAATATACGTTATCAGTCGTTCAGCAGGCAGTAATGAGCAATCTCAACTGCAATAATATAGGCAGAATAGTAAAATTTTACCCCGAAACATTTACTGCAGATGTTGAGCTTATGCAGCAAAAACAGTTTTATAATACCAATTATGCTGCTCCGTATCTTGTAGATGTGCCTGTTATTGTAATCGGCGGAACAAACAGCGGAATTACAATGCCAGATTATGAGAGCTGTTACTGCCATTTAGCTTTTATGGACAGGAATATAGATGCCTGGTATGAAACAGGTGAAGCATATGCACCGGATGATGCCAGAATGCACGATTTTTCAGACGCCGTTGCATTCGTCGGACTTCACAGCCTGCAAAACCCGGTTGCAAATTATGAACATGGCATACTTAATATCTGGAACGGCACAGAAAACGGAAGCTGCAAAGTTCAGTTAAAACAAAACAGTTTTAACGTTAATGTAACGTCAAGTCCTACGGAAGGTGAGGAAGAAGATGCCGTAAATTCAACTTTTACAATTGACGATAAATTCAAAATGGCAAATGCTTCACAGGATTTATTAACATTGATAACAAATCTGTTAACAGTCTGTGAAAATATAGCGGTAACACCCAATACAGGTGTGATAACACCGCAAAGTAAACAGGCTTTTACTGATTTAAAAACAACTTTTGCGGAATTATTAAAATGAGCATACGAAATTTAGACGAAAATCACGATTGGACATTTGGCGCAGGACGGTCAAATTACCTGAATTATAACGCAGAAATCGGATTAAATATAAAAACAAGACTTTTATCATTTCTTGGAGATTGTTTTTTTGATACAGATGCCGGCATAGACTGGTTTAATCTCCTGGAATATAACCGCTCGGCACGATTACAAAGCAGTATTGAAAAGACTATTGCACAGACCAAAGGGGTCGTAAAAGTCAACAACATTGATGTTCTTACAAACGCAGACAGAACACTTTCTATACAATACAGTGTTTCAACGATTTACAGTACGGTTTATCAGGGACAGGTAGAATTCAATTATGGCAGCTAATTATTTTTCACAAACAGGGCTTGTTATACAATCATTAGAAGAGATTATAACAGAAATTACCGGTAAATATCAGGGAATTTACGGTAATGATATAAACATTGACCAGAATACACCTGACGGGCAAATGATAAATCTGCTTGCGCAGATGAAAAAAGATATTCTTGATTTATTAGTGCAATACAATTCTAATATTGATGTTGATCAGGTTCAGGGAATAGCACAGCAAATTTTATACAAGCTTAACGGGCTTGAAATCAAATCTTATACTTACAGCTACGTAAATGTAAAGGTGACAACAAGCGGTCCGACAAATCTTCAAGGACTTGACAATAATATAAATAATTCAGACGGTACCGGCTATACAATTCAGGACACAAACGGCAACCGCTGGATTTTGGCAAACAGTGTAACAAATCTGAACGGAACAGATGAATTTCCTTTTAGAGCCGCGGAGTTGGGGGGAATACAGTGCCTGCCCAATACCGTTACCTTACCGGAAACAATTGTCAGCGGCGTTGTATCTGTATCAAACCCGGCAGCAAATTATATTACGGGCGATACGGGGGAAAGCGATGCTGAATATAGGCAGCGCAGAAATAAAACTGTAGCTTTGCCTTCCCAGGGCTTTGATGAAAGCATAGAAGCCCAGCTGTTAAATTTAGACACTGTTACACAAGTTAAAGTTTATGATAACAGAAAACCCGTAGAAGTTAACGGTATCCCCGCGCACACAATATGGGTAATTGTACAAGGCGGACAAAACTCTGAAATAGGCAATATAATTTATGCTAATATCCCGCCCGGAATACCTATGAAAGGTTCTATTGAGGTTTTAGTATCCAAATCAAACGGGGAATTAACACCTGTTTATTTTGACCGTGGAACAGCTCAGACATTATATGTAAAGGCTACAATAAAAAATCTTGAAACAACGGCATTAGATGAAACCGATATCAAAAATAAAATGTCAGAAAATTTAACTTACAATATAGGAGAAAATGCTGATACTGCAACAATAACTTGTGTTTTAAGAGATATATTAAATAACACCGGTATCCCTTATGATGTTGAAGTTTCTACAGATAATTCTAACTGGCAGGAAATTGTTACCCCTACCAGTTTAGACAACTATTTTGCACTTGCAGCAGAGAATATAACTTTAACGGTAGAATAATAATGTCATATACAGATGAAGAATTAAAGCAGCTTGTAGAGGAAGTTGCAACAAATTATGCTGATTTATTGATTTTACAATATCGTGCATGCCCTAAAGCACGCGCTACAATCAAAATGTTTGTAGAAGAGCTTTTATGCAACGGTTTGATATTCCAATATGAGAATATATTAGATCTTGATACTCATTTTGGATTTATTCTTGATTTAATAGGAAAAATCGTAGATTGCCCGCGATATATTCAAGGGCTTACGCTCACAAGAAATTATTTTACATTTCATAATGATAGCAAAAACATAGGCTACTCTAAAATAAATGCTCCTGCAAACGGTAGTTTTAAGACTATTTACAACAGTCTGCTTTCTAAATATGAACTTAATAATAGCGATTACAGACAATTAATAAAGTTCAAAATTCTCGTAAATTGTCTCAGGGCATCACAAAAAGATATAGATGACGCTATTTATACACTATTTGGTAATGATATAGTTTTAAGAAATAATTTTGATTTAACAATTACTTATATTGTCGCAAATAAACTCTTATTATCATTACAGGCTGCATTAAAATTAAAATATTTTCGTGCCCCTTGCGGAGTTGGGTTCGAATATATACTGGTAGTTCCGGAACCGACAAAAATATACGGATTTAAGCGAATAAACAGTTACAAGAGCCCGATTGGTTTTTCACGTGTAAACGCACCAAAAGAGGCAAGCTTTTTACGCATATCTAATGTGATTAATATCAATGCAGCTTAAGAAGAAGGAGATTTAAATTATATGGCTAAAATACCTAGAATTACACAAAAAATCTTTGCTGAAAATGCAGGCAGTAATGAAGTAACAGCATTTGGAACAGCAAAAAACGGCGATGATGCCGAATATACAAAAGATGTAAGTAAAATTCAAACTGAAACTTTTACACAAGGGTGGGAGCCTGCGCTGTTAACGGATGATGCGCCATTTATGGAAGATATGAATGCTGTTTTACTTGCACTATCACAGCAAATAGCATACCTGTTTCAAGAGGGTAACGCTGAGTGGGATAATCAGACAACTTATTATAAGTTCTCTATTGTCAAAAAAGTTATAAATGAAGAATTAAAACTTTTTTATTCATTAACAGATGATAATATTGGGAATGACCCTGAACAGGACACTTCTGGCACAAATTGGAAACAATTGTCTTTCGGAGAAAAAGCACAGTATGCAATTGGTGACCCAATAATAACACTTTCAAATACCTTAGGAGATAATGAAATATGGCTTGAGGGTGGAACTGTATCGAGAACAACATACGCGGAATTATTTGCAATTTACGGAACAACTTACGAAGCAGGTGACGGGTCGACAACTTTTGTTCTGCCTGATTTTAGAAACCGTGCCATCTGGGGTTCTAACAATTTCGGCTATATAGCAGCAGGGCTACCGAATATCACTGGAAAGGTAAGCAGATTTTTCGTTCTAAACAATCAGCCCTCAGAAGGTGCTTTATATGGTACCGGTTTAGGGGCTTCCCCTGTGAGTGGAGCTGGAAACGCTAGTTTTACACAGATTGACTTTGATGCATCAAAATCAAACAGTATATATTCAAATGAAGTCAAAACTGTTCAAACGCCTTCAATAAAAGTAAGAGTAAAAACACGATATAAATAAGAGGAATTTATGAATATTTACAACTATGATGAAAAAACAAAAGAATATTTATCTACAACAATAGCAGAGGCTGACCCTGAGGAAACAAAGCTTAAAGGGAAATTTGTTCCTTTGATACCGGCGAATGCAACTCTAATTGATCCACCTGAATACGGGGAAAATGAAATTACAGTATTCAAAAATGAAAATTGGGTTGTCAAACCTGATTACAGAAAAAATTTCTATAAAGTTGACGATAATTTAAGTGTTCAAGATATTAAAACAATCGGAGATCAAGAAGGCTACTACATTGTAGATAAGACTACAGGGAATTTGATAAAACAAAATCCTGATAAATACAAAATTGTGGATAATCAGGTTATTGCAAAAACAGATGAAGAATATCAGGCAGATCAAGAGGAAATAGAAAAAAACAGAATTGCAATGCTTAATTTGACTGCCGCAGATGTTGAACGTGCTATTTATAAAGTTAAAGAAATGGACTTTGACGATGTTGTTTCACTTGTTGAAACTCAATCTTTATCGGAAGATGATAAGCCATCAATTGACATAAAAGCCTTAAAAATAGAACTCCGTGCAAATAACTTTTACAGAGGTAATCCTTATATAAACACTGTCGGTACACTTCTGGGCTTTAGCGAAAAGCAAATGGATGAGTTCTTTGAAACAAATGATTATACAAAGCTTTTAGAAGAATAAGATATTGAAAAATCGACAAACCCGTATGATTGTAGTAATATAATCATGCAGGGTAAAAGATGCTCTTTTCGAAACGGAACAACCAACACAATTGTTTAAGTCTCGGGTTGGTTCCCGACTAGAAAGGGGGCTGATATGGATAAATTCAATATTAGTTTATTACTAATTTTTATGATTTTATTTGTATTAAAAAACGGCTCTTACTTGAACAGATAAGAACCGTCTAAGTCTCTAAGGGCATCTGGCAGTCTGGTAAACTGCCACCCTGTGTTTATATTATTTACTATTTTCTCTGGTTTGTCAAGTGTAGGCAATATAAAAATTAAAGGAGAAAACTATGAAAAAACTAGTAATTTTATTAGGCTTATTATTATTTTGTAGTGAACTTGCATTTTCTGCTGAAACTGTTTCAGGTACTCCAGAACAGAAGTTTACTGATAATAAGGCAGTTATTTCCGTACAGAAACAACCGGCAACAGATAATACACAAAAGCAGGGAGTAAAAAACAACTGGTTTTGTATCGTGGTACAAGTTAACGGCAAAGTTCTTGATTCTACCATACCACACACAAAGTAGTAATGGAATAGTATTTTATTTGAGGATTAAATTATGAAATGGCTAACAAAACCTGCATTATTGCAGAAAGTACCTGAGCCTAATAAATGGCTTATGGCTGAAAATGAATTATATCAAGATAATAACGGCTCTATTTATCTTGTTCCACGAATGTACAAAACTGACAATTACACTATCCCAGATTGGATTGCATGGTTAGGTGGGAGCAAATCCAAATGGGATGCCCGCCCTGCTCACATTCATGATTTTGGCTGCCAGTATCATCAACTGTTAGAAGTAACAATATCAGAAAGTGAATTACGAAGATTGCGCTATTTAGAACAGCATAATGGCTATTGGACATGTAAAGATATACCTACAGAATATTTATCTCTAGTTCCTGTTAAAAAATGGGAAATTGATTGTTTGTTTAAAAGAGCAATGAAAGCAACTAAAACAATCCCTACATTTATTTACAATTTATATAGGGGTGGTGTTTTTTTTAACTTTGGCTGGTTAGGTAAGCATCCGCCTTTTGATATGGATAAACTTTATACAATAGCTCAAAACGAAAGACAAGAAGCTGATACTGTGTCTTACCGTAGTGGTTGTGAAATTATCGAAAGGACTAAATAAAGTGTTAGAAGAATTACATTTTATATTTTATGGCTTGGGTGGATTAGTTTCGCTAGGTATTATTGTAGGTTTATTTAAAGCTCTTGATTGGCTTATTTCTTTGAAATATCAGACAAAGGACACCTGTGAAAAGTGCAGAAAATCAATGTTTGAAACAATGAACACTGATAGAAATTTGCTAGTTGAGGTTGATACAAAGGTTTCAATGATACTTGAATATATTGAATTAAAAAGGAAAGGCGGTTAATATGTTGTATTTTAAGTTATCTGAGCTTATTCATTCTGATACCGCTGTAAAATATAATATTAATAATATGCCGACAGTTGCTCATCTCGATTGTATGTTGGATTTAATATACTATGTTTTACAGCCTATAAGAGAACATTTCGCTGTGCCTGTTGATATTACAGGTGGTTATCGTTCTTGGGCTTTGTGGGATAAATTAAGAAAACTCGGTAGAAATCCTGCTAAAAATTCGCAGCATTTGTACGGTCAAGCTGTAGATTTTACTGTAAGAGGCAAAAATACAAAAGATGTATTTAACTGGATAAAGAATAGTAATCTTGAATTTGACCAGTTGATTTATGAGTATGATTCTGCCGGTAATATATGGATCCATATATCATTTGTAAAAGGCAAAAATAGACGTCAAGTTATAGACAATTATAAAGCATAAGGTTTTCATTCGAACTCCATGATTTTAATAAATCATGGAGTTTTTTTAAACATTAACTTCTTCAAAAGTAAGTTTAAATGAAGTTTCAGATTTTATGGCTTTATAACATTTAACATGAGGGTATAATCCTTTTATAATATTTAAAATGGACATCTTATCTGTTTCTTTTATATTGCATCCCAAATAGATTGCCTTAATTGCTTCTTTAGCTATAGGGAAATAAATACATTTTTCTTTATTTTTTAAAGCATTGTAGCAATTTTTCCAATTCTCTCCTAAATCTGTTTTACCTTTTACGTCATCTACTATCTTATCATCAATATTAATAAAGGCACGATATTCTTTTTCATAATCCCAATCTTCAGATTTAGCCCGATATATTTTATGAAATTCTTCAATACTTTCATCATTCTTTTTAAAAAGTGTTTCCATATTGATTTCTACTATGTTATTATCATAGTTTATGTCTTTTGATAATCGGATCACAAATTGATTTGTATCAAATTCTATTACAACTCCCGTGTGGCTTGTTGCGTAGTGTGCCCACATTAAAATACTTTCATTTGTTGCTGACAAACAGAGTATTCTTGCAGTATGCCTTAATTTAGAGAATAATTTTTGAAAATTTTTTTGTATTTCTTTATTCGCATAATTACAAACTTTATCATCAATTGAATCAATATTGTCAGATGTACTTTTAGAATATTTTATTAACTCTTCTTTGTTTAATTTTGTAAATTCAAAAGGAGGGTTCGCGTCATACGGATCATTAAAATTTTCCGGCGAATTAAAAAGTATTGTTTCACTAGTTAAAATTTTGATAGCAGATTCAACGCTAGTATATTTATAAAGCCTGGCAGGTAAATCTTTTTTATCACATAAATCTTCCATGTAACTTATATTAGCAAATTTGTTTAAAAATTTCAAATTAATATTCTGCCATAATTTGATGTTATAGCTTAAATTAGTTTATTTTAAAATATATTTTATTAACTCTTTTTCAGAATAAGCTAATCTGACATCATACTTCTTAAGTTTTTTACTTTTTATTATAGGTATGCTTTTAAATCCATTTTTAGGCAAATATGTTAAAGACTCAAAATGTAAATCTTTGGCGGATTCAATATTTACGATTACTGCATAAGGAAATTTTTTATTTTCAATTTCTCTACATTTTTTTATTGCTTTATCAATAGTATCAAGTATTTGTTTGTTATTTTTGTTCATGGCAGTATATATTATATCAATTTTTTGCAAACATGGAAATATTGTTTAAATAAATTATTAAAAAGCATATAAAAATTTAAAAAGATATAAAAAATAAAAATATTTTTTATATCTTTTTTATTACTTGCTACGGTATATTTACGGTAAATTTTTATAGTTAACTTATTAAAAAATTAAAAAATCAAGTTAAAATTCTTTAAAATAAGCAAAAAAAAGTTGCCGTTAAGAAGGCAACATTAAATAAACACGAGGATATTAAGTTTTCGTATACGGTGTTTTTTCTAAAAATACTAAAAAGTATAAATACTTATATAAACTGTTATGACTTGATTTTGTGTTTTTTGTGTTTTAATATTTTTTTATAATTTTTTAAGTTTTTAGAAAGTTGCTACGGTAAATTTACGGTAAATTTTAACATGGCACATATAAAAGAATTTGTTAATAAAAAAGGTATATCTTATCAGGTAAATATTCGTGTAAAAGGCTATAAGCCTATTTATAAAACATTTAAGGGTGAAAAAGCCAAAACACGTGCAAAAAAGTGGGCAAGTGTTATTGAGGGGCAAATGAATGATGGTACATATAAAGAAAAGCCTGAGATTATAGATGATTCACCTCGTGCGAATATAGAATCCTGTCATGATTTAATTGAATACTTTAGA
>OHVK01000111.1_pt1 | contig 47146 bp, 38 predicted proteins | sample 1579411 | NCBI WGS metagenome assembly OHVK01 (sample SAMEA3882524, study PRJEB24775) | human gut metagenome | biome: human-associated habitat; feature: intestine environment; material: feces | place: Netherlands | collected 2009/2010 | reverse complement strand
GATAGCTCGCCTATGCTTTGCCCAATAGGGCAATCGAACGAGAAGCCCCCACTTCCAGCATTAGCTAAGTGGAGGGAGTATGTCACTGAGTGCATTTCAGCGACGATTCAATAAACCGTGAAATCATATTCCACTCATAGCTCTGTTCCAGCCACGCAAATTTGATCGGGTACCGCGCTTCTTCCCCGAGCGTAAAGACATGGAGTGTATCCAGCTGTTCCTTGCTGAGAATAGAAAATGCGAGGTTTTTTGGGCTGATGCAGGCACCTTTTCCCATCGCGCAGAGGGCAAGCAGGGTAGCGATGTTGTCAGAGCAGGCATGAACCGAGGGGACGAAGTTGTCTGTCGCGAGGATATTCCGCCCGATGCGTCCGACTAGATCATGTTCACGGTTTAGGAGAAACGGACATGGAGCCAGAAGGGAGTAGCGGTGATGGCGGCTGACTTCCTGGATAATGGCTTCGGTCTGTTTGCCGTAAATGTTCTGCAGCAGGGCAGTGGAGACGATGAGAACCATCTCTTCCTCATAGAAATCCCGCAGAATGATGCCGGGAATGCGAACTGAAAAATTGGCGATCGCCAGATCAATTGTGCCGTTCAGCAGGTATTTTTGCAGCACATCGTTGGAAGATTCGACGAGTTCCACATCCACACCGGGATATTCCTTTTGAAAGGCGGCGATCAGCTCCGGCATGATGGCGTGTCCGCGCGTGAATGCGATGCCGATCCGCAGTTTTCCTGTCTGGTTATTTAAAATATCGCCAAATTCGTGAAGCATACAGTCATATTTTGTATTAAATTCCGTTGCATAGCGCAGAAATACCTCCCCCGCATAGGTAAGCTCCAGCGGGATGTGACGGATTAGGAGCGGACATCCAAGCTCCCGCTCGATTCCGGCGATATGGGCGCTTAATGTCTGCTGGGTAATATGCAGCGCATCGGCGGCCCTGGTGAAGCTGCGGTTTTTCGCAACCGCGGCAAAATATTCCATTGATTGAAAATTCATATTCGAATGACGCCTCTTTTCCCAAAACTTTCATTTTAAGTTTCTAAAAAGCATCTGACTATAAAAGCGGTCCTTCCAACTCAAACACTGTCCGCTGCAGCTGCGCGATCAGCAGGCTGGCAGCCGGGGACGCTTTTTTTGCTGACGGAATCCGGACGCCGAGCACGCGCTCCATCGGCGGATTGAGCGGCAGTCGGACAACATTTTTAGAAATATCGCGGACAACCAGCTCCGGCAGGATGCAGACACCCAGGTTGTGGCTGACCATCGCGAGCATGGAGTAAGTGTTCTGTGAGGTAAACGACGGCTTTGGCGGTGTGATGCCGAGCTGCTGGAACTGGCGCAGCAGGTCATTTTCGCCTTTTTCTTCTATATAAGAAACCTTGGGGAGATCTTTTAAGTCAAAGCGCTCATATTCTGCATAAGGGGAATCGTTCGCGCAGACAGCCAGGTAGGGTTCTTTTTTCAGGGGAAGCCAGTCCATCTTTCCGTCCGGGTGGGGACCGACGATGCCGAAATCGATGGAGCCATTTTCCAGCCACCCCTCAATCTCCTGTGAACATCCCTCCAGCACTTCCACGGTCATATCCGGGTAATCGGAGAGAAACTTTTTGAGGGCAGGCGGCAGCCACTGGACGGAAGCGCTTAGATAAGCGCCGATCCGGATATGCCCGGTCTGGACGCCACGGATGGAGGCGGCTGTCTGATCAAAATATTCCGCCGCCGCCAGCGTCCGCCGGATCGGGGGAAGCAGCGCCTCGCCATTCCGTGTCAGGGCAAGTCCCCTCTGGGAGCGTGAAAACAGGGAAAATCCGAGTTCCGTTTCAATATTTCGCAGCATATGGCTTGCCGCCGACTGCGTGTAACCGTTTTTCTGGGCGGCACGCGTCAGGTTATTTTCTTCTGCAATGGCTAAAAAAAGCCGCATATCTTTGAGATCCAAAAAATACTTCCTCCATTTTCGTAATAAGCGTTCGGTCTGATTCATAAAATGTACAGAGCTGACAGATACCAAAGGAGGATGAGAAGATTTGTAAGAATTATGTAGAATACGAATCTGATTCATACGGAATATCCGGGCGGATTACATGGGTGCGTGTGCGGCGGACATTCATTCCGATGGCTCTGCCAAGTGTCCCTAGTATATCATATTCGTGAAAGAAATGGGAGAAAAAGATAGAAATACGCCCAGGATCTCAAATACAACATGAAAATTTCATTTAAATGAAATACACAAAAAGTTAAAAAATAAACAAATGGTAAACAAAATTCATGAAACTCCGAAAGAAAATGGACAAAATTCTGAACGGGAGTCTAACGGAAAATGGTGCAGTTGTAGACAAAATATCATGATATCTTGTGCATTTATACTAATTGACGCCCGAAAAAGTGCAATTTATTTCATGAAAAAAACAGAGGAATTCATGATTCTGTGCTGTGCCATGAAAATCCCGCATAATAAATTCAAATAATTTTGTTGAACAAATTTCACTTTAGTGATATAATTTTTTCAAAAGCAAGAAGTTTTTTGAGCGAATTGAAAAACTTGCTTAGCCAGCGCGCGGCACTACATCAAATAAAGGGGGAACTTTATATGGAAGCAATTAACAACATCGTCAGTATGCTAAACGGACCCATTTGGGGCGTTGGAATGTTAGTTCTGATTGTTGGTAGTGGTTTATACTTTACAATCCGTCTCGGCTTTTTCCAGTTTGTTCATTTCAAAGATATGTGGAGCCGAATCATTGATAAGTCGGAGTCTGAATCTGGTATTTCTTCATTCGCATCCTTCTGTACGACCATGGCGATGCGTGTTGGTACCGGTAATGTAGCCGGTGTAGCCGTAGCTCTTTACATGGGCGGTCCTGGTGCACTCTTCTGGATGATCATCGCTGGTATGACAAACTCTGCTGTTTGCTTTACTGAGTGTACATTATCCGTACTTTATAAGAACCGTATCGATGGTCAGTATCGAAGCGGTGGTGCTTACTGTGCTGAGAGAGGTCTTGGCTGGAAAGCTTATGGTACTTTCTATGCAGCATTCTTCGGACTGGGCGTTGTATTATTCATGCCGGCAGCAGCTACCTATACAATCTGCGATGGATTTAAGAACGCTTTAGGTATTCCGATGTGGATTACGGCTCTGGTTATCGCACTGGCTATGGCAGTTGTAGTTATGGGTGGTGTTAAACGAATCAGTTCTGTAGCATCTATGCTGGTTCCGCCGATGGTAGGTATTTACCTGATTGCAACAGTCGTTATCTTAATCGCAAACGCAGGTCAGATTCCGAGCGTTATCGTAGACGTTGTTAAATGTGCATTTGGTTCCAAAGAAGCTCTTCTGGGCGGCGGCGTTGGTATCGCTATCCAGCAGGGTGTTAAACGAGGCACATTCTCATCTGCATCTGGTATGGGTGAGTCCATGCCGACCGCAGCAGCAGCAGAGACCAGCCACCCGGTTAAACAGGGTATGGCAAACGCAGCTGGTGTTTGGCTGGATACCGTTATCGTATGTACCGCTTCTGGTCTGATGATGCTCTTAAGCGGATGCTACAATACACAGTTTGGTTACATCGGTGGTACCGGTGCAATGCACGATCAGATGGCTCAGTTAGCAGCAGATGGAACATATGGCGTTATCTTCGTTCAGAATGCCTGCAGCACCGTTATGGGAAGTATTGCTCCTCTGTTCATTGCTATCATGCTGGCTCTGTTCTCCTTTACCTGCTTAATCAGCTACTATTACGAGGGCGAGACTTCGGTTCTTTACCTGTTCCAGGGCGATGATAAAGCAGCTACCCGTAAAGTGGTTATCAGAATTATGCAGATTGTTATGCCTATCCTTATCTTCATCTGGGGCAATATCGATTCCGGTCTGGCTTGGAACCTTTCTGACCTTGCACTTGGTGGATCTACATGGATCAATATGTTAGTTGTACTGCTTCTGTCTCCGAAGGTATTTGCACTGTACAAAGATTACGAAGAGCAGATGAAAGCAAAGAAAGACCCGTACTACAACCCGGATAAGCTTTGCTGGAAGGGTGTAGACGTTGAGATGTGGAAAGACATCAACAAAAAACGTATCGCAGAAGATAAATAATCGAATGTGAATCGTTACATATTATTAGATATAGAGTTTAACTCCTAGAGTCTAATATAAAAGGCAGTCCCTGTCGTGTGGCAGGGGCTGTTTTTTGCCATTATATAGATAATGTCTATGACGGAAACAGTAATTTTTTGTAAATTGTCATTGACGATCCAGCCGCCGCGCGATACAATCAACCGCGAAAGGCGGTAATGGTATGGTACAGAAAGTGATTCGGGATCGCCTGGATGCGATCCTTCATTGGAATATATCCCTGGTCGGGGGATTTCTCGGAGCCTATGCGATTTTGCTTCATGCCGGAAACTTTGGCTCTGCTCAGACAGGCAACCTGATGGAGATGGGAGCGGAACTGGTATCGATGGAATGGTTTAACGTCCTTCTGCGTCTGGCTGCGCTGGTGCTGTTTGGACTGGGCGTGGCATCCGCATATCTGCTCACGAACTTTACGAAGATAAACATGCGGAAACTTGCCCTCTGGGTGGATGCGGCTGCGCTGGCACTGGCATCGATGCTGCCGCTTGAACCGGCGCTGGTCGGAATTTATCCGATTTTCTTTGCATCTGCATTTCAGTGGGGCGTCTATTCCGGTGCCGACGGATTTAACAGCGCGACGATCTTTATGACGAACAACTTCAAACAGTCAGTGCTTGGCTGGCTGCAGTACGGTCTGACAAAGGATAAGGAATTTAAGAGAAAAGCAATTCTTTATACCTATACGGTCATCAGCTTTTTCCTGGGCGTGGTAATCGGAGCGTGGGCGGTCGGTCAGTTCGGCATCTACAGCGCCTATGTAGGCTTTCTGCCATTGGCGGCTGCGAGAACCTTTATCGCGGTTGGTACGGCTCCGCTTGAAAGCGAGACTCCGGAGGAGACGGCAGTCGAGGCGGCAGAGGAGATGGAAGAAGCAGAGAAGCTGGAGAAGGAGCAGAAGCTGTAAAGTCTGTTCCCTGCAAGTTTTCTACAAGATGCAGGAAAGAAAAGCGGCAGGAAACAGGCTTCGGCGGGAACAGGATGCGGAAAAATGCAGGCGCTTAAGAACAGCAAACGTGAAGCAGTGGACAGATTGCTTTAATGCTGGTGATATTGCTGCTGTAGAAATTTTCCCAGTATTCCTACTCCTTGATATAGCGCCGCAGACATAATACATAAAAGAATAATACTCATCACAACCATATCCATCTGGAATACCTGTGAGCCGTAGATGATCAGATATCCGAGTCCCTGTTTGGCAGCGAGAAATTCACCGATGATGACGCCGACCAGGCAGAGACCGATGTTGACCTTCATGTTGGCGAGAATCAGCGGGATTGAGCCTGGCAGCAGGACTTTGGTTAAAATATGAATCCGGTTTCCTCCGAGGGACCGGATTAATTTGATCTGGTCGGGATCCATCGAGGAAAATCCGTTGTGGAGTGTCAGGATCGAGCCGAAGACAGCAACCGAGATGGAGGCAACGATGATCGTGCGGATGTTGCTCCCAAGCCAGACGATGAGAATCGGGGCGAGGGCGGATTTTGGCAGACTGTTGAGCATGACGAGATACGGCTCCAGAATCTCTGAAAGATTCCGGCTCGACCAGAGGAGAACCGCGCCGATCAGCCCGCAGAGGATGACCAGTGTAAAGCTGATCAGCGTTTCATAGAGCGTCACGCCGGTGTGGATGAGGATGCTTTTGTCCTGCATCATCCGCAGGAAACAGCGCACGGTGCGTGACGGGGAACTAAAAATAAACGCGTCGATGAGCCCCAGTCGGGCGCTCATTTCCCAGCATATTAAAAAGAAAACGAATAAGAAAATCCGGCAGAAGAGAACCAGACGGCGCCGATGGAGCTGGCGGCGGAGGTAGGCTTTCTGGGCGGTGGATTCTTTCTTACATTTCATACTTTTTGCCCTCCCCTTGCAGTGTCTTCCATAGTTCATTGAAATAAAGAGAAAAAGCCGGATCATTCCGGCGTTCCAGCGGTCGGTTAGCGGACAGCGGGAAGGTAACCGGCAGGATGCGGCAGATGGTTCCGGGGCGTTTAGTCAGAACCAGGATGCGGTCGGCGGCACTCACGGCTTCGGAGAGGTCGTGGGTGATCAGAATCGCTGTTTTGCGGCTCTCCCGGATGATGGTGCTGATATCGTCGCAGACGGTTAAGCGTGTCTGATAATCGAGCGCCGAAAATGGTTCGTCGAGAAGCAGAAGCTCCGGTTCCAGCGCCAGTGTCCGGATCAGGGCGGCGCGCTGGCGCATTCCACCGGATAGTTCGGAGGGGCGGGAATGCTCAAATTGTTCCAGTCCGTAGAGTTTTAAGAGCCGGTGGAGGCGGTCTTCCGCGGCATGATCCATTTTTTTCTGGATTTCCAGCCCGAGGGCAGCATTCTGGATGATCGTCCTCCACTCGAAAAGCTGGTCGCTTTGCAGCATATAACCGATGCGGCACTGGCTTTTCGAGAGCGGAACCCCATTTATAAGAATGGAACCCTCTTCCGGCGGCAGGAGTCCGCTGATTAAGGAGAGCAGCGTGGATTTTCCACAGCCGGACGGTCCGACAATGGCGATAAATTCGCCGGTTTCTACCTGAAAGGATATATCAGAAAGGGCTTTCGTCTCCCCGGATATCGTGTGGTAGGAGTAGGAAAGCCCGGAAACTTCCAGAATGGGCGGCATAAGCAAATACCTGGGTAACTGTGTATCAGTGGGACAGTTACGCTCCTTGAAACATTCTTACTTTATAATATGCGGAAATGAAAAGCCGGGTTACTGTTCGCGCATACGTGCCTTGCATTGGTTGACCCGTGTGGAAAAGAGATGCTATAATAAAATATAGGTAATTGTGGAGAGAAAAGCGCTTATAGACAGGATACAGGGGGTATTTATGATACGCAGATATACAGTGGCATTGATGCAGATGGATACACAGAATGATAAAGGAAAGAATCTGGAGACGGCATGCGCCTGGATTGACGAGGCGGCGGCAAAAGGGGCGAAGCTTATCTGTTTCCCGGAGGTGATGAATCTGATCGGCAAAAATATCGGTGAAGGCGGCGGACGCGAGGAAATTCCGGGGTACACGACCGAGCGCCTCTGCGCGAAAGCGAAGGAACACGGCGTCTATATTCACGGGGGCAGTATCACGCAGGCACTTCCGGGGGAAAAACGATCGGCAAATACGAGTGTGCTGATTTCGCCGGAGGGGAAGATTCTGGCGACATACAGCAAACTGCATATGTTTGACATCACGCTGGCGGACGGCACGCCGTACCGGGAGTCGGACCGAGTCAAACCGGGCGATTCGATTGTGACGGTGGAGACGGAGCTGGGCATTTTTGGAATGTCGATCTGCTATGATGTGCGTTTTCCGGAGATTTACCGGCTCATGGCGCTTCGTGGGGCGCAGGTTATCTTTGTTCCAGCGAGCTTTACGATGCCGACGGGAAAGGATCACTGGGAGGTTCTTCTGCGGGCGCGGGCGATCGAGAACGGCTGTTACATCGTGGCACCGGGACAGATTGGACAGAAACCGGCATATGCGGCATACGGCAACAGCCTGGTGGCAGATCCGTGGGGAACGGTGATTGCACGGTCAAAGGATGCACCGGGGATCACCTATGCGGAGATTGATTTAGATTATCTGGAGAAGATACGGAAGCAGATTCCGTCGCTGGAAAACCGGCGGAGTGATTTGTATGAAGTGAGTGAGAAGAAGTAAGGCGTGAATATTTTCAGCCGGCAAAATGGCATGTGGACGGAAATGAAAAACGGGTGTATTCGGACAAATGGATAAAAAGGACAGAGAAAAATGGAGTCCAGGGGGGAAAACCATGGTAAAGGTGTTTCTGGTAGAGGATGAGGCGATCATCCGGCACGGTATACGGGATAATATTGACTGGGCGAGCCACGGATTTGAATTTGCGGGGGAGGCGGGCGACGGCGAGTACGCGTATCCGCTGATATTGAAGGCACAGCCGGATATTCTGGTAACGGATATCAAGATGCCGTTTATGGACGGGCTGGAGCTGAGCCGTCTGGTGAAAAAGACGCTTCCGCGCACGCGGATCATCGTGCTCAGCGGCTACAATGAATTTGAATATGCAAAAGAGGCGATCAAGATAGGAATCAGCGATTATCTGCTGAAGCCGGTATCCTCGGCGGGACTCATCGATGCGTTGAAAAAGGCGGCGGACGAGATCCGGGAAGAACGGGAAAAATCGAGGCTTCTGGAGCGGTATTTTGTCAGCTACGAAAAATATACGGAATTTCTGGATAAAACGGATTACAGCGGTGTTGACCGGAAGCTCATCAACGATTTTTTAAAGCTCGGCTCAGTTGAAGAGTGCAGTCCGTTTGTCGAGGAGTATTTCGCAGCGATCGGTGAACATAATTACAAATCGCTCTTGCTGCGTCAGTATATGACGATGGATATTTTTTACTGTGTGCAGGAGTTTTTGAAGAAATTGAAAGCGGAGCCGCCGGAGGTTCCGGAAAGCGTGGTTGACATAAAACGGGTTCCGAAGGTGATCGAGAGCGTGGAGATGACGAAAGCCTATCTGATCGAGGAGTTTACGGCTGCCCTGCAGGCGCGTGACCGGGCGTCGAACGACCATTATGGCAGCGTGATCCGGGATGCAAAGGAATATATCCGGGCAAATTTCAGCCAGAGCGACCTGTCACTGAACCGGATTGCCGTGCATATTGGCGTCAGTCCGAGCTATTTCAGCTCGATTTTCAAGCAGGAGACGGGACAGTCCTTTGTGGAGTATCTGACGCAGGTGCGGATGGAACGGGCATGTGAGCTCTTGAAATGTACCTCCTACCGGACTTCCGAGATAGGAGAGCAGGTGGGATACAACGATTCACACTATTTCAGCTCGGCGTTCAAGAAAGCGATGGGGCAGTCGCCGAAAGAGTATAAGGCGAGCCAGACGCGGCAGGAGTAAGATGTTCAAAAAGGGAGGAAAGATATGGGAGTGGAGCAGGGGCAGATTGGAAAAACAGAAGAGATGGCAGATTTGAATAAAAATCAGGATCCGGGCGTTGATTCGTTATCCGCTGCCCGTCCATATCGTCCTCTTTCTCTTCGTGCCCGTCTGATCCTTCTCCTCTTCGTGATTGCCATTCCATTAACAGGCATGGCGCTCGGGTTCCAGAAGATGATCGCCTCCTATTCTGCTTCCTATGACGCGATTCTGGCGAATCTAAAGACGGCGAATGAGTACAACATAAAGTTCAAATCGGATATGGAGTATTCGATGTACCGTGTTATGATCGGGCTGATCGACGCGGAACAGTTCGAAAATGGAGATATTGTCGAAGGCGAGACAAAGTATGCGACGGTGGTCAAGAATCCCCACAGCCTGATTGCGTCGGCGAGACAGGCGTTCGGAACGACGATCGAGCGGGAACCGGGGTCGGACTGTGATATCAAGATAAGAGGTATCCTCTCCTGTCTGGATTCCCTGGAGCGGGCAGTGGATAAAATGATTGGAAATGCCGCTGCCGGTGGATATTACGATGAAAATGTCAATATCTGGGAGAATGACATCCAGGGTCTGTGCTCGATGATTCAGGATTACATCACGCAGTATACCTATTATGAGATGATCAACATGGAGCAGCTTCAGAAAGAGCTGAAGGTGCAGATGGCGGATCAGATGCAGAGCTATCTGGCGCTTCTTCTGGTGGTGCTGGTGGTCGGTATGTTTCTGGCAGTCACGATCACGAAATCCATCACGGAACCGTTGCAGCAGTTACAGAGGACGGCAGAACAGCTCGGCCGCGGGAACCTGAATGCGAGGGCGAGAACGGGCGGACTGGAAGAGATCAACGTGCTGGCACGGGCGTTTAACCAGATGAGCGACCGCATCCGGCGGCTGCTTGATAAGACGAGGCAGGAGCAGAAGAACCTGCGGGAGCTGGAGCTGCGTCTCCACCAGGAGCAGATCAGTCCCCATTTCCTCTATAATACACTTGATTCGATCGTATGGATGGCAGAGGGCGGCAACAACCGCCAGGTCGTGGAGATGACGACGGATTTAAGCGACTTTTTTCGCACGGTTTTATCGGGCGGGCGCGATTTCATCACGATCGAGGAGGAAGAATCACACATCCGGAGCTATTTAAAGATTCAGAAGATCCGGTACGAGGACATTCTCGACTATTCGATCGAGATCGAGCCGTCCATCCGGCACCGGATTGTGCTGAAAATGCTGCTGCAGCCGCTGGTGGAAAATGCCCTTTACCACGGCATCAAAAATAAGCGCGGCGGCGGATGCATTGTGATCCGCGGCTATGAGGATCGGAATGGGCTTGTCTTTGAGGTGGAGGACGATGGGATTGGCATGGATGAGGCGGAGCTTGCCGCCGTGCGCGCCAAGCTGACACTGGAGCCGGAAGAGGAACTTGCCCCGATCGGCAGCGGCGGATTTGGGTTACATAATGTGGCACAGCGGATTCAGATGTATTATGGCGATCAGGCTGAGATCCTGGTTGAATCTGAAAAGAATATCGGCACCTGCTTTAAGGTTTATTTGGGAAATCAAAAAAAATCATAACTTTTTCAAAAAAAATTGTAATTTTTTAAAGACATACCCGGAAAAATACAGAAAACGACAAACATCGCAAAAAAATAATATACCTTTTTCCAAAGATGCCCCGTATCCATGATGCGGGGTGCTTTGTTATAATAAATACGCAAAAACAAATATATTGGGTCTTATAAGGAGGAAACAGTATGAGAAAAAGATTAGTGTCCGCAGCTTTAGCAGCAGCAATGGCGTTATCCATGACCGCTTGTACAAGCAATCCGGCTGAGAAAGAGACGGAGGCAGCAGCTCCGGCTGATACAGAGGCAGCAGAAGAGGGCGAAGAGAAAGAAGCGGCAGCAGACGGCGATCTGATTACCGTAGGTTATGCACAGGTTGGTGCTGAGTCTGACTGGAGAACAGCCAACACCGAATCTTTCAAATCTACATTTACTGAGGAAAATGGTTACAAACTGATTTTCGACGATGCACAGCAGAAACAGGAAAATCAGATTAAGGCAATCCGTTCTTTCATCCAGCAGGGTGTTGACTACATCGTAGTTGCTCCGGTTGTTGAGACTGGCTGGGAGACCGTTCTGGAAGAAGCAAAAGAGGCTGGTATCCCGGTTATCCTTTCTGACCGTCAGATGCAGCTTTCCGATGACAGCCTGTATGAGGCATGGGTAGGCGGAAACTTCGTAAAAGAAGGCGAGACCTGCGGCGAATGGCTGGCTGATTACTTAGAGAAACAGGGACGCGGTGACGAAGAGATCAACATGGTTACCATTCAGGGTACCATCGGTGCATCCGCACAGGTTGGCCGTACAGAAGGTATGGACAACAAGTTAGCAGAGCACTCCAACTGGAAGATGCTTGACAGACAGTCTGGTGAGTTCACACAGGCAAAAGGACAGGAAGTTATGGAGTCCTTCTTAAAGAGCTATGATGACATCGACGTTGTTATCTGTGAGAATGATAACGAGGCATTTGGCGCCATCGATGCTATCAAGGCAGCAGGCAAGACCTGTGGTCCGGAGGGCGACATCATCGTTGTAAGTTTTGACTCTGTAAAGGCAGCTTTCGAGTCCATGATCGCTGGCGACTTAAACGCAACCTTCGAGTGCAACCCGCTTCATGGTCCGCGTGTAGCTGAAATCATCCAGAAGCTGGAAAAAGGCGAAGAGGTTGAGAAGATTCAGTACGTAGACGAAGCATACTTCGATACAAGCATGGATCTGGAAGAAATCTTAAAGACAAGAGCTTACTAATTCGATTTTGAATGGTATTTTTAAATGTAAATAATCGGACAGGCAATCGCTTTTGACCGTAAGTGAATGAGTGTCAGACCGGAGGTTTCGGCGGACGGCAGGCACTTGGCAATCAGGAGGCGCGGGGCTGGAGGCTTAGGTTTCCGTCCCTGCGCTTTCTTTTTCAAAAAATAAGGAGGCAAAGCTTTTATGGAAAAGGATTCCGTTCTTGAGATGAGGCATATTTATAAGACATTCCCGGGTGTAAAAGCTCTGCAGAATGTGGATTTTACCTTAAAAAAAGGCGAAATTCATGCCCTGATGGGGGAAAATGGCGCAGGAAAATCCACGCTGATCAAAGTCCTGACGGGTGTAGAGGAGTTTGAAACAGGGGAAATCATGATAGACGGCTGCGATCATGCGATCATCAACCGCAGCCCGCAGGAAGCACAGAACCGGGGCATCAGCACCGTGTATCAGGAGGTCAATCTCTGTCCGAACCTGACGGTTGCAGAGAATCTGTTTATCGGACGCGAACCGCGAAAAGGCGGATTGATTGACTGGAAAACAATGAATAAAAAGGCCAGCAAACTGCTGCAGGACCTTGACATACATGCAGATGTAACACAGACGATCGACAATTATTCGATTGCAATTCAGCAGATGGTAGCGATCGCCCGTGCAGTCGATATGTCGGCAAAGGTATTGATTCTTGATGAGCCGACCTCCTCCCTCGATGATGGGGAGGTTGAAAAGCTCTTTAATCTGATGCGCCGCCTGAAATCCGAAGGCGTCGGCATCATATTCGTTACCCATTTCCTGGAGCAGGTGTATGCAGTCTGCGATAAGATTACCGTTCTTCGGAATGGGCAGCTGGTAGGACAATTTACGACGGCGGAGCTTCCGAGAGTCCAGCTGGTTGCCAAGATGATGGGAAAGGATTTCGATGATCTGGCAGCGATCAAGGATTCCAAGAGTGAGGAGAAACACGGCGAAGAGGACATCGTCATCAAGGCGGTGGGACTCGGAAAGAAAGGATACATAAAGCCGTTTGATCTGGTGATTCACAAGGGCGAAGTCGTCGGATTTACCGGGCTTCTGGGTTCGGGACGTTCTGAGACGGTCCGTGTCCTCTATGGAGCGGAAAAACCGGATGAGGGCGAGCTGAGCGTCAAGGGCAGGCCGATCGCGGCGCGCCACCCGCTGACTTCGATGAATGCCGGCATGGCATATCTGCCGGAGGATCGGAAAAACGAGGGTATCATCGCGGATCTGTCCGTGCGTGAGAACCTGATCATGGCACTTCAGGCAAAACGCGGTATGTTCCACCTGCTCAGCCGCAAGCAGCAGGAAGAATTTACCGATAAGTATATTGATATGCTGCAGATTAAGACCGCCAGCCGTGAGACACCGATCAAATCACTCTCCGGCGGCAACCAGCAGAAGGTAATCATCGGACGCTGGCTTCTGACCAACCCGGATTTCCTGATTCTGGATGAGCCGACCCGTGGTATCGACGTCGGAACCAAGACAGAGATTCAGAAACTGGTCGTAAAACTGGCAGAACAGGGCATGGCAGTCGTGTTCATTTCTTCCGAGATCGAGGAGATGCTCCGTACCTGCGACCGCATGGTCGTTATGCGCGATGGTGCAAAGGTAGGAGAACTTTCCGAGGATGAGATGAACCAGTCCAACATTATGTCAACCATTGCAGGAGGACAGTAGCTATGAAAAATATGACGTTCAAAAAAATTACCTCGCAGAGGCTGTTTCTCCCGATTTTCTGCCTTGCGCTGGTATTGCTGGTAAATATCGTCACGACGCCGAACTTCTTCGCGATCGAGGTGCGGAACGGCGTTCTCTACGGATACTTAATCGATATCATCAACCGTGCGTCAGAGCTGGTGATTCTGGCAGTCGGCATGACGCTTGTCGTATCGTCCTCCGCTGGAACGGATATTTCCGTCGGCGCGATCATGGCGGTTAGTGCGGCAGTCTGCTGCAACCTCTTAACCGGCGGCGAGCGTGCAGCAACTGCATATGCCAATCCGTTGATTCTCGGCTTCCTGGCGGCGCTCATCGTCGGCGCGGCGATTGGCTGCTTCAACGGTTTTCTGGTTGCAAAGTTAAACATCCAGCCGATGGTAGCGACTCTTATCATGTTTACCGCCGGGCGCGGTATCGCCCAGCTGATCACGGATGGACAGATCACATACGTGCGCGTGGACAGCTACCGTACCCTGGGCGCTTCCCTTCCGGGATTCCCGGTTCCGACCCCGTTTATCGTGGCGGTCGTCGTTGTGGCGCTGACTTCATTACTCTTGAAGAAAACGGCACTGGGTATGTACATCCAGTCGGTCGGTATCAATAAACGTGCGTCCCAGCTCGTCGGCATCAAGTCGGTCATGATTATTTTCCTTACCTATGCGTACTGTGGGCTCTGTTCCGGTCTTTCAGGTCTGATTGCTTCCAGCCGCATCTACTCGGCGGATGCGAATAACATCGGTCTTAATATGGAGCTGGATGCGATTCTGGCAGTTGCCATCGGCGGAAACTCCCTCGGCGGCGGTAAATTCTCGCTGGCAGGTTCTGTCATCGGCGCGTATACGATTCAGGCGCTGACGACCACCCTGTATGCGATGCACGTATCCTCGGATCAGGTTCCGGTTTACAAGGCGATCGTGGTTGTCATCATCGTAGCACTCCAGTCTCCGGGATTTGCTAGATGGAGAAAATCCCTGGCACAGAAAAAAGAACTGAGCGCGGCAGGAAAGGAGGCGGCATAAATCATGAAAGAAAAGAAGAAATTAAATCAGAACACGTTCCTGCTTCTTGTCACGATCCTGCTGTTCTTCGTGATGTATGTGATCGGCTGCGTGCTCTTTAACGCACAGGGCTTTGCCAAGACACAGAACTTCTTAAACCTCTTTATTTCCAATGCGGGTCTGATTGTCATCGGTATCGGCATGACGATCGTCATGATCACCGGCGGTATCGATATCAGCGTCGGTTCCTTCGTGGCGATGGGCTGTATGATGCTGGCATGGATGATGGAAAAAGGCGGTATCGGTGCGGTTCCGGCGGTTCTCATCGTGCTGGTGACCGGGATTGTCTTTGGTCTGGTACAGGGATTCCTGGTTGCTTACATGGATATCCAGCCATTTATTGTTACCCTGGCGGGTATGTTCTTTGCCCGCGGCATGACCGCGATCATTTCCAAGGACATGATCAGTATTACGAATGAAACTTTCATGGCATGGGCGAAGATGAAACTTTACATTCCGTTCGGCGGCTATCTCAACAAAAAAGGCGTGATGATTTATCCGTATATCTATCCGACGGTTGTGATTGCGCTGGTGCTTCTGGTTCTGGCATTTATTATGCTGAAATATACGAAATTCGGACGCAGCATCTACGCGATCGGCGGCAACGAGCAGTCAGCGCTGATGATGGGCTTGAATGTGCGCCGGGTAAAGCTGAAAGCTTATATCCTGGACGGTTTCCTTTGCGGTGTCGGCAGCATCTTGTTCTGTCTGAATACGCTGGGCGGCTTCGTTGAGCAGGCAAAGGGCTTCGAGATGGATGCGATCGCTTCCTCTGTTATCGGCGGCACGCTCTTAACCGGCGGTGTCGGCAATGTATTCGGAACTTTGTTTGGCGTCCTCATCAAGGCGACGATCGAGGCATTTATCACTTTCCAGGGAACCCTTTCTTCCTGGTGGACCCGTATCACGATCGCGGCACTCTTATGCTTCTTTATCGTGCTTCAGTCGATTCTTGCGATGGTAAAGAAGAAAAAGTAGAAATCCTCTTCCGGAGACAAACAAACTGTCATGGATGTCTGGTATGACAGCATCAAGATAGAACAGTCAAAGTGACGGGAATATTCCTGCAAAGAGGGAGGAGACATCTGAAAAAAGTACAGTACATATCAGAAACAATATAAAGTTGTATTCTCTTAGTTCGACATGATTCGAGAGAAAATTAGAGAAATTATACATGATGCATAAATTTTGAGCGAAATCAGCCGCTTTAATTTATGCATCATTTGTATTTTTGATAAAAGAATGTCAAAATGAGGCGTGAAATTTATAACAATCTACAAAATAAAATACAACTTTATGAAAAAATGATCCTGTATTCACTTGCACAATTTGTCCCGGATTGCTATAATAAAACTACAAAAAAGTTGTGAAAAGCAACAAAGCAGTGCGGCTGGGGTGCCGCCTGCAAAAACGTTTATGGGAGGTAGTAAGAATGAAAAAAATGTTCAAACGTGCCGCTGCATCCGTGACAGCAGCAGCGATGGCAGTGAGCATGACCGCATGCGGCGGCTCTGGAGCAGCAAATGCGACACAGGCAGCAGATGCTTCGGCAGAAGGAAGCGAGGCAGCAGCTTCGACGATCGACAACAAAGACATCAAGATCGGTGTTTCCATCTGGTCCTCCACCGATGTACTTGGTTCCCAGTGTAAGCTGATCATCGATGAGGCAGCAAAGGCTCTGGGTGTTCAGGTTCAGTACGTTGACCAGGGTCATGTATCGGAGAAGGTTACCGCATCCGTAGAGCAGTTAGCAGCAGCAGGATGCCAGGGTATCATCATCTGCAACTCTTCTGATACAGAGATGACATCCGCTATCAAGACATGTAATGACAATAAAGTATATCTGGCACAGTTCTTCCGTGTTATCAGCCAGGAGAACAGCAAAGATATCTATGATTTAGCAACTGCATCACCGTACTACATCGGCGCTGTTCATGAGAACGAGCCGGAGAACGGTGAAAAATTAGTTCAGATTCTTCTGGATAAGGGCGACAGAAACATCGGTCTGATCGGCTGGGAGCAGGGCGACGCTACCTGGCTTGGCAGATGGGAAGGTTACAAAGCTGGTGTTGAGAAATGGAATGCAGAGCATCCGGATGATCAGGCGAAGCTTTCTGAGCCGCAGTACGCAGGTACTTCTTCTGAGGGTGGTTCCAAGGCAGCAGAGGCTCTGATGTCCGCAGATCCGACTCTGGATGCACTGATTCCGGCAGGCGGCGGCGGTGACCCGCTTCAGGGCGCTATCGCAGCAGTTGAGCGTGCAGGCAAGACTCAGGATATTGACATCGTTTCCACAGACTTCCTTCCGGATCTGGGAGAGAGACTTGAGAATGGTTCCATGGCTGGTGAGTCTGGCGGACATTACTGCGATCCGCTTATCGCTTTCATGATGGTTTACAACGCAATCAAGGGCAACTACACAGGTATCGAGGGCAGCTTCGAGGATGTTCCGTTCCCGTATCTGTATGTATCTTCTCCGGACGACTACAAAGCATATGAGCAGTACTTCGTAGATCAGCTTCCATACACCGATGAGGAACTGGTAGCTATGTCCGAGCTTAGCCTGGATGACCTGAAAGCAACTGCAGCTGGTATCTCCATCGAGGATGCTGCACAGAGAGCAGGCAACTAATTAATTCAGAAACGGATTCAAATTATAGAATTTTAAGAGGCTGAATGTAATAGAAAAGGCCGGTATCGCACGGCGCGATGCCGGTCTTTTCTTTAAAAGAAAAAAGAGACTGAGCAGTTATGAATGAGGTATAAAATATGGGTTCTTCTGTTGTTGAAACAACCGGAAAGAAAAAACTTTCGGGAACTGCCAAGGGTTATATCATCCTGGTAGGCCTGGTAGTGCTTTCCTGGGCGATTTTTAAAGTTCTGACGCCGGGCAATTTTGGTTCTCCGGCCAATATGCTGAGTTATTTTCAGGCCAGCCTGATCGCGACGGTTGGCGCTGTTGGTTTTTACTTTGTTATGGTTATGGGTATGTTCGACTTCTCCATCGGCGCGAACATCATGCTTTCAGCGATTGTAGGCTGTGTATTTGCCTCTCGTTTCGGCATGGGATATGCCGGTCTTATCATCGGCAGCGTGCTGACTGGTACCATTGTCGGACTTTTAAACGGTATTTTTTATGTAAAACTTCGTATCCCGTCCATGATTGTAACGACGGGTCTGGCTCTTATCTATGAGTCGGTTGCCAACTACATCGCAGGCGGCGTGGAGCAGACGCTTCCGTCCAACCTCCGTGCATTCGGACAGATGCCATGGAACATTATTCTGGCACTTCTGGCATGTGTGGCAGCTTACATTTTCTTAAATTATACAAAGATTGGTACGTATACATATGCGATCGGCAGCAACGAGTTCGTAGCGAAAAACATGGGTATCAATGTTAATAAGTACAAAGTACTTGCATTTATCTTAAGCGGCGCATTTTTAGGCGTTATGGCGATTTTAACGATCAGCTACGGTTCCTCCATGGTAGCGGTAACCGGTATGGCGTCGATGAGCCGTAACTTCGTTCCGACGATGGGATGCTTCTTCGGTCTGGCGTTTAAGAAATATGGCATGCCGCTGCAGGCGATCGTCATCGGCGAGTTTGTTATCAACATTATTTTCTTTGGTTTCATCGCGATGGGTGCACCGACAGCGATCCAGGACGTTATTACAGGTCTGGCACTGTTAATTATCATCACGCTGACCACAAAAGCAGAAAAAGGCGAGATTGTCAAGTAAATCGAGGGAGGAAATGCAATGAGCGAGGTAAGATTACAGGTAAAAAATCTTTGCAAGTCCTTCGGTATCACGAAGGCAGTTCAGAATGTGTCTTTTAATGTCAATAAAGGCGAGGTTCACGCGCTGATCGGAGAGAATGGTTCCGGTAAATCGACGCTGACCAACATGCTGACCGGCATCTACAGTATCGGAAGCGGTACCTTCATTCTGGATGGGAAAGAGATTCATCCGAAGAATCAGGTAGAAGCCAACAACGAGGGTGTTTCTATTATCGTACAGGAGTTAGGAACCCTGTCGGGACTTACAGTAGCAGAAAATATATTCCTGGGACACGAAGATCAGTTCGTACATATGGGAATTAAAAATACAAATGCCATGAATAAAAAGGCGACGGAGCTTCTGAAACAGTACGGCTTCGAGCGCATCAAGGCGGCAGACATTATCGACAACTACAATTTCGAGGATCGGAAGCTGGTCGAGATCGTAAAGGCAACCTACTTCAATCCGAAGATTGTTGTCATCGATGAGACGACCACGGCACTTTCCCAGGAAGGCCGTGAAGAACTTTACAAACACATGAACCGCATCCGTGAGAGCGGCAACACGGTTATCTTTATCTCCCATGACCTTCCGGAGATTCTGGAGAAGTCAGATACCATCACGATCCTGCGCGACGGCGTTTACATTGATACTGTCAAGAGCAAGGATGTGACCGAGGACGATCTGAAACGTCTGATGGTAGGCCGTGAGGTAACAGGTGATTATTACCGTGCGGATTACGGCGAGAAAGTATCAGATGAAGTCGTTCTTTCTGTTAAGAACGTGACGGTTCCGGGACTCATCGAGGATGTCAGCTTTGATCTTCACAAGGGCGAGATCCTTGGCTTTGGCGGTCTGTCCGAGTCCGGTATGCATGAGATCGGCAAAGCAATCTTTGGCGCTTCCTATGACAGAACCGGTACGGTACAGCTGGCAGACGGAACGCAGATCAACGATATCCCGGGCGCGATCAAGCACAGCATCGCGTATACATCGAAGGATCGTGATAATGAGTCAGTCGTTTTAAACCAGAGCATCGGCGACAACATTTGCCTGCCGTCCCTGGATTCGCTGGCAAACAAGCTTCACCTGTTGAGCGATAAGAAATTAAGAGAATTTTCCAACCAGTTTGCAAAACAGATGTCCGTTAAGATGGTAAACGTAAACCAGTTCGTTTCGGAGCTTTCTGGTGGTAATAAGCAGAAGGTCGTTCTGGCAAGATGGATTGGAAAAGATTCCGATATTGTCGTTCTCGACAGTCCGACCCGTGGTATTGATATCAAGGTTAAACAGGACATTTACCAGTTAATGAACCAGATGAGAAAGAACGGAAAATCGATTATCATGATTTCCGAGGAGCTGATGGAGCTGATTGGTATGTGCGACCGCATCATTATCATGAAGGACGGCAAGATCAGCGGTGAGCTGGAACGTGATGAGGCGATGGATGAGAACAGCCTGATCACGATGATGGTATAAGGAGGATGCAATGGAGAATCAAGTTAAGACAAGTACGGAAAATAAAGAGCAGCAGCTCAAAAAGTTATCAAAAATGACGATGATCCGTTCGCTTCTGCCGATTGCGGGACTGATTATCATCTTTCTTATGTTCAATGCCCTGACGAATTTCCGGATGATGAATAACCTTCCTCTGGTACTTTCCCAGGTGTATGTCACCATGATTTCGGCAACCGGCGTATTCTTTATCATGACGATGGGCGGTCTGGATTTCTCCCAGGGTTCCATTCTTGGTATTGCATCGATTGTTGTCTGCATGGTTTCCAAGACCAGCATTCCACTGGCGATTGTGGCAGGTATCGCGGTTGGTGCAGCGATCGGCGCCATCAACGGTTACTTCTATGTATACCGCAAGATTAAATCCTTCATCGTTACGATTTGTACGATGTTCTTATTCCGTGGATTTATCAAATATCTGACGACCAACGCGCCGGTAGCCGGCTCTGCGATGTTAATCAACTTCGACAGCACTGAATTAAAGCTGGCTTGTACGTTGGCGGTCCTGATTATCGGATTTATTTTATTCCGCTTTACCAAGTTTGGTACTTATTTAAAGGCGATCGGAGCAGGTGAGAAAGCAGCGATGTTCTCCGGCATCCGTACCGACCGCATGAAGTTCCTTATCTACACACTGGCAGGTGCGATCACAGGATTTGCCGCATTTATCAATGTTATCAAGGTTGGTTCGGTTACTTCTTCCGGTGGTAACCAGCTTGAGACCCAGATCCTGATTGCACTGGTACTGGGCGGTATGCCGATTTCCGGTGGTGCGAAGGTACGTTTTGAGAATATCATCGTTGGTTCTCTTCTGTACATCGTCCTGAACAGTGGTCTGACGATGATGGGCTTTACCACACAGATGATGCAGCTCATCCAGGGTGTTGTATTCCTGATATTCGTAGCTGTATTCGCAGACCGACAGTCCCTGCAGGTTATCAAATAGGACAGACGAAAGCGACATCTGGAGGTTACAGTATGAGGGAGAACAGCAGCCGGAATCAGGATGGACTTAAATATCAGAAGCTCTACAACTGGGGTCGGACGCTGATTATGAGCGGGGTGCTCCGGAATATGGACAAGTTTCCGTCCGAGCACATGCTCCAGAATAAATTTGGATACTCCCGCCAGACGGTCCGCAACGCGCTCGACCGCCTGGAGCAGGACGGGCTGATTGCCCGGGTCAAGGGAAGCGGCACCTACGTTTCCTACGCGCCGGAGAAGAATAAGGAAGAACGTCCCCGCATCGGACTGATTCTCAGTTATTTTTCAGATTACCTGTTTCCGCAGGTGTATGAGGGAATCGAGTCCGTCCTGCGGGAGGAAGGCTATGAGATCAGCGTTTCAGTCACGCGCAACCGCTTAAATGACGAGGCTCTGTATCTCAAGGGGATGCTGGGGCGCAATGTGTCCGGACTCATCATCGAGGGGACGCGTTCCAGTTTCCCGAATCCGAATCTGCGGCTTTACAAGGAGATACGGCGGAGAAATATTCCGACGCTGTTTATTCACAATCATTACCAGAATGAGACGTTTGACAGCGTGGAGATGTCGGATGCGCGCGCGGGCTATGAGTTGACGCGGATTTTGATACAGAACGGACATACCCGGATCGGCGGTATTTTCAAATACGATGACTGGCAGGGGATCGAGCGTTACCGCGGCTTTATTGAGTGCCTGTCGGATTTCGGGATCGATTTCCAGGAGGACTGGATCCGCTGGTATTCGACCCGGGATATGGAAGAGAAATTAAGCAAAAAAGGACTCCAGCGGATGTACCGCCGGACGAAGGACTGTACCGCGATGATCCTCTACAACGACGAGGTGGCAGGCAGCTATATGGATTTTTTAAAGGACCGCGGGCTGCGTGTGCCGGAAGATATTTCCCTGGTATCGTTTGATGATGCCGGACCGGCGCAGGAGGGGGATCTCACGATCCTGTCCGTGATTCATCCCAAGTACAATCTTGGGCGGCTGACAGCGCGCAATCTTCTGCGGATGATAGAGGATTCGGATTGGCAGGAAAAGAAGTATTCGTACCGGTTTCCAGTGATGTTTAACAACGGAAATTCGGTTCGGGATATACATTGAAAATGACAAGGAGGCAGATTAAAATGAAAAAGTTATACTTTATTGTGGGTTCCCAGGACTTATACGGAGAGGAATGCCTGAAACAGGTTGCAGAAGACAGCCGTCAGATGGTTGAGTTCCTGAATGGAAAGCTGGGCGATCTGGCAGAGATCGAACTTCTTCCAACCGTAGAGACTTCTGAAATCTGTATTCAGGATATGCGGAAAGCTTCCAATGATGATGACTGCGTCGGCGTTATCACATGGATGCATACCTTCTCCCCTGCAAAAATGTGGATCAAGGGTCTGCAGGAATTAAGAAAACCGCTGCTTCATTTACATACACAGGCAAATGAGAAACTTCCGTATGATGAGATCGACATGGATTTCATGAACCTGAACCAGTCCGCACATGGCGACCGTGAGTACGGCTTCATCGTTGCCAGAATGGGTATTCCGCATGAGGTTGTAGCTGGATATTACAAACATGACGATGTGGTAGCAAAGATCCGCCAGTTTGCATCCGTTGCAAAGGCTATCTCCTACTCTAAGTCCTTAAAGGTAGCTTCCTTCGGCAACAACATGCGCGAGGTGGCGGTTACCGACGGCGACCGCGTAGAGAGCCAGATCAAATACGGCTGGGAGTGCAACTACTATGCACTGGGCGATCTGGTTGACATCATCAACCAGGTAACCGAGGAAGAGATCGATGCGAAGATGAAAGAGTATACCGATAAGTATACAATGAAGACCGACCGCATTGATTCTGTCCGCGAGCAGGCTAAATACGAAGTGGGCCTGGAGAAATTCCTCTCCACGAACGGAATCGGTGCATTTGCAGACACCTTCCAGGATCTGCACGGCTTAAAGCAGCTTCCGGGTATCGCAGCACAGAACCTGATGGGCAAAGGCATCGGCTTTGGTCCGGAGGGCGATTACAAGATTTCTGCTCTGTCGGCAGTCCTGATGAAGATGTCCGAGGGCAAAGAGGGCGCAACCGGCTTTATCGAGGATTACACCTACGATCTGACTCCGGGACAGGAGTTAGAGTTAGCTTCCCATATGCTGGAGGTTCCGCCGGCATTTGCAGCAACCAAACCGGAGATTGATGTAATTCCGCTGGGTATCGGCGGCAAGGAGGATCCGGCAAGACTGATCTTCGACGGCGTGACCGGCGATGGTATCCAGGTAACGATGGTAGATATGGGCGACCATTTCCGCATCATCTGTGCAGATATTGAGCTTGTAAAACAGCCGAAACCGATGCCAAAACTTCCGGTAGCGAGAATTATGTACCGTCATAAACCGAACTTCCAGATCGGTACGGCTGCATGGTGCTACGCAGGCGGCGCTCATCACTCCGTTGTATCTACCGCTCTGACGAGAGATGACATCGCTATGTTCGCGCGTCTGACCGGTACCGAGTTAATTACAATCGGCGAAGATACGACAGAGGCTGATTTACAGAAATTCTTTATGAAATAATAGGGCGTTTGAAAGATAAAAATTTTTGAAAAAGACGTAACTGCATAAGTTTTTGCCACAACTGTGAAAATAGAATAGTTATGAATGACGGGGCGTGCCGCAGCCAAGGGGATGAAAATTCCGGCGGCGGTGCGCTTTTTGCTACAATGAGGAGGATGGATATGGGCCGCAGTGCGGAAGAGATCAAGAAAGACATAGAGAGCGGAAATACAGCGCTCGGAATTGAATTTGGTTCGACCCGAATCAAGGCAGTCTTGACGGACGGCACGACCGCGCCGATCGCGCAGGGGAGCTATGAGTGGGAAAACCGTCTGGAAAATGGTATCTGGACCTATTCCCTGGAAGATATCTGGAAAGGTTTAAAGGACTGCTACGCGGATCTGGCTGCCGATGTGAAGAAACAATACGGTTTAACGCTTAAAAAGGTTGGTGCGATGGGCGTCAGCGCCATGATGCACGGCTATATGGCATTTGATGCGGACGGAAAACTGCTCGTTCCGTTCCGTACCTGGAGAAATACGATGACCGCCGAGGCAGCAAGACGCCTGACGGACCTGTTTAACTACAATATCCCGCAGAGATGGAGTATTGCACACCTGTATCAGGCAGTGATCAACGGCGAGGAGCATGTATCCCACGTGCATTTTCTGACCACCTTAGCCGGATATGTACATTGGAAACTGACCGGTAAGCAGGTACTTGGCGTCGGCGATGCTTCGGGTATGTTCCCGATCGACCCGGCAACCGGACAGTATGATGCTGAAATGCTGGATAAATTCGAAGAAATGATGGTTCCGAAGGGATATCCGTGGAAGCTGCGCGACCTTCTGCCGGAGGTTCTGAGCGCTGGCGATGAGGCGGGAACGCTGACTGAGGAAGGCGCGAAGCTGCTGGATGAGAGCGGCAATCTGGAAGCTGGCATTCCGCTGTGCCCGCCGGAGGGCGATGCAGGAACCGGTATGACTGCAACCAATAGTGTGGCAGTCCGCACCGGTAACGTATCTGCCGGAACTTCCGTATTTGCAATGGTTGTTCTGGAAAAGACTCTGGAGACGGTTCACCAGGAGATTGACATGGTAACTACGCCGGACGGTCATCTGGTCGGCATGGTTCACTGCAACAACTGTACCTCCGATCTGAATGCCTGGGTAGGTCTGTTTGAAGAGTTCTATGAGCTGATGGGTCAGAAAACAGACCGCAACACCCTGTTTGGAACCCTGTACCGCAAGGCGCTTGAGGGTGATGAAGACTGCGGTGGACTGATGTCCTACTGCTACCTCTCCGGCGAGCCGATCACCGACTTCGAGGAGGGACGCCCGCTGTTTATGCGCCGTCCGGACAGCAAGCTGGGACTGGCAAACTTCATGCGTACCCACTTATACAGTTCCCTGGCAACCCTGAAATATGGTCTGGACATTCTGTTCAAGGAAGAGCACGTGACACTGGATAAACTGATGGGCCACGGCGGATTCTTCAAGACGAAGGGCGTTGGACAGCGTATCATGGCGGCAGCGGCTGATGTGCCGGTATCCGTTATGGAGACAGCCGGTGAGGGCGGTGCCTGGGGTATCGCGGTTCTGGCGGCGTACCGCAAAGATAAGAAGCCGGGACAGAGCTTGTCCGATTACTTAAATGAGCAGGTATTTGCAGATGCAAAGGCGGAGACGATGGAGCCGGATGCAAAGGATGTCGAGGGCTTCAATGCGTTTATGACAAGCTATATCAATGGTCTGGCTGCCGAGAGAGGCGCCGTAGAAGGAAGGTTTTAATCGATGCTGGAAGAATTAAAAAAAGAAGTATACGAAGCTAATATGCTGCTTCCGAAATACGGTCTGGTTACCTTTACCTGGGGCAATGTTTCCGGGATTGACCGCGAGAAGGGGCTGTTTGTCATCAAACCGTCTGGCGTGGACTATGACAAACTGACGCCAGATGATATGGTTGTCATGGATCTGGAAGGAAACCGCGTTGAGGGAACGCTGAATCCGTCCTCTGATACAAAAACCCACCTGATTCTTTATAACCGTTTTCCGAAGATCGGCGGCGTGGTTCACACGCACAGCCCGTGGGCGACTTCCTGGGCGCAGGCGGGACGCGACATTCCGTGCTACGGAACGACCCATGCAGATTATATTTATGGTTCCGTTCCATGCGCGAGAAACTTAAATGAGGAAGAATTAAAGAATTATGAGTGGAACACAGGCGTGCTGATTGCAGATTTGTTTGAGGAGAGGAAGCTCGACCCGATGGCGGTGCCATGTGTGCTCTGCAAGAACCATGGACCGTTTACCTGGGGCAAGGATGCGCATGAGGCGGTTCACAATGCGGTTGTACTCGAGGAGGTTGCCAAGATGGCGGCGCGCTGCGAGATGATCAATCCAGATGTGAAGGAAGCGCCGCAGTGCCTGCAGGATAAACATTATCTGCGGAAGCATGGTCCGGGGGCGTATTACGGACAAGGGAATTTGTAGTTACTGTTCACGGGTAGGCACTTTTGAAACCGAAAGTGCCGTAAGAAAACGTGGTGGCAGCAGGAATTTGCCGTATTTAAATGCGAAGCCACGGCAAATTCCGTTACTGGGCACGTATGCGTGAACAGTAACAATTTGTAAAATATAGATTCAAGTATGGAAATAGATGGGACAAGTATGGTATACTTATGTATAGTAGATATAGGAGATACTGGCTATCTATCTTATAAAAATTAGGAGGATATGAGAAATGAAATTTTTTATTGATACCGCGAATGTTGATGAGATCCGTGAAGCGAATGATATGGGTATTATCTGTGGCGTTACCACAAACCCGTCTCTGATTGCTAAAGAAGGCCGTGATTTTAATGAGGTTATCAAAGAGATCACCAGCATTGTAGACGGACCGATTTCCGGTGAGGTTAAGGCTACGACTGTGAAGGCAGAGGATATGATCGCCGAGGGCCGTGAGATCGCTAAGATTCATCCGAACATGGTTGTTAAAATCCCGATGACTACCGAGGGCTTAAAGGCTGTGAAAGCTCTGTCCGCTGAGGGCATCAAGACCAATGTAACCCTGATCTTTACTGCCAACCAGGCACTTCTGGCTGCAAGAGCAGGCGCTACATACGTTTCTCCGTTCTTAGGCCGTCTGGATGACATCTCCACCAACGGTACAGACCTGATTTACGATATCGTAGAGATCTTTGACAATTATCCGGAGATTTCCACCGAGATTATCTGTGCTTCCACCAGACATCCGATGCACATCATCGAGTGCGCGAAGGCTGGCGCTGACATCGCAACGGTTCCGTTCAAGGTTCTGATGCAGATGGTAAAACACCCGCTGACTGATGCTGGTATCGAGAAATTCAAAGCAGATTATGAGGCTGTATTCGGTAAATAAAGAGAAACAATAGGAAATACCTCTTGAACTTCCGAAAAAAGCATGTTATACTAGGCACGATAACATAATAGACTGACTGGAAAGAGTGGACAAAAAAGTCCACTCTTTCTAATTTCATAGAAAGGTGGTGGGGGTGTGGCAAAGGGAGAGCAGTACGAAGCACGGGTAGAGGCGTGGATCACGCCGGTTCTGGAGCAGCATCAGTTTGAGCTGGTTGATGTGGAGTATGTCCGCGAGGTCGGCGTCTGGTATCTGCGGTGCTACATTGACAAAGAGGGCGGTATTACCGTTGATGACTGCGAGGTAATCAGCCGTCTGCTTGGTGAATGGCTGGATAAGGAAGATTTCATCGAGGACAGCTATATACTGGAGGTGAGTTCTCCGGGACTGGGACGTCCTCTGAAGAAAGAGAAAGATTTTGCAAGAAGCATCGGCAAAGATGTGGAGATCCGCCTGTATAAAGCGATCGACAAACAGAAGGAATTTACAGGAACGCTTACGTCCTATGACGCGGATTCCGTGACACTCACGATGGAGGACGGCAGCGAGCGTACATTTGAAAAATCAGGGATTGCTTTGATTCGTTTAGCCTTTGATTTTTAGACGGTAGGAGGAGATAAAATAAAATGAATAAAGAGTTGATTGAGGCAATAAATCTGCTGGAAAAAGAAAACAATATCAGCAAAGATGTTCTTTTAGAAGCGATTGAAAATTCTCTGCTGACAGCATACAAAAACAATTATGGCCGGGCAGATAATGTCAAGGTAAACATCAACCGTGAAACAGGAGATTTTTCCATCGTGGCAGAGCGTGAGGTCGTGGAGACTGTAGAGGATCCGATGACCCAGGTAAGCCTGGCAGAGGCAAAGCTCTTAAACAGCAAGTATGAGCTGGGCGACATCGTTCAGTTTTCTGTCAATTCCAAGGAGTTTGGACGTATCGCCGTTCAGAACGCGAAGAATGTTATCTTACAGAAGCTTCGTGAGGCAGAGCGCAACGCCCTGTATGAGGAGTGGCACTGCAGAGAGAAAGATATCGTAACGGGTATCGTACAGCGCTATGTAGGACGCAACATCAGCATCAACTTAGGCAAGATCGACACGATCTTGAACGAGAGTGAGCAGGTAAAGGGCGAGGTATTCAAACCGACCGAGCGTATCAAACTGTATGTCATCGAAGTAAAAGAGACACAGCGCGACCCGCGTATCACCGTATCCAGAAGCCATCCAGATCTGGTAAAACGCCTTTTTGAGTCTGAGGTTGCCGAGGTCCGAGACGGTACCGTAGAGATCAAGGCGATTGCACGTGAGGCAGGTTCCCGTACGAAGATGGCAGTCAGCTCCAACGACCCGAACGTCGATCCGGTCGGCGCATGTGTCGGCTTAAACGGCGCGCGTGTCAGCGCGGTTGTCAATGAGCTGCGCGGTGAGAAGATCGATATCATCAACTGGGATGACAACCCTGCATTCCTGATTGAGAACGCGTTAAGCCCGGCAAAGGTTATCCTGGTTGCAGCAGATGAGGAAGCACGCGAGGCACAGGTGATCGTTCCGGATTACCAGCTTTCCCTGGCAATCGGTAAAGAGGGGCAGAATGCACGTCTGGCAGCCCGCCTGACCGGCTTCAAGATCGATATCAAGAGCGAGACACAGGCAAGAGAGTCTGGTCTTTTAGATGAGCTTGAGAGCGGTTATGAGGAAGGCTTCGAGGGCTACACCGATGACCCGCTGATCAGCGTGGCAGAGGAAGACGCAGCCGAGGCAGCAGAAAATAAGGCAGCTGAGGGCACAGAAGAGCCGGCAGCGGAGCAGGAATAATCCTGACAGATAATGTGCGGGGATGCTGATTTCGGGCGGAACGAGCAGATTTGGCAGAAAGAAAGCAGCAGAACCGGGATTTGACAGAAATGGAAGTGATAGACAGTGGGAGCAAAGAAAGTGCCGCTCAGACAGTGCATCGGATGCGGAGAAATGAAGAGCAAAAAAGAAATGATCCGCGTTTTAAAGACAGCCGACGATACGATCGAGATTGACGCGACAGGCCGTAGGAATGGACGCGGCGCCTACCTCTGTCCTTCGATGGACTGCTGGAAAAAGGCGGTAAAGAGCAAAGGACTGGAGCGGTCGCTCAAGATGGCGATTCCGAAGGAAGTCTATGAGGCGCTGGAAAAGGAGATGGAGCAGTTTGGAGAATCGTAAAAAGGTGCTGAATCTTCTGGGACTGGCGACGCGCGCCGGTAAGACGGCAAGCGGCGAGTTCATGACCGAGAAAGCGATCAAGAGTGGAAAAGCGTATCTGGTGATCGTGTCAGAAGAAGCGTCGGATAATACAAAAAAGATGTTTGAAAATTCATGTGCATACTACAAGGTTCCCGTGTACCAGTTCGGCATGAAAGAAGAGCTGGGACACGCGATGGGAAAAGAGATGAGAGCGTCTCTGGCCGTTTTGGATTCCGGTTTTGCAAAGGCGTTAAGAGAGAAGTTAGATGATTAACGCTTTTCTGGGCGGGCTCTTTTAGGAGCTTATGCAGAACGGGAAGGCAGTGCCGGAACGGAGGTAGCAAAACATGAGAGTTAATGAGTTGTCAAAACAGATTGGCAAATCAAATAAAGAAGTTTTAGAGATACTGCAGAAAAATCATTTTGACGTAAAAAGCCATTCTTCCAAGGTGACGGAGGAACAGGCAGAAGCAGTCAGACGCTTCCTTGCAGGAGCAAAGAGACAGACGACAGCGTCAAAGACAGATACAGGAAAGGCGGAAACAAATCGAGTGGAAGATATAAAGAAAGAGCCGTTAGAGGCAGAAAAGAAAGAGGCGGAGAAGACAACTGAGCCGCCGAAAAAGCGGATTGCAGCGGTTTATCGTCCGCAGAACAGCGTACAGAGAGGAAGCCGTCCGGCAGGCAAGGCCAATACAGGAAACGCAGCCAAGACCGGCGCGCCGGCAAGCCGTCCGGCAGCAGCAAGTGCAGAGCAGACCGCAGAGCCGGCTAAGAGCGCAGCTCCAGCGGAGAACCGTGATGGACAGAGAAGCGGCTATCAGGGAAACCGCGACGGACAGAGAAGCGGCGGCTATCAGGGAAACCGTGACGGACAGAGAAGCGGCGGCTATCAGGGAAACCGCGATGGACAGAGAAGCGGCGGCTATCAGGGAAACCGTGACGGACAGAGAAGCGGCGGCTATCAGGGCGGCCGTGATGGTCAGAGAGGCGGACGCGATGGACGCGGCGGTTTAAATATTCCGAAGCCATCCTTCGACAGCCCGGTTGTACAGAAACCGCAGAACAACAAGCAGAATAAGAATAATTACAAGAACGATAAATATAGCAAGATCGACCATGAGGAAGAGATGCACTCCAAGGGAAGAGGCGGAAAGAACGTAAAGAGCGCTGTTCAGCCGCCGCAGAAGAAGGAGGCAAAGGTTGAGGAGATCAAGACAATCACGATCCCGGAGGTAATCACCATCAAGGATCTTGCAGACAAGATGAAACTTCAGCCGTCTGTGATTGTAAAGAAGCTCTTTTTACAGGGCAAGGTTGTCACCATCAATCAGGAAGTAGATTACGAGCAGGCAGAAGAGATCGCGATGGAGTTTGACGTACTCTGTGAGAAAGAGGTCAAGGTTGACGTCATCGAGGAACTTCTGAAAGAGGAAGAAGAGGATGAGAAGGACATGGTAACCCGTCCGCCGGTTGTATGCGTTATGGGTCATGTCGATCATGGTAAAACCTCCCTTCTGGATGCAATCCGCCAGACCAATGTAACTGCAAAAGAGGCAGGCGGTATCACCCAGCACATCGGTGCGTACATGGTAGAGATCAACGGACAGAAGATCACATTCCTCGATACGCCGGGACATGAGGCATTTACCGCAATGCGTATGCGTGGTGCAAAATCCACTGATATTGCAATCCTTGTTGTTGCAGCAGATGACGGTGTTATGCCGCAGACCATCGAGGCGATCAACCATGCGAAGGCAGCAGGTGTTGAGATCATCGTAGCGATCAACAAGATCGATAAGCCGAGTGCCAATATCGAGAAGGTAAAACAGGAGCTTATCGAGTACGAACTGGTTCCGGAGGACTGGGGCGGCAGCACCATCTTCGTTCCGGTATCTGCACATACCAAGGAAGGTATCAAGGAACTGCTTGAGATGATCCTTCTGACCGCAGAGGTCAAAGAGTTAAAGGCAAACCCGAACCGTAATGCGAGAGGTCTTGTCATCGAGGCGGAGCTGGATAAGGGTAAAGGTCCGGTTGCGACCGTCCTGGTACAGAAAGGTACCCTGCATGTCGGTGATCCGATCGCGGCAGGTGCCTGCTACGGCCGTGTCCGTGCGATGATGGACGATAAAGGACGCCGCGTCAAGGAGGCTGGTCCGTCCACTCCGGTCGAGATTCTGGGTCTTAATGACGTGCCGAACGCCGGAGAGGTATTTGTACAGCCGGAGAACGAGAAAGAGGCAAGAAGCTTTGCAGAAACCTTTATCTCTGAGAGCAAGAATAAGTTAATTGAAGATACAAAGATGAAGCTTTCCCTGGACGATCTGTTCTCCCAGATCAAGGCAGGAAATGTAAAGGAACTTCCACTGATCGTCAAGGCAGACGTACAGGGTTCTGTCGAGGCAGTAAAGCAGAGCCTGATGAAGCTGTCCAACGAGGAAGTCGTAGTCAAGGTCATCCACGGCGGTGTTGGTGCGATCAACGAGTCCGACGTCAGTCTGGCAGCCGCATCCAACGCGATCATTATTGGTTTCAATGTGCGCCCGGACGCAACCGCGAAGTCCATCGCAGAGCGTGAGAAAGTAGACGTTCGTCTCTACCGCGTCATCTATCAGGCAATTGAGGATGTCGAGGCAGCGATGAAGGGTATGCTTGACCCGATCTACGAGGAGCAGGTAATCGGTCACGCCGTTGTACGTCAGACCTTCAAGGCTTCCGGCGTTGGTACTATCGCTGGTTCCTACGTCCTGGATGGTAAATTCCAGAGAGGCTGCAAGGCACGTATTACCCGTGACGGCGAGCAGATCTTCGATGGTCCGCTGGCATCCTTAAAGCGTTTCAAGGACGACGTGAAGGAAGTTGCTTCCGGATACGAGTGTGGTCTTGTATTTGAGAAGTTCAACGATCTGCAGGAAGACGATATGATCGAAGCATATGCGATGGTAGAGGTTCCGCGCTAGAAAGGCAGAGGGATTCATGCGTAAAAATAGCATTAAAAATACAAGAATTAACAGTGAAGTACAGAGAGAGCTGAGTTCCATCATCAGCCGTGAGCTGAAAGATCCGCGGATTCATCCGATGACAACGGTTGTCTCCGTGGAGGTAACTCCGGATCTCAAGTACTGCAAGGCGTATATCAGCGTGTTAGGCAACGAGGAAGCGGCGAAGGATACGATCCAGGGACTGAAAAGTGCTGTCGGATTTGTCCGCACCCAGCTTGCAAAACGCATTAATTTACGGAATACGCCGGAAATTACATTTATTCTCGATCAGTCGATTGAGTACGGTGTACACATGACCCGCCTGATCGATGAAGTAACTGAAAACCTCAGAGACTCAGAATCGGGAGATGAGGAAGAAAATGAGTAAAAATATCTTAGAGGCGTCACTGGAAGGGGCGGAGCACATCGTACTGCTTGGTCACATCCATCCGGACGGGGACTGTATCGGAACGACTCTGGGACTGCTTAACTATCTGCGGGAGAATTATCCGCAGATAGAGGCAGAACTGTTTCTCGACCATCCGGCTGCTAAATTTTCTTATATGAATGATTTTGAGAAAATTCATACCGAGATTGTGCCGGAAAAACAGTTTGATCTGTGCATTACGCTGGATGCCAGCGACAAAGAGCGTCTGGGCGGCTATGCGGTCTATTTTGACAGCGCCGCCAAGACACTCTGTATCGATCATCACAGAACCAATACAGGATTTGCAGAACAAAATTACATCATTCCGGACGCAAGCTCCTGCAGCGAAGTGTTATACACGCTTCTTGATGAGGCAAAGATCAGCAGGGAGGCGGCAGAGTGTCTCTATACCGGAATTGTGCATGACACAGGTGTATTTAAGTACAATTCAACGACCCGGAAAACGATGGAAATCGCGGGCGCGCTGATGGAAAAAGGCGTGAACGCGGCGAAGATCATCGACGACAGCTTTTACCGCAAGACCTACGCACAGAACCAGATTCTCGGAAAAGCGCTGCTTAGCAGTACACGGATTCTGGATGGAAGATGTATTTTCAGTGTGGTTTCCCAGAAAGAAATGGAGTTTTACGGTGTCGATACGAACGATCTGGATGGCATTATCGATCAGCTCCGGATTACCGAAGGAGTGGAATGTGCCATTTTCATCTATGAAAAGGCGTTCAACGAGTACAAGGTCAGCCTTCGTTCCAACGACTATGTCGATGTGAGCAAGGTGGCGGCGTATTTCGGCGGCGGCGGACACATCCACGCGGCGGGCTGCACGATGCAGGGACATCCGAGGGATGTGATCAACAACCTGACGGGACATATTGAGAAACAGATGGATGCCCGTAGGGAGGAATAGGAGGTTCTGTTGCTGATTGCGCTGCCTGCTTTCAGGTGCACAGCGCATGGACGGTAATAGTTCTGATTTTTTAGGAGATTTTATGTTTCACGGTGTGATAAACATTTATAAAGAACCGGGGTTTACGTCCCACGATGTGGTGGCGAAGCTCCGGGGCATTTTGAGACAGAAAAAGATCGGTCATACGGGTACGCTCGATCCGGCAGCGGAGGGCGTACTCCCTGTATGTCTGGGGAAGGGCACGAAGCTGTGCGACCTTTTGACGGATAAGAGGAAGACGTATCAGGCAGTTCTTTTGCTGGGAACCGAAACTGATACGCAGGATATGACAGGAACGATTCTTTCGGAGAAACCGACGGAACAGCTGACAGAACCGGCAGTCCGCGGGGCGGCGGAGAGCTTTGTTGGTCCGTATATGCAGGTACCGCCGATGTATTCGGCGCTCAAGGTCAACGGAAAGAAGCTCTACGAGCTGGCGAGAGCCGGAAAAGAGGTAGAGCGGGCAGCACGTCCGGTGGAAATCTATGATCTTCAGATAGATGCGGTGGAATTGCCGCGTGTGACGATGACCGTGACCTGTTCCAAGGGAACCTACATCCGTACCCTGTGCCATGACATCGGTGAAAAGCTGGGATGCGGCGGCTGTATGGAAAAACTGATCCGCACCCGCGTCGATCGATTTGCGATCGGGGACAGCCTGCGCCTGTCCGAGGTGGAAGCGCTGGCGAAAGTCGGTCAGATCGAGGATAGGATCGTGCCGGTGGATGGAATGTTTGAGGACTGCCCGGCGTATGTGTCGGAGAGCGAAGTTCTGGATAAGCTTCTGCAGAATGGAAATCCATTCCCGAAGGGGCTGGGACCGAGAGACGGCTGCTTAGTGCAGATCGGAAGCAGTTTGGCTGAACACCAGGTTTCTGCGGATGGAAACTCAGAGATGGTACTTCCGGATTCTGGAATCATCCGCGTCTATGACAGCGCAAACCAGTTTATCGGTCTCTATGCCTATCAGCCGGAGAAGAAACAATGGAAACCACGTAAGATCTTTCTGGGAGGAGAGTAAGATGCAGTATTTTGCCGGAACCAGAGAATTTCAGATAAAAGAGCCGACTGCGGTCACGATCGGTAAGTTTGACGGTCTTCACAGAGGGCATCAGAAGCTGCTGCGGGAAGTGATGCGGTATCGGGAAAAAGGATATAAACCAGCGGTGTTTACCTTTGAGACGGCACCGGGAACCTTGATCCGGGGAAAGCTGCAGACGATGATCACGACCAACGAGGAGCGCGAGGAGAACCTGCGCGAGGCGGGGGTGGAGTATCTGGTGGAATATCCGTTCAACCAGGAAGTCGCACATATGGACCCGGAACAGTTTGTTGCCGAGATTCTGGTCGGCAAGATGGGCGCAAAGGCGATCGTGTCCGGTCCGGACTGCCATTTTGGCTACCAGCGGAAGGGCGATGCTGAACTGCTTCGGAAACTGGCACCGAAATATGGATATGAGGTATCGATCGTTGAAAAGGCGATGGACGGCGATCGCGAGATCAGCAGCACCTATATCCGGGAAGAGCTGGCGAAGGGAAATATCCGCAAGGCGAATGAACTGTTGGGATACGAGTACCGGATCAGCGGACAGGTGGTACACGGGGAGCATTTAGGTTCCACCCTAGGGTTTCCGACGGCGAATATCCTGCCGGGAATCCAGAAACATCTTCCAGCGTTCGGGGTATATCTCTCCCGGACGGTGATTGAGGGTGCTTCTTATGGAAGTATCACGAATATTGGAAAAAAACCGACGATTGCCGGAGAACGACCAGCGGGGGCGGAGACATATATCTATGATCTGGATGAAAACCTGTATGGGAAAAAGATAGAGGTTCATTTTTTAGATTTTATGCGGCCGGAGATGAAATTTTCCGGGGTGGATGAGTTGAAGATGCAGGTTTTGAAGGATAAAGAGACCGGGAGAAAAATGCACGGAGCGGAACGATGAGAGTTCAGCTTCGTGCATTTTTTAAATATGATTCAGGTAGGCAGCTGCTTCCTCTGCCGCCAAATGGATATATTCATTCATTGGTAAATTCTGTGTTCCTACTAAAATATGGCGGCAATAGGAGCTTCCACTGACAGGAATCAGGATTTTCTGGGCGCGGCTTTGTCCGATGGCGGCTGCCATGGCGGGGGTGATTTCTCCTAAGAGGGAGTCTGCAATGACGATGCCGATTGGTCCGATGATTAGGTCGGCATCGCGGCAGGCGACGAGAACGGGGTTTTCTCCGGCTTTCATCATCGCGGCAGTGGCAGTGGTGTTGGCACCGAGCGCGAGAAGCGGCTGTCCGGGACAGAGTTTATGGATTTCTTCTACGAGGGCGCGCCCCATGCGTCCGCCCTGACCGTCGATGATGACAACTTTTTTCATAATGGATAACCCCTTTCCTTTTCGTAGGATTTTCGTAGGACAAGATAATAAAAAAGAATGTGCCTTGGCACATTCTCGCGCAGGAACGAAAATAAGAGGGTCTAAATCTGCCTTTTTGACAAAATAAACACCCCAGTATATCTTTCCTATAATATCATAGAAGATCAAATTTGAAAAGCGAAAAAGATCGATTTTTGTAAAATTTTTTGTTTACAAATAAAGCGCTTTCTATTATAATGCTGATAATGGCTAACTGGGGTCTGGCAGAGCTGCGATTGGCGGAGGCTGTCAGGATGACGGAAGATCAGACAGACGCGCGTGAAGGCACCGCGGAGGTGCTTGATTTTTAGTTGATCCGGGAGGCCGCTTTTTTAAAGCCAAAAAACAGCAGACAATGAGAGGGAGAAAACATGAGGAGAAATGACATTCACAAAGTATTGATTATCGGTTCCGGTCCAATCATTATCGGACAGGCGTGTGAGTTCGATTATTCGGGAACACAGGCGTGCAAGGCACTGAGAAAACTCGGCTATGAGATTGTGCTGGTCAATTCCAATCCGGCTACGATTATGACGGATCCGGAGACAGCAGATGTGACTTATATTGAGCCGCTGAACGTAGACCGTCTGACTCAGATCATTGAAAAAGAGCGCCCGGATGCGCTGCTCCCGAACCTGGGTGGACAGTCCGGACTGAACCTCTGCTCCGAATTGGCAGCAGCAGGTGTTCTGGATAAATATGATGTTAAAGTAATCGGCGTTCAGGTTGATGCTATCGAGCGTGGTGAGGACCGTATCGAGTTTAAGCATACAATGGAAAGCCTGGGCATCGAGATGGCTAGAAGTGAGGTTGCCTACAGCGTTGAGGATGCACTGGCAATCGCAGATAAACTGGGTTATCCGGTTGTTCTTCGTCCGGCTTACACCATGGGCGGCGAAGGCGGCGGTCTTGTATATAACGTAGAAGAACTGAAGACCGTGTGTGCAAGAGGCCTGCAGGCCAGCATGGTTGGTCAGGTTCTGGTAGAGGAGTCTATCCTTGGATGGGAAGAGCTTGAGCTGGAAGTTGTCCGCGATGCGAAGAACAACATGATCACTGTCTGCTTTATTGAAAATATTGATCCGCTGGGCGTACACACCGGAGATTCCTTCTGTTCTGCTCCGATGTTAACCATTTCGGAAGAAGTGCAGAAACGTCTGCAGGAGAAATCCTACAAGATCGTAGAAGCAATCCAGGTAATCGGCGGTACCAACGTACAGTGGGCACACGATCCGAAGACAGACCGTGATATTGTTATCGAGATCAACCCGAGAACCTCCCGTTCGTCCGCACTGGCATCCAAGGCAACTGGTTTCCCGATTGCACTGGTATCAGCGATGCTGGCAACCGGTATGACTCTGGATGAGATTCCATGCGGCAAGAGCGGCACTCTGGATCAGTATGTTCCGTCCGGCGACTATATTGTTATCAAGTTTGCACGCTGGGCATTTGAGAAGTTCAAAGGCGCAGAGGACAAGCTGGGAACCCAGATGAAGGCAGTCGGCGAGGTTATGAGTATCGGAAAGACCTACAAAGAGGCATTCCAGAAGGCGATCCGAAGCCTGGAGAGAGGCCGCTACGGTCTTGGTCATGCGAAAGACTTCGATAAGAAGACAAAAAAAGAACTGCTTGCGATGCTGCATGTTCCGAGCAGCGAACGTCAGTTCATTATGTACGAGGCACTTCGTAAGGGCGCTACCGTAGACGAGCTGTTCGAATTAACCAAGATTAAACATTACTTCATCCAGCAGATGAAAGAACTGGTAGAAGAGGAAGAAAGCCTGATGCAGTATAAGGGCGAGGTTCCGCCGGTTGAGGTTCTCCGCCAGGCGAAGCTGGACGGTTTTGCAGATAAATATTTAAGCGAGCTGTTAGGCGTTACTGAGGAAGAGATCCGCGATGCAAGAACCAAAGAGGGTATCGTAGAAGGCTGGGAGGGCGTACACGTAAGTGGCACACCGGATTCCGCATACTACTTCTCAAGCTACCATATCAAGGATCAGAGTCCGTGCAGCGACAACAAGAAGATCATGATTCTGGGCGGCGGTCCGAACCGTATCGGTCAGGGTATTGAGTTTGACTACTGCTGCGTACATGCAGCTATCGCCCTGAAAGAGCTTGGATTTGAGACAATTATCGTTAACTGCAACCCAGAGACCGTATCTACAGACTATGATACCTCCGATAAACTGTATTTCGAGCCGCTGACTCTGGAAGATGTATTAAGCATCTATCACAAGGAGAAACCGCTGGGAGTTATCGCACAGTTTGGTGGCCAGACACCGCTGAACCTGGCAGCAGACCTGAAGAAATATGGTGTCAACATTCTGGGTACAACTCCGGAAACCATCGATATGGCAGAGGATCGTGACCTGTTCCGTGCGATGATGGATAAACTGCAGATTCCGATGCCGGAGTCAGGCATGGCAGTTACTGTAGAAGATGCATTGGAGATTGCTAATAAGATCGGTTATCCGGTTATGGTTCGTCCGTCCTATGTACTTGGCGGCCGCGGCATGGAGGTTGTTCATGACGATGAAGCGATGACCTTCTATATGAGAGCAGCTGTCGGCGTAACTCCGGACCGTCCGATCCTGATTGACCGTTTCCTGCATCATGCAACCGAGTGTGAAGCAGATGCGATCAGCGATGGCGAGAACGTATTTGTTCCGGCAGTTATGGAGCATATCGAGCTGGCAGGTATCCATTCCGGAGACTCCGCTTGTATCCTTCCGTCCAGAAATCTGACCAAGGATCAGGTAGAGACAATCCGCGATTACACAAGCCGTATCGCAAAAGAGATGCACGTAGTAGGTCTGATGAACATGCAGTATGCAATCGAGGACGGCGAAGTATACGTGCTGGAGGCAAACCCGAGAGCATCCCGTACCGTGCCGCTGGTATCTAAAGTATGCAACATCAAGATGGTAAAACTGGCAACGGATATCATGACTTCCTACTTAACAGGCCGTCCGTCACCGGTTCCGGCACTGAAAGAGAAGAAGATTCCGCACTACGGTGTTAAGATGCCGGTATTCCCGTTCAAGATGTTCCCGGAGGTTGACCCGGTACTTGGACCGGAGATGCGTTCCACTGGTGAGGTCCTTGGTATGTCCACCAGCGTTGGTGAGGCTATCTACAAGGCACAGGAAGCAACCCAGACACGTCTTCCTTCCTCAGGAACTGTCCTCCTGAGTGTCAATGACAAGGATAAGATAGAGCTTATCGAGGTTGCAAGAGGCTTCTACGAGTGTGGCTTTACCCTGATGGGTACAGGCAGAACCTGTGATGTGATGGTAGCAGCAGGACTTCCGGCTGAGAAGGTATGCAAGATCAACGAAGGCCGTCCGAACATTTTAGATAAGATTACCAACGGAGAAGTGGCAATCATCATCAATACCCCGAACGATAAGAAGGGCAGAGGCGATGACAGCTACATCCGTAAGGCAGCTGTAAAGGCGAAGATTCCGTACTTCACCAACATGGCAGCAGCAAAGGCTACCGTACAGGCTCTGAGAAGTATCAAGAAGAACGGACATCTGGAGGTTAAGTCCCTGCAGGAGTTCCATAGCGAGATTCAGTAAATAAAAATAAAAGGATAAAATCCATTGTTACAAAGTCGTTTCAGTGGATTTTACCGTGACAGTGAATTAATTGAGCTGTTATAGAAAAGAGCGTCTGCCCGGCTGTGAATGCGGGGCTGGAGCTCTTTTAATTGCAGAGAGGAATTTTCTGAACTGAAAATTCCGTATGATATCATATCGATAGCAGATTTTGCCGATTTGAAATGCGAAGCATCGGTAAAATCCCGTTGATGTGCACGGAATGAGTGAGCAGCAACGAATATGTCAGCTTTGCTGACCAGAATCACGCGCCAAGTCTCACGGACGTTCGGCTTGAAATACGAGATGCAGCAGCCAGGCACCCAGGATGATCGAAAGCACGTACACTGCATTTCCGGCAAAAATTCCAAATTTAGCAGCGATCTGGGAGTACACAATCTGCGTGGTCGCGTAGTACGGCGTGATATAAAACATATCCGCGTTTCCATACGGATGCGAGGTAACATTGATGATGGTTGCGATGACACATCCTACTGCAAATACAGCTGTAGACTGCCAGAATCCTTTGGCGGTTGGCAGCACCATGCGGGAAAAGGCGATAAGCAGCCCGATGAAAATCAGAAGGATATGCCAGATAAATCCATGCAGGGTCAGCGTCCAGTACGGGTGCATCAGACCGGACGGATCGACGAACACCATGACGGCACCGAGCAGGTTGTAATTATACATAAAAGTGCAAAAAATACGTTGATATTTATGCGGAACAAAGGGCAGCAGCAGGCAGAGGTACATCGGCAGGCTGCAGAGCTGGAATGGAAAATACCACCAGTCATAGTGCCGGTTGTTTTCTATGTAATAGAGAAAAAGCTGTTTGTAGACCTCGGAAAATGCCAGAAAAATACCGCAGGCAAAGAGCAGATGCAGACGGAATGCTTCGGAGCGCGTCCGCAATTTCCATGCGGCAAAGGCGGCGAGCGGGATGCCGATCAGCATAAATACTAAATGAAAGGGAGACCAGACTGCGGGCGGTGTCATGGACCAGGCAGTTAAGGTAAGTAGACGGGAAATCATAAAAAGCCTTCTTTCGTAATAAAACCTAAGGAATGGTTCCGTATCTTGTGAATCATGCTGCAAGCGACCGCGCCCGGCGAGAGAATGTGACAAGGCACATTCTCTTTACGGAAGCAGATGCCCAGTACAGAGAAAACGGTACAGAATAGTTATAGTACGAAATATTAGATTTGCCAAGAATTAACAACAAGATCTGTCCATAATAAGACGATGGGAGATTTACATATTTGCAATTTTTTTCTTTCCAAAGCTGCAAGTTGACAAGCGCTGCCAATTTCCTATATTCTGTAGATATAAGAATCGAGTAAATGATACGGGAGATATACCATGAACCAAAATGAAACCCAATGGGATAGATTCCTGAAAATCCGAACAAGCGGCAGAGACGATTCGCATGCGGATCAATACCGATACCCATACGAACCGACGGCATACGTGGTTCTGGAACGGTTGGCGAACAGTGGATTAATTCGGAAGAATAATACCTTATTGGACTATGGAACCGGCAAGGGAAGAGTCTGTTTTTACTTGTCCTATCAGACAAGGAGTAAAACAATCGGAATCGAATACGATGAACGTATTTATCAGGGGGCAGCAGAAAATAAGGAGACGGCAGTGTCCGGAAACCGTACTTCCTTTATCTTAAGCAGTGCGGAGAACTATGAGCTTCCTCCAGAAGTGGACCGGTGTTATTTTTTCAATCCATTTTCGGTAGAGATATTGCACTCTGTTCTTGCCAGGATATATGAGTCCTATTACGAAAATCCGAGAGAGATACTGCTGTTTTTTTATTATCCATCGGAGGAATATATCAGTTGTCTGATGACGGAGGAACAGCTAATGTTTTATGATGAGATTGACACATCGGATTTGTTTCCGGGCGAGGACAAAAGAGAACGGATTATGATATTTGAGGTGATTTTATGAAGCTTTTATTTAAACAGCGGTTATTTTCGTGGTTTGACAGTTATGATATTTATGATGAGTTTGGCAATACAGTATATGTGGTAAAAGGCCAGTTGTCCTGGGGCCATAAGTTGGTGATATATGATGCAGACGGCAATGAAATTGGAATGGTTGTTCAGCGTGTACTGACATTTCTGCCAAAATTTGAGATATATAAAAACGGCACCTATATCGGATGCTTGAGTAAAGAATTCTCTTTCCTGATGCCGCATTACAATATTGATTACAATGGCTGGCATATCGACGGTTCGATTATGGAATGGGATTATAATATCCTCGATCAAAGGGGATATTCGGTTGCCAGTGTCAGCAAAGAGCTGTTCCATATGACGGACACGTATGTGATTCAGGTAAATGAGCCGGAATATGCACTGGATGCATTAATGTTTGTGCTGGCGATCGATGCGGAAAAATGTTCGAGGACGTAAGAAAGGGTGCGTCTGCTTTTGGCTACAAGAGCACCGAGGTATTCTTGAATGATTTAATATATTCAGGATAGAAATGTTGATACGACATGCTACAGACGGAAATTTATATCTGTATGACATGGTGAACATAAAAAAGAAACGAGCACCCCGCTTGAGCAATAGCTGTACGGTAACAAACCCATTTCTTGATTATATGATACGTTGAACAGTATTAAATGTCAACGAAAAAAAGCATAAGAAATCTCAATGAAAAGCCAGGTTCAGATACACTGATTACTCTCCGTGCGTCCGGACCTGTTTTTTGTTGCTATCGTTTCTTTCAGTTGCCTTTGCCACGCCTGCTCTTGGGAGATTTCAGCATATCAGATTTACGAAGAATGCCCATGTTCGATATGGAGAATGTACAAGCCGCCTGGGAAGAGCGAGATAAGGAAATGTTGAAAGTTCTACTGCATGGGTATGTGTGGAACCATATAGAAGGTTAGTAAAAACATTCTTGAAATTGTTGATTCGTTACAGGTTGACAGTTACTGTCATCCTTGGTTTGTAATTGCATTTTTGTTAGATATAATTGATTTTATGAATTATCAATTGCATTGCAAAAAGAGTTCAGCATATACGGGCGTGTATCTTGAAAATGACATTTAGTTTTCTAAAGAAACAAATTATGTGAAACGCGTTTTGGTGATTTTTACGAAAATATAAAGATATTTTGTTGAAAAATCCTATTGAAAACAGAATAATAAAAGTGTATTTTATATATAAATCCTCTTGCTTAATACGAGAGGTAATTTTTAAAAGAATTAGTAAGTGCACTGAACTAATTAAGTGAGTAAGGGGTGTAATATGGAGAAGAATGGAAATTTAGGGCATTTAGAATTAATACGAAAAATTAATCGGACATTGATTCTGAATATGGTCAAGGAGAAACAGCCGATTAGCCGTGCACAGATATCAAAGGCATTAAATTTGAGTAAAACAACAGTTAGTGCGATTGTAGATGAATTAATTAAGAAAAAGCTCCTAGTTGAGTATGGAGACTGTATGTCTCCATCAGGGGTTGGACGCCCATCTACTATGTTGGGATTTAATCCAAAATCTGCGTATTGTATTGGCATGGATATTGGCGGAACAAAACTTTTGTTTTTGATAACAGATTTGGTGGGTAATATTGTGTACGAAAAAAAATTACCAACCAAAAATCAGTTTGAGGAATTAGTCCAAATTGTAGAGGAGTCATTAGAAGCAGCCGGAATTAAACGAGAAATGATATTTGGCATGGGAATTGGAGTCCCGGGAACGGTGGATTCAGATGGAACAGTGGTGCGTGCCAAAGCATTATCGTGGAATCAATTTCCTTTGCAAAGTTTAATGAATGAATATTTTTCATTTCCAGTGTATGTCGGAAATGATGTGAATCTGGCAGCATTAGGTGAACGTTGGATAGGTTCAGGTGAACAGACGGACGATATGTTGTTTATTGCATTGGGAACAGGTATTGGCGGAGCATTAGTATGTGGTGGACAGTTGGTATTGGGGGCTCAAGGAAGAGCAGGAGAATTGGGATATTATTTAGAAAGTTCTGATGTGGAAAAAGGGGAAATTAATAAATTAGGACAACAGGGAATTTTAGAAAAAAAATGTTCTGGCTCGGCACTGGATCAAATTGTTGGTTCGGCAGAAGCATTATTTGCAGCATATAGCCGAGGAGATACCTCAGTAATACCGGTAATAGACAAATTTGTTCGTGATTTTTCAGTTGCGATAGCCAATACGATTAGTCTTTTAAATCCAGAGAAGGTTGTAATAGGCGGTGGAGTTTCTGATTCTATGGGATCTGTGATTCAGCGGATTCGAGAGGAGGTTGGCAGGCTTACGCCAATTCAGGCGGATATTTGTTTGGCAAACTTGGGAGGAAAAGCAGGAGCTCTCGGAGCAATTAATTTTGCTTCAAAAAAAATCGAAGAGCAGGACATACAGGTAAAAAAATAAAATAGAGAAAAATACAAGAGTTGGGAGGCATACATAGAATGAAGCAAACCATGAAGAGCTGTATATTGGAACAGCCAGACACAATTAGAAGAGTTTGCCAAAATGCAGAAAAAGTGTGTGATAGTGTGTATTCTATAGTGGGAAAAGGTCCATTTGATAAAATCTATTTAATTGGTTCTGGAACCTCACTTCATACAGCAATTGCGGCTAAATATGCATTTACAAAATGGTTCAATGCAGAGGTTCAGGTGTTTACCCCATTTGATTTTTTGTATTACTATCCACATTATCGACTAGATGAGAAAACGCTGATTTTAGGAATTTCACAGACAGCACGTAGTATTGGGACGATACATTGTTTGGAAAAAGGAAGAGAGTATGGGGCTAGAACCGTTATGGTAACAGCCGAGCCTGATAATCCTGGCGGAAAAAGTGCTGAGGCAATTTTGGATACATGTACAGGAGAAGAACTGGTAGGGGCCAAAACGAAGGGATTTACTTCGACTATAGCAATGTTGTATTTATATGCTGCGGGATTAGCTGGTAAGGAATTAGACATTTCGTTAGTTCCAAAATGGATGGAGCAAAGTTTGAGATGTACATCTGAAGAAATTGAAGATTTTGCGGAGGAGTATAAATCTGCTCCATCTGTGACAATTATCGGAGGTGGTACTTTAACAGCTGCAGCTAAAGAAGGGGCTCTTAAGGTATTAGAAGGAGTGCGAATCCCGGTAGAGGTATATGATGTGGAAGAGTACATGCATGGTCCGTATCATTGTCTTGAAAAGTGGTCATATTTGATTTTTTTGGTAAACGAGGGACCTGGAGTAGAGCGAATAAAGAGAATGATTCAATTTGCTCAGGAACATTCGGATCACGTGACTGTTATTGGTTACGAGGGCTTTGAAAAAGAGATTGAAATAAAAGGTCGTTTTATCTCGCTTCCAGGAGGAATGGATGAAATTTTAACTCCATTATTTTACATTATTCCATTACAATGGCTGGCTAATGATGTAACAGAAAAGAAAGGACGTCACCCGGAACAATCAAGATACCCAGAATTTCATAAGATGCTAGGAAGTAAATATATGCCGAAAGTAAATTATTACCAGGGATAGAGATAAAGGAGGATGAAAAATGGCTAAATTGAAATTAGGTGTAGATGTAGGAGGAACGTTTACCGATGTAGTCGGAATAAATGAAGATGGTAAGCTGTATTTTGCAAAAACGCCTTCTACACCTGAAGATCAAAGTATAGGTGTTCTGAACGGAATTAGAGCACTTTTAGAAGAGTTGGGAGTAGCACCAGATTGTGTGACGGGTGTTGCACATGGAACGACAGTGGCTACAAATACACTTTTGGAACGAAACGGCGCTGTAACAGCATTAATAACAACAAAAGGATTTAGAGATGTTTTAGATATTGGTCGCCAGAGCAGACCAGAACTTTATGATTTACATGCTAGAAAACCAGCTTCATTAATTCCCCGATATCTTCGTCGGGAGGCAGATGAAAGAATGGATTATACGGGAACTGTATTGGTGCAGTTGGACATGGAGGAATTAAAGAAAACGATTCATGAATTAATGGAAGAGGGAGCGGAATCCATTGCAATCTGTTTTCTTCATTCTTATGCGAATGATGAAAATGAGAAAAAAGCGTTGGAAGTTATTCGTGAAATCGCACCAGATTTTCCAGTGTCTGTATCTAGTGAAATTTTGCCGGAGTTTCGTGAATTTGAAAGAATGAATACAACCGTTATGAATGCATATGTTCAGCCAAGAATGCAGAAATATGTATCCCAGTTGCGTAGACGATTAGATGAAAATGGGATTAATTCTCCATTGACTATTATGCAATCTTCTGGAGGTATGATGACCGATCAGATTGCAGCTCAGAAGAGTGTGAATACGTTATTATCTGGTCCGGCTGGAGGTGTTTTGGCTGCCGAATTTCTTTCCAAGATTACGGATTATCATAATATTATTACTGGAGATCTTGGAGGAACGTCATTTGATGTAGGAATTGTGCAGAATGGTTCTATTGGTATCACAGGTGAAGGAGTGATTGAGGGATTTCCGGTAAAATTCCCACATATAGATATTACTACGATTGGAGCAGGAGGAGGATCTATAGCATGGCTGGATGCTGGCGGAGCGCTTTGACATCCTCGATAAGGTCCGTGCGCTGCATCCCGGCGGGCTGACGACGCTGTCCATCGGTGTCGGCCACGGCGGAAAGACCCTGCAGGAATGCCACCAGATGGCACGCGAGAGCATCGACATTGCTTTGGGCCGCGGCGGTGACCAGGCCGCCGTTAAGACCGTTGACGGCTTTGAGTTCTACGGCGGTATCTCCCACGGCGTCGAGAAGCGCAGCCACGTCCGCAGCCGCATTATTGCCAACGCGCTGTGCGACCTCATCAAGCGCAGCGACAGCGTTATCATCATGGGGCACCGCATGAGTGACCTCGACGCCGTCGGCTCCGCCATCGGCGTGCTGCGCATCTGCAAAATGTGCGATGTGCCCGCGGTCATCGCCATCAACAGCGAGGCTACGCTCGCCGGGCCGCTGCTCAAGACTTTTCTTGATGCAGGCGAGGGCCACGACTTTATTGCACCCGATCAGACGCTCGACGTCATCACACCGAATACGCTGCTGATCGTCGTCGATACCTACCAGAAGCGCCTGCTGGAAAGCCAGCAGATCTACGAAAAGTGCAAGCGCGTCGTCGTCATCGACCACCACCGCATGGCGGTGGGCCACATCGACAACCCGACGCTGATCTACCATGAGCCCTATGCGTCCAGCGCCAGCGAGCTGGTGTGTGAGCTTCTGCAGTTCATGCCGAAGGAAAACAACATCACCCCATTGGAGGCCCAGGCACTTTTGGCCGGCATCATGCTGGACACCCGTGACTTCACCCTCCACACCGGCGTGCGCACCTTCGAAGCCGCTGCGGCCCTCCGCCGCTACGGCGCGGAGACGGAGCACGTGCGTCAGCTCTTTGACGTGAGCATGGTGGAGTACACCACCAAGGCCAGGCTGGTATCGGAAGCCCAGATGTACCGGGGCTGCGCCATCACCGTCAGCGGCGAGGTGGCCCCCGAGGCCCGGGTGGCCATCGCTCAGGCGGCCAACGACCTGCTGACCATCCAGAACGTGGAGGCCAGCTTCGTGGCCGTGCAGGTGGGCGGCG